>Ga0209542_10001585_pt1 | contig 52960 bp, 65 predicted proteins | sample RifCSPhighO2_01_FD_184028 | JGI IMG/M metagenome (GOLD analysis project Ga0209542, IMG submission 184028) | Soil microbial communities from Rifle, Colorado - Rifle CSP2_plank highO2_0.1 (SPAdes) (version 2) | ecosystem: Environmental > Terrestrial > Deep subsurface > Rock core/Sediment ... | reverse complement strand
AAATAATAGACAACATTTGGAAACAAAATAAAAATATATTTGAATATATGGATAGAAAAGAAATGGTTGATCAAATATTCAATTTCATGATAGAAGAACTAACAGATAAAATAGAAGATTGGAAAGAACCATAAAGGGGTTTTGAAAAAACCCCTATACTTTATATACAAAGAATTAATCTGAGCAAGAGGTTTTTTCTTTGGAGAGTAATGATTTGAGTAAGGATCTGACTATTTCCAATTAAATGCGGGTGCACTATTTTTTGCGCGTGCCCTGCGGGGCAAAATGTACCCGACCATCCGCATTGTCGTTAGTCAGATTCCCGTACCCGGCGCTCAAGTCCAAGTCCCAGTTGCGAATGAGCACTCTCAAACCTATATTTTCAGTTTCATCTGGCATATACAAAGTTCTATCTCCTTCCTTATCCCATTGTTTCAAGTTAGGTAATCCCCCATTAAGACCGTAGCCTTCGAATGTTTTATCTTCTCCAGCCTTCGATAAAATCTCATGGGCATAAACTTGAGAAATTCCAGGAAAAATAATAGGAACTACCCCATGAGGAGCAGAGCTATCTATTTTCATTCCAGCGTTAACAACAACTAATCTTTTTTCTAAATCTCCTTTACCAAGACCAAGATCTTTTGCGTGCTCGCGAATACTTTTAGCAAGAGCTTTTGATTCATGAGGATTTTCTCCACCATCGCTAGAATCATACAAAACTAAGGCTAACTCTTCCCAGTTATCCTCTGGTGTAATTAATTTTCCAGCTTTCAAATATGCTTCAGATTGAGCAGGTGTAATAGGCCAATAACCGCGACTTTGAAGAGTCCTGTCTTGTGATAATGTAGTAACTAAAGCTAAACGTCTTAAACCATACATATTAGTAACCTCTCCAGAAGTTCCTGTAGGAATTTCAGCTGCAGTTCCCCTATAAATTTGGTTTGACTTAGCAATCAATTCATTGCCAAAAGCGTCATACTGTAAGATAAATGGATCTCCAGTTACCTTACCATTAAACTCCGGTGCACTTCCTTTTAGTTCTCTCTTCTTACGAACAGCTTTCGGAATTGAGTCATTTCTTAAACGCTCTGCTAATTCTAAAAATCTTTTATTAACCATTTTAACGCACCGACTTAGAAAGTTCCCCCATTGTGACTTTTGAGATATCCTCATATGCAATAAGAGGCATTATAGCAACGTTAGGTTGTTTACCGAAGCTATCTCTTAAACTTGCGACATAAGGACTAAGTGAAGAATCTCTACTTGTATACAACAAATGAACTCTATGTGTTTGAGGTAATTGAAGTAAAGATTTAACAAATGAATCTAAATTACTTATTCCCATATCAGAGACTACTGTAATATCGCAAGCTCCTTCGCTTTGTTTGACTAGTGTTTCTAAGAGACCAGCATTGAAAGTTGTGCCTCCCCTTGCAGAAAATCTACGTAATTCAGCGTGAACTTTCTCCCTATCTTTAGAGAATCCAGTTAAATGATCATTGCTACCAAAACTGTAAACAGCTACTTGCGATCCATTAGCTAAATAAGCATTGCTAACTGCCGTTGCACCAACAATATGTGGATAAACTCTATCCGTAGGCGAAATAAATTTATCTCCGCTAGGCATAAACATACTTGGAGAGTTATCAACAATTAATAGGTTAGAAGGAACTCCTTCTTGTTCTCCAAAAGATTGTCCTTCAACCCTTACCCATTTTTTTGTTATGCCTGGCAATATTCCAGGTGAACTAAATGGATCTACATCTGTCATCTGATCTTCAAAAGTAAATGGGGCATGCGAATGTGGATAGACGCTACCTGTGCTTACCATAGGTTTCTTTCTTATCGGAATTGCATAATTTGCAGCAAGAGCAGAATAGAAATTGCGAGCCATAAGAGTAATATCTCTTCCTGTTCCTGGAAGTAACCCCATAGTTTGAGTTTTGCCTTCTTTTCCTTCACCTAATATTTGTTCAGCTACTTTTTCAAATTCTGCTGGACTCCCGCATTCACGAGCAAATGCTCTAAGACCTTCACGAATTTGATTTTCGTCAAATATATCCATACCGGCTCTAGGAGTAGGCATTCCCCCATTTGCTCCACCGCTTTGTGATCCACCATCTTGTGGTTGCTTTCTTTGAGTTCTATAATCTTTCATTACTTCTGCAAATCTGCGAACGTTAGCCAATTCATCTTTTTTATTCAAAAAGTCTATTCCTTGTAATTTTTTGACTGCTGCAGCTTCTTCTCTACTTAATTTAACACCAAAATCTTGCCCTGAAGCAGTTTGATAAATCCCATAAATAATTCTTGCACTTGTATCTTTTTGGTCTGGCTGGTATACTTTTCTCATCGGAGCAGTTGCAGGATGTTTTCGTTCAGTCAACATGTAAAGATTTGTTTGGACTTCAGTAAAGTCAGTTCTTAATTGGCTCGCATGTTCTCCTTCTGCTACAACTCCTTGTGTTGCTTTTTGCAATCTAAGAACATTTAGAGGAGAACCAGGATACCTCATAAAGTGAGTTAGTTCATGAGTCAAAACTTCATTAAATGCTTCAGCTTGATCAATTCCGTGTTTTGGAAAACCTGTAATAAAAGGTTCACTAACTGTAATTTTTAAAGTTTCTAAATTCACAGAACCGTTTGAATTATCATTTACTAATCTTGGTTTAGGCAATTGAGGAAAGTGAAATCTCTTTCTTGCTTCATGCCATTCTCCATCCATAATCTGTTGTAAATTTTTAGTTGTCATTAGTTTGCTCCTATTTTTTTTGGCACCTCGCCCTGATGGGCGACGTTTACCCGACCATCCGCATCGTCGCCCGCCAGATCCCCGTACCCGGCGCCCAAGTCCCAGCCCCCGTCGCGAAAGAGCACTCTTAACCCAATATCAGAGGTTTCGTTAGGCATGTAAAGTGTCCTTGTTCCTCTTCCTAAACTAGATGCTTGGGGTAATCCTCTAGCTGTTCCATATTCAAAAACAGAATTTGTGCCTGTTTTTTGTAATATTTCGTGAGGATAAACAAAAGTAGTGCCTGGTAAAATTATTGGCTTTACTCCGTGAGGCATATCAACATCTTTAGCTAGCCCAGCATTAACTACAACTAATCTTGAATTTGCTTCAGTAGGACTTAATCTCAATTCAGCGCGATTTTGTTGGATACTTTCAGCTAAAGCTCTAGCTTCTTTATTATTAGTTGAACCTGTAGTATCATATAAAATTAAACCAAGATCTTCCCAGTAACGGTTTGGAGAAGGCAATTTATTATCCTTTAATAAAAGCTCTGATTGTCCTGGAGTTATTGGCCATGTGTTTCCATTTCTTAAAGATGGATTATAATGTAAAGCAGTAACTAAAGCTAGTCTTCTTAAAATATACATATTAGGAACTTCACCAGCACTTCTACCAATCCCTAATCCAAATCCTTCTTTAAGAGGGACTTCTGCTTTAGTCCCTGCAAAATATTCATTAACTTTTCTAATAAGAGGGATTCCAAAATTATCATATTGAAGAATAGATGAGCCCTCTACAGATTCTGGAAAAGATGTTTTGCCAATGTCAGCAGGAGGTTTTCCTTTTTCATCTTCTCCTCTAGGATCTCCTTCTGGCTTTCCAAGAGGTGCAGCATCATTTCTTAATCTTTCCGCTAATCTAAGAAAGCGTGGATTAGGCATTATCCCTCCAAATCCTTCATTGTATCAAGGAATATAGGATGTCCTTTTCCGTCTTGGGCATATGTTCTAGCTTCTGTTAAAGCTTCTCCAACTTTGCCGTGACCAGCAAGATCAAGAACTCTTTGATAATTTTCTCTGCTTTCTAAATATCTTTTCTTTACTCCAGGTGATTCGCTAGTTCCTTCATTCAATAAACTCTTAGCGATGTATAAACCAAGAGGGTCTGTTCTCTTCATATCTCTAAACTTACTTTGAACCTCATCTGTCCAAGTAACTCTGTGCCATAAAACATATGGGGCTACTTGTAATACATGTTCAAGGTCAACTTCATCTTTTCCTTGCAACCAAGCTAAAGATTCTGCGTAACGCACTAGAGATTTCTCTTTTCTTCTACTACCGCTTCCAGTCATAAATGCTCCTAAATATAATCCGTCAGCTGTATCTATTGGGTCTGTTGATCTTTTTTCTCCAAATTTAGAAGTAACATTCATTTCAGCAGTTAAAAATGCGAAATATTGTTCTGCATCTCTATTAAATGGAATTCTTTTTATTTCAGATTCAGCCTCTTCCCTTTCTTCTGCTGTCCATATTGGAAATCCTCTATCTTTTAATCCTTTTTGATGTTGAGATACAATTCCTTCAAGTTCCTTGCTTACTTCAGCATAAGATCTGCCTGAACCTAAAACTGTAAGTGCTTGAGTTGTAAGGGCAGGATTAGTCAAAATCTCATCTCTTTCGTTTCCAAAGTCTTGAGCAATATGTAAAGCACTTGCAACTCCAGGGAACTTTGCTTCTACACCAACGTCAAATCTATCTAAAATAGGGGGAATTAATTGATTATTACCTCTATCTGCATAATTACATGTAGCAAAAAATGGTTGTTTCCCAGTAGAAATGAATCCATTCAAGTAGTCCCATTGTCCTCTGTCTAAACCATCTAAAACTACTGCTTGATTTGCTTCTGGAACTCTGTTAAATTCGTCAAATATTTTTGGACCAACAAGTACAAAGTTTTGCCATACAACTTCTTCCTCACCTTGATGCATCTTACCATAGTGAGGCCTACCTACCATTTTTTCATGAGTAAGTTGTGGATGACCTCTAAGTTGAACTCTCTTTACCAAGTCTAAAGGTAATCCGTTAAAAGTAGCATTAAGGTATTCTGCAGAAGTAGTCTTACCTCCACCATACTCTCCGAATAGTAATTGTCTTCCTCTATTTAATTGAGTAAGTGTACCAAAAAGTAAAGCGGAGTTAAATTGCTCTCCACCAGATTCAAAATCGTCTCTACAAAGATAAAAGTCGCTTCTAAGTTTACCATATACTGCTTTTACTTTATCTTGTAATGTTTCCTTAGCCATGTTATTGTTTTTGATTAACCTCCGTTAGGAATTTATTAAGTCCATAATCTACTAAATGAGACTTATTCCTAAAAGTATTGCTCTTTAGAGCTTTCTCTATCATTTTAAGTGTTTCTTCCTCAATTGTTACGCTGAGTTTCTGCTTCATATGATAAAGTGGAATATTATACCCTATTTAAATATTTGTATTGTTGTAACTATATAGTAACATTAGAAATAGTAGTGTGGGGTATAACAAACCATAAGAACGAACTTTTTCTTTTTGCGATGCCCTAGCTATAACGCTTTGAGATCTATTCCCAAAATAGATTGGTGACGAGTAGTATAACGGGCTACACACTTATCTGTAATTTACAACGAAAGTTGTGTAAAATACAGCCATAATAATTAGTAGCTATAAAAGGAGCTTGGGAAACCCTTTTGCGAATATTAAAGTTGCAGTGAGAAAAGGGTTATGGATAAGCTCGCTGGAGTGCTCATTCGCAACAGGGACTTGAACTTGAACGCCAGGAACAGGAATCTGACTAACGACAATGCGAATGGTCGAATAGCTTGGGCTAGGGCTTAATATGAAAACTTACAAAAATTTGTATCCAAAGTTGTGTTCTTACAAGAATATAAGAAAAGCCTTTATGAAGGCAAGAAAGAACAAAACCTCTAAATTTTATGTAAAGTTATTTCAGGAAAACCTAGAAGAAAACCTGCAAGAGATTAAAAGAGAATTAGAATCTCAAACTTATCAACCATTTCCACTAAAAAAATTTGTTATTCGAGATCCTAAAACAAGAGTTATAAGAAAATCTATCTTTAAGGACAGAGTGGTTCATCACGCTATTGTTATTATTTTAGAACCCCTTTATGAGAAAGTATTCATTTTTGACAGCTATGCTAATAGATTGGGAAAAGGTACACTTGCTGCATTAGATAGATTTTCATCATTTAAAAGAAAAGTTACTAAAAACGGAAGATTAGTAAAAAATGCTTTTGACAATAATAGCGTTGTAGGTTATGTTCTTAAAGCTGACATTAAGCATTTTTTCGATTCAGTTGACCACAACATGATAATGCATCTTTTAGAAAAGAAAGTAAAAGATGCTAAATTAATGAAGTTGATTTATAAAATCATAAAAAATTATGATGATCCAGATAGAGGAATGCCTCTAGGAAATATGACTTCTCAATTTTTTGCTAATGTCTACCTTAATTGTCTGGATTATTTTGTAAAACATAAATTGAAAATGAAATACTATCTAAGGTATGTGGACGATTTCATTATTTTACATGAAAGCAAGGAAAAGTTGGAAGAATGCAAAGATAAAATATCTAAATATCTTAGACATTTGAGATTAAAGTTGCATCCAGACAAATCTAAAATTTTCTCTTTATACAAAGGAGTTACTTTGCTTGGATTTAAAGAATTCTACCATTATAGACTGGTAAGAAAAAGAAACATTAGATATTTCAAAAAAAGATTCATTAAACTAAAAATTCGTTATAAAGAAGGAGAAATTGGATCAACAGATTTCCTAAATAGTTTAGAAGGGTGGTTTGGATATGTAATGTGGGGAAATACTTACAAATTAAGAAAGAAAGTTGCACGTCAAATAGCTCGTTTTGCATCTAATAACAAAATGGAGATTAAGAGATCGCTTTATCATGTTGCTAAACTTGATATCCGAACGCGTGAGGGGGGGGGCGAACGGAGAAAAAATAAATTATTATGAATATATCTTTTGTATCTTAATAATATAATAAAAGAGTCTTATTTTTCTAGGGTTTCCCAATAACCACTTTTTGCAGAACCAATTCTCTTAAGCAATTTTACTTTTTTAAGAGAAACAAGGTGTTTTTGTATTGCAGAAGGATTAATCTTTAGCTTTTGTGATAATTCTATCCTAGTTATACGCGGATTATTTTTAATGATTGCAAGAATCTCATTCTGTCTTTCGGTAAGTATGTGACCACCTATCTGACCACTTTCCAGACCACCTATCTGACCACTACTCATCTTACCTTCTCCGCCAGTTATATCAAATAATGTCGTGAAAAATGAGAAGCTATATTTGAACTCTGGAGAGGGTAATCCTGCTTCTTTCATAGCATTTTTAATACGATTGATTCCAGAGCCTAGTTTTTCAACATATATTGTCTTTGATAAAAGTTCAGCTATAATCTGATTACGTGGTCTTGAGATAGTGCCAAATTCTTCTGGTTTCATCCATTTTACAAGACCGCCTGGATTAGAGATCATAATCTTATTCTTGAAGATATCAATCATGACGTCCCCCGAAGTTTCAAAGTAATCGCGGTGCATTACAGCATTAACAATAGCTTCACGGTATGCTTCTTCTGGATACTGGGGAATTTCTTTCCTTTTAGCAGTCTTTATTTCATACCTTACATCAACATGCTTCTTAGTGTAAGATATTGCATCCTGAATGTTGTTAATAATTCCATTATCAAAAACTTTCTTATCTAAAATGTGGACTTTCTCATTAGTTTGATAATTTACACACACCACTTTTGAACTCATGAAAAACTTACTTGGGTCTTTTGCAAAAAAGAGAATACCTGCATTAGTAAATTTCAGTTCATTTTTAATAATTCTTGCCACTTTTAGAGTAATTAAAATATCTTTAACAGGAATGTTTGGAGTTAATTCGGCAAGCTTAAGTACACTACCTCTTAAATAATCCCTATTAATCATTAGGGTGTAAAATATATATTGTAACAACGATAAGTTAATATATATGTGCACCCTAATTAAATTATGTCTTACTTAGAGATAAAAACAATAAAAGGAAGGAAATACCGTTATGAACGAACCAGTTATAGGGATGGAAATATTGTGAAACACAAAAGCAAGTATTTGGGAGCCGTTAAACCATTAAATGTTGTTTCAAATTCTGGAAGAAAGCCTATATTAAAATCAAGAGTTTTAACAGAAAATGAACTCAATTTTATTGCTGTTGCAATAAAAAACAGTAGAAGTTTTATCAAAGATAGGGCAAGAATAATAAAACTTTCTTCTGAAGGCAATTTTGTAAAACAAATATGTCAAAGATTAAAATTTGATAATAAAAAGGTTGGAAAAATAATAAATACGTTCAACAAAGATGGTTTGAAAATATTTGTGAGAAAAAAGAGCAGTGGAAAGCCAAGAAGCATAACAAAAGAACAAAGGGCAAAAATAATTGAATGGTTGAACACGCATCCTAAAAAGTTGAAATTGTATTTCAACAATTGGAGTCAGAATAAACTATCTAAATTTGCGAAGAAGAATAACATTGAAGTTAGCCCTTCGCAAATTGCAAGAATAATAAAACAAGACGAGATAAGATATAAAACAAAGAGAAGCAAAATGTACAGCAACGATAAAAATTTTTTGAGAGATATATAGTTTTAAGAGGATTATACGAAGATAAAGATCCAAACAAAATTATTATTAGCTTTGATGAGAAAGTAAAAATAGCAATTAAAGAATATTTTGGAAGTGTTTATACAAAGGAAAGGTTTGCAACTTATCCTGCAAAACAAAAAGTAAAGGGATTGCTGGAAATGCCTGCTGGAATAAATATCAAAACTGGAAAAGTACATTACTGGTTTTATGATTGGAAAAACTCTTTTGTAGTTATAGAATGTCTTGAAAAATTATTAGAGGAATATTCTGGCAAAGAGATTTATGTGATAATGGATAATTGGTCTGCACATAAATCTTACGATATAAAAGTATGGAATACTCTGCATCCAAGAATGCATTTAGTTTATCTGCCAAGTGGTGCAAGTTTCTTAAATAAAATAGAAAGGGTTTTTTCTTTTTTATCAAGAGATGTTTTACAGAATAGCAACTTTCAAACCGTAAGAGAAGCAATGGAAAATATATCAAACTACTTTGATAATGGGGGAAGCATTATGGTTTAGCGTAGTTAAGGTTAGGCTGTTGTGCTAAAACCATTGATGATAGAAGCAGCAACAAAAGCAAGCTCGCCATAAATTTAGTTGTTTTTATGCTCATGAAAACTTTCTGAAAATCCAACTTTATATAACCCTTAAGAAGTTTTTGTGCACTTTATTTTGCTCAATTTTTTACCATTTTTTGTGCCCTTTTTCCTACCCTTTATTTTGTACAAAATTGTGCCCTTTTTTGTGCCCAAAATTCTTTCCTGAGGCATTTATATATCTCAATAATAAATTGTTTTTATGGAAAAACAAGTCTTATTAAATGATATAAATTATATAGATTTAGATTTTAATAAGAATAGATTCATAATACTAGGAAAAGAAGAACAAGCAGAATACATGAAAAGAAAATTAGCATTTATTGTGAAGCAATGTGAAGAGATAGTGGAGCAACTCAAAGATGAAAGTCTACTCGTAAAAAAGAAAAGTTAAAATCGACTGTAACATTTATAAACTCTCCAAAACACAAAAATCTATGAATACACAAACTCCGAGGTTTGTTCATCAGCTCAACTGAACGAGCATTTTCCAGTTTTAACTTCAAAGCCAAAAACGCAACATACTCAAAGTCTTTATATACTAAATATGAGGAAAATTTAAATGCTCTCTTTATCTGTGAAAGAGATATGAAAACTAAATATAAAAACGGATTGTTCGAAACCCGAAGAACTCGCACCTTCCGCTTTTTCATGCTCCGCAGTGAGTCTACGAGCTTGTTGAGGAGTGTCGAGCAAGAGAGCATGAAAATAAGTAAAGGAAATACAACAAAAATCAAAGGAGTAAAAATAAAATGATATACGAACCAGAAACAGTAAAAGGCTTTGAGGATTATCTGCCTCCAGAATCCCAGAAACGTGAAAAGATTAGAGAAATAGCTAAAAAATATTTCAAACTTTATGGTTTTCTCCCAGTTGAAACACCTTCTGTTGAATTTGATGAATTGATGCGTTCGGACACAATAGGAGAAGAAGATGAAGCAGTCCGAGACCGTTTCAGACTTAGAGACAGAGCAAACAGAAACCTAGGCTTAAGATATGAATTCACTTTTCAATTAGCAAGAATTTTCAAACAAAACCCAAACATAAAACTGCCATTCAAAAAATACCAAATAGGCGAAAACTTCAGAGACGAACCAATACGCACAGGAAGAACAAGACAGTTTACCCAGTGCGATGTAGATATAATCGGAGACTCTTCAGTAAACGCAGACGTCGAATGCATTTCAGTAGTATTTGACATATTAAAAGAGTTAAACATAACAAATATCGAGCTACAAGTAAACAATCGCAAACTAATTGATGAAATAATAAAATCAGTTCAAATTACAGAAAAACAATCAGTCTTGAGAGAAATAGATAAAATAGAAAAAATAGGAGAAGACGAAGTAAAAGCAAATCTAAAAAAATACGCAGATTCAAATCAAATATTAAGTTTATTAAAACTAATGGAAAAAGATGTGCCTTTCTTCAAAGAAAATATGTTTTCAGGAGCAGATGAACTAACAGACTTAATTAAAAAATGTAAAGAGTACAGCATAAAAGCAAAATTCAATCCAAGATTAATGCGCGGTTTTAACTATTACACAGGAAACATATTTGAAGTTTCAATAGGAAAAACAGCAATTTTAGGCGGAGGCAGATACGATAAATTAGTTGGAAAATATCTCAACAAAGAAATTCCAGCAGTCGGACTATCTTTCAGTATAGAAGGTCTTATGGGACTATGTGAAAAAGAAATAAATGAGTTAAAAATAGAAACTACAAAAGCAATTCTAATTTCAATAGACGAAGACAAAGAAACAATAAAACTTTCCAAGTTACTTAGAAAAAACAATATAAGTTGCATAGCAAGTTTTGACAAAGCAGGTAAGGCATTAGAATATGCAAACTCTTATCAAATTCCATTTGCAATATTTATAGGCAAAGACGAAATAACAAAAAAGAAGTTCAAATTAAGAAACATGCAATCCGGAGAAGAAACCCTATTAACTGAAAAATCTTTAATCAGTAAGTTAAAGAAAGCATAAATCTACTCTTTCCCAGCCTCAGAAAACCCGCTAACAGACTCAACAACTGATTCAGCTTCCCTCTCCGCCTCCAAACTGTCAACTTCATCTTTCAGTTTTTCAAGCAAATCTTTATTCTTAGATTCATACATTTCTTTAAGTAAAATCCATATCTCCTCTAAATGGCCATCCTGTTCAACCCAAACTTTTTGTTGACTATCTAAATGAAGTAAAGATACAAAAGTCAATAACCTCTCTTCAGGGTCTAAAGAAGAAATTTCAGAAAAAGAAATTCGCTCATCTCTTTTAACAAATGAATGTTTCAATTTTAAGTAAAGCCCTTTAATCTTGTCTTGCAAGTTAAACAAGCGCTTTGGAATAGGAAGATAAGCATTAAGCTCATGCTGCTTAAGAATAAGGGCTTTTTTATCTCGCCTATCCTCAGTTGAAATAGCCTTACCAAGCGCAATAATAAGCTCCTGTAATGAAACTTTCTTATATCTAGGCAAAGGAGTCCTAGGAATTAATTCAGGAATCTCTTCATCAAGTTGTATCCTTTCCTGAATATATGTCTTCTCTTCCTTCTTACCATATAAAATATCATCAAGAGGCTGTAAATCTCTACTTAAAAGAAGCTCAGATTTAAGTCTCAAAAGTAAAGAAGCGGCAAGAAGAACCTTAGAGGATATGAAAAAATTAGCTTCTTCAAGTTCACGCACACGCTCAAGATACTTCTTTGACAAAACAGACAAATCTATATCCCAAGGGTCTAGTTGTTCAGAATTAATAAGGTCATAAATAATTGCTTGCCAACTCAAACGATTATCAAATAATAAATCATGTATTTGTTCTTGTCCAACTCGAGGAGTAGTTTTAGTCGAGTTGGACATTGACTGAATATCAAATTCAGGCTTATGCCCAACCTTCTCTTTAGGAGCCTTTAAACCCTCTTTTTCTAAAGACATAAAATTAAAATCTCCATATAAACCTCTCACAAACCTATTTTAAATATCTTCTTAAATTTAGTAAGGAGCAGGAAAAGCAGTAGCAGTTATTGTATCTGTAAGAACTCCAGTAAGTGAATCAGAAGGAATAGTTAAATTAAAGTCAATGCGAATTGTATCTTGACTATCATTAAACTGAAAGAATCTACAATATTCTGCAGTAGAAGTATTAACTGCATAGAAAACATTGAGATTTAGGAAAGAAACCCCACCAGTAGCATTACGACAACTATCAGTCTCAACATTAGAAATATTCCATAAATAACTCGGACCAGTTCCCCCGATAAGTTGTGCAGCAGTCTTTGTCCCGCTCAAATTAAGACTTACATTCAAATTCCCAAGATTCTGAATTCTTAAACCTCCACCTTGCTGCAAAGTCCAATTACCATTAGTCACATTATTTATAGCAAATGTATTGAGTCCTGCAGAAGAAGAACCAGCGTTAACTCTTCCAGAACCCCAACTTATAGTATTAGTAGTAAAATTTATTGTAGCTGAGGTTTCAACTGAAAGATTTGCTTCTCCAGTACTTGTAGCATGGCCTGAAATAACACCAAATAAACTCCTAGCTGAAAGATAAACAAGACCTAGAGAAAATAAAGAAGTAATAAGTACTACAACTAGCAAAACGCCAAGAAACTTATTATCCACCAGAATCTCCATTCTCAATTGTATTTCCTTCAACAATCAAACCTATATTTCCGGCGTTTGTTGAATATTGCTTCAAAATATTACTATTCTCAGAGCTCATCTTAAAAATAATAACATTAAGAACAATTGAAAGAACAGAAAGGGCTATAGTAAAAACAAGTAAAACAACAACAAATTTCTGTAAGTTAGCCATTAACATCAACCTTTATATATCAAAAAGAAACACATATTTAAAGATATGGGAAATTTTTATGCCTCTTATAAAAACAGTGTTCTTATTATATAGTTACGACATAATCGAAAGATTTAAATACCTCTTAGAGTTCGCTTTAATATCATCACCTCTTTTTCCCAGGAGGAGACGTCATAGCCAACTTTTTGAAGGTTATGATCTCTCCTCTATGGGTTTATATTTTACTTGATAACCCACAAATCTTAATCAACCTAACTTAGAAAGAATTCTTTCGCTTTTTCATTAAAGAATAAATAGAGAATAATTACTAAAGAAATTACTGTTAAGAAAATGCTTATAGGAATATAGAATGAAGGGAATAAATTTAAAGAACCTCCTATGAATTTTCCCATACTTCCAGCATTTAAGTTTGCTTCTGATATTCCTCCAGCATCTGAAACCCCCCATGCAAATAAAGCAAAAATAAGCATTATTCCCTTAACAGATCCAAGAAAAAGGAAACCAGTCAGTATTATTTGCATCATTCTTGCCCATTCCTTACCTTTTAAAAGGAATATAGCAGGTATTAGGAATAAAAAGGGGAATATTATTTTCGTAAAAAATCCAAATGGGTTATTAACATATTGATCTAAAGTGTAAAAGCTAACAACTTTATATATCAAAAATAAAATGTTAAACGCTACAATAAGTTTTATTCCAAGAGGGATCTTTTTAGAAAGATTATTCTCTTTTTTAACAACCATTGAACCTTAAGTCTAAATCTATTTAAATATCTTTATCAGGCAATTTTTATTATCTTTTATTCAACCCTAATAAACCCACACTTCTATCAAGCAATTCCAATCTTCCTCTATGGGTTTAATTTAATGTCAAATAATCAACAAAATTATAATTATTATAGGCTTAATCTACTCCTAGTAGCACCCTTCCAAGAATCATTTGATTCTGCAGGAAAATTAAACCAACCTCTAGCGCTCCAATTATCACACATATGAGCAAAGGCTGCTAAAGGTAATTGCGTTCTCCTTCCAGGAGAGTAGTGATCTTTCTCGCCTTCTACATGCTGTATTCCATTCCAATGTTCAGGTGTTAAAACAAATCCATAATCTTCTATTTTTTTTTCGAAGAAATGGTTCAACTTGAGTTTTTTTATCTGCTAATTCTGGATTCACTTGCCACGATCCGTCAGCTCCAGTTGTATATCTCCAAGGTTTCTCCAAGTCATGAAGATAAAGCACAAGTAAAGAATCAGATAAAGAAAAAGATAGAGGTCTTACATTATTCAATGAAGGATAAATTACAGTAGATATATTCATTGTTTCTCTTAAGTGATCTAAGTAACCTCCGGCCCATGCTTGGTGATTATGATTTGATCCTCTTGCTTTTTCAAACAACTCTCCATTATCAGTTAAAAATCTATGAGATATAGTTCTATTAGGTTCATCAATCATATCTATAAGCTCATGTAATGTATGATATTTAGGCTTCATAAAATAAAAATCAATTAAAAAGATTATAAACTTTATTACAATCCACTATTCTATTAGACAATTTCAATCCTCCCCTCTAAGGGTTTAATTTCTCAATAAGGGTTGAACAATTATCTAATTATAAAGTAAAAAGTTTAGGTTTTCTCACACAACCTAGTTTCAGAAGTAAAATATTTACCCAAAGAATTTACGACTCCAATAAGAACTTTCATTTATGAAAAGATAGCTAAAAAATAAATTAAATAATTCAAATTTTAAAAGATTCACTTCTTATTAAACTCGGAATATCTACACTTTCCGCAATGAAATCTATTCAAACCACCACTCATAAAAACTCCAGGTCCGCATCTTGGACAGAACTTTGCATTTCTCTTTACAGTATCTCCTGAAACACTATAAAGTTTATATTTCTTACTTGTAGGTTTATTCTTATGAGGTTTCTTACCGCCTTCTTTCTTAGCCATTTGTAGCTCCCTTCTTAATTTTAAGTTTAGGCTCTATAGATTGCAAGTTTTCTACGGAATCATAAACCCTAGCTTCCAAAACAAATTCTGAACTACCAAAACTTCCCCTAATAGCAACAACGACCACGCAATCAATAGGCTTATCAAAATGTTTGGCAATATCTTCCCTAACTACAGAAAGCCCTGGATTTGAAGGATAATTCTTTTTAGCAATGACATCATGCCTATGTAACAGTGAATTATAAGAATTTAATGTAAATTTCATCTTAATCTAAGAGCAAAAACGCCCTTCCCTTTAATACCAATACTTTTTGCAATTTCAGATTCTTCTGGGTGTATTACTGTAATTTTCCCTTTAAAACTATCTACATTTTCCGTACTCTGACAACCAGGACAACTAGAACCTTCATAAACCATTCTGCAATGCTTGCATGCTTTTTCTTTAGCCATATTATTTCTTCTTCCCCCCCTTCTTATTACTACTCTTTTCGCCTTTTTCAATTCTCTTAGCAAGAGCAGAAGCTTTCTTCTTAGACTCATCAATCCAATCTAATTTACCAAGACCAGGTTGCCTCATAGTTAAACCAATTTTTGGCTCTCCAGCTTTATAACTTATAGCAACAATTCTTGCCAAACATGAATCTCCTACATTTAGAGACCTCTTAGTAACCTTCCCTTGAAGATTGCCTGTTTTACTAAAAGAAACAAAATCTTCCATTGTTTGCGAAATGTGAATCATTCCTTGGGCAGGTCCAATCTGCATAAAAGCTCCAAAATTAGTAATCTCTTTTATTATTCCCGGGATAAGTTCATGAAGCTCAGGCCTCCACACAAGAACTGTAAAAAGAGATTTATAATAAGCTGCTCCATCTCCTGGAATAATAATTCCTTCACCAACTTCACCAACATTAATCACAGATATTACAAATCCCAATTCCTTATGCATAGTCTTAACATATGATTCTTGTAATTGTTCTGCAACAGCATCCTTAGTAGCTAAACCAAAATGACGTGGTTCAACGCGGATATGATCTTCAACTTCAGCAAGATAAAACATAAGTATTTGAGAAAAACGTGGTTTTTAAAGACTTCCATTCGCAAGAATGGAATGTATTAGAGATTATCAAATCTCTAAGGTTATGTCAAGAACATATTATTTTTAACCATCTATAAATTCTAAGCGCCCTCTTCAACACCAACCCTATTTTGCGCCTTAAAAATAACTATTTTTTTGGGAATATTTCTTTTAATCCCTTTATCGAGAGTTGCGATAAAAATACCTTTTTTTCCTCTGTGAATAAGAAAATCATCTATCTTTCCATTACCTAATGTTGTCTTTTTAACACCTTTTCTTTCAATCATTTCTATAGCAACATTAATAGCAATACGATCCTCACGAGATGAACGATTACTAATCCCAAGATCTTTCATCTCTTGTAAAATTTCTCTTGGAACAACAGGAGTAAACCCTTGATCTTCAAGCTGAGACAAAAAATCTATGCGCTCACGAACACAAGAAATAATAAAACTACTATCTAACAACACCTGCATAAAAAACAAAGGTAGCTATACTATATTAATGTTTCTTGATAAGGATTTATATATAATAAATCACTTAGAAAACAATGGAAGAGGCAAGTCATGTAATCGAAGTTCTAACACGTGTAAAAAATTCATTAGAACAAGAAGATGCAAGAGAATTGAAAAACCTCTCAAATCAAACAGTTCATGCCGCATCTATATATCAACATACAGATTATATACTCGTTGCAACAATAGTCTATGCATTAAGCAAGATAATTGAAAGAAAAGATAATTTAAACATAAAAAACTGGCAACAATTTATTAGAGAGATAAACAGTTTATTATCCCAGGCTATTCATTCAGTTCAACAAAATAAACATTTAAAATTTATTAAATTTCTAAGTAAATTAAAAAGATACATTGAAAATTATTCGCAAGATCTAAGACCAATTATAGAAGATCTATTACGAAAAGCATCGATAAACAAAGCATCAAAAATATATGAACATGGAATCTCACTCGCCAAAACAACAAAACTTCTAGGAATAACTCCATGGGAACTCTCAGAGTATATAGGTGAAAAAGAAAACTCTCAAACAAGATTAAATAAAACAATAGATGTAAAAGCCAGAGCCACCATGGCAATGGAGTTTTTCTCATGAAAAAAGTACTCATTCTTGACGCAGGTCCAATAATAAATTTATCAATGAATGGTCTATTAGAAATATTTGAAAAAATAAATCAAAATGAAATAACTATTGCAATAACAAACTATGTATATCAAGAGGTAGTAGACAGGCCCATGCATATTCCCCGTTTTGAATTAGGTGCATTAAGAATAAAGGAATTGATAGAGCGGGGAGTAATCAAATTTGCAACAGATTTAGGGTTAGCACAGCAAGAAATAGAAAGTGAAACTCAAAGATTTCTAAGAATAGCAAACTCATCAATAAAAATGGGGAATCATTTCGTTGAAATAGTTAGCCCAGCCGAAATGTCATGTATAGCTATAAGCCATTTACTCAATAAAAAAGGTATAGAAAATATAATAGCAATAGATGAGCGCACAACTAGAGTTTTATTTGAAAAACCAGAAAACTTGAAAGATTTAATGTCGAGTAAACTCCATAGAGAAATAACATTAGATACATCAAAGTTAAAAAATACAAGTCAATTCAAATTCATTCGTTCAAGTGAATTGGTATATATGGCTTATAAAAATAAGTTTTTAAAGTTAAGAGATAAACATGCTCTTGAAGCTCTCCTCTATGCAACTAAGTTTAAAGGCTGTGCAATCTCTTGGGAAGAGATAAAACAGTTGAAAAGATTATAATTAGGTTAATAAAGTTGGCAAAAACCTTAAATAGTAATCAAAATCAGCTTTTTTATGGAAATAGAAACAGCAACATTTTATGCATATAAAGCTGGAACAGCAGAAGAAATAACACATGGATCAGAAGGTGCTATAGAAGATGGTCTTCAAGAATTAATTCTTCAAGAATTAATTTTAAATATAAGCCAAACTGCGGAGGAAATATATTTACCAAGATTTATAGGAGTTTACGAAATGAAAAAGGCTATAAGAAAAGATGAGGAAGAAGCATTTCAAATAAGATATCGAGGTTTGCAACAACATGCATCTTTATGTTTAAGAGTAAGGGAAATAAATGAGGGAATTCCCAATAATCTTGTTGCTATAGGCCATGATTCTGAATTAAATTCTGGAGTAGTCAAATTGTTTTTTATAGACCCACTCCAAAGATTAGCAATACACCCGTTCTCTAATCTTCCAAATTTTCAAGAAAATTTATCAGAAGGACTTCTAACATTTTTAAACGAGAAATGCATAGAAAGAAGAATTCCGCTAAAAGAAATGGGCTCTAGATTTCCAGAAGAAATAAAGACTTTAAGAAATGACAGAGCAAGATATGGACTTACAAGAGAAAATCAAGTTTTATTAGAAACCTATAGTTTCTTGAACCAATAAATGGACCCGGAGGAAATACTTCAATCTCGCAAGAGTTGAAGGGACAGAAGTTTATCAGAACTTCTATATGTTCGATTCCCTTATTAAATAAATTTATTTTCAACTCTCTTGCTCGACTCTCCTCACAGGCTCGTAGACTCACTGCGGAGCATTATATTTTCAACTCTCTTGCTCGACTCTCCTCACAGGCTCGTAGACTCACTGCGGAGTTGAAAATGGACCTGGAGGGAATCGAACCCCCAACTTCTGCTTGCCCCAAAATTTCTGGAGGCAGAGATTATAACCATTTAACTACAGATCCTTGTCAATAACTTCTGGAATTCTACTTAATTCATCAGCAGTCAATACATACATGGTATTTTTACCAATTAAAAACTTATCTTTTGAAGGTTTTCTTCTGCAAATTAAAAACCCAATATTACAATTACAATCTTCTAAATATTTGTTAAGCTGTTTAATTTGAGAAGTTGAGATTTCATGTGCAAAATAATTTTTCACTTCAATTATGGCTTTCTTAGAATTTCTTTCAAAAATAATATCTGCAAATCCTTTTTTTATCTTGACCAACCTACTTACATTACCATAATTTGAAAGTTTCAAAGTGACTTCACTTTCAAAATCTTTTGCTCGCATTTTTATGTCGAAGTGTCTCCCTAAAACCACATTCTAAAGAATGTGGTCGACACTTCGAGCATCCAAAAATCGAGCACCTTTTCAAACCATGACTTTTAAGTCGTGGTGGTGCATCGATTTTTTGATGTCTTTAAGAGCAGCACCATGAAAAGGAATCCTTTGATAAGGGTAATTAATACCTGCAAGCTCATAAGCTCCAAAAATACCATTATTAAAAATAATTTGGACATGAGTCTTACATTCACGATTAATTTCACGTTGAGTGGCTAATGGATTATTTTTAAGAAATGCAATAACTCTTTTTCGTTTATTAATCCTTATTTTTTCACCTTTAGCAACTAATTTAACTCCTGCAGCAAGATACATTTCTTCAATGTTCTTAAAAAGTGTATATGGGTGAGTTTTTGTAATATCTATAACTTTTTCTATACTAATCGCAGGATTTTCTCTGAGTAAGCCCAAAATCATTTGTCTTCTTTTTTCTTTATCTCTTAAAAGCAATTCAATTTTATGTTCTTTTAAATAGGGAACACCAGCCTCTTGATAAAATTCTAAAACATTCTTAAAAACAGAGTTATAATTAATTTTTGTTTCTTTGCTAATAATATGGGTTCCGACATTTGGATTTTTTCTTAAATAGTCAATAAGAATTTTCTTTCTTTTTTCTTTACTCTTCATCTCAAATGTGCGTGGGGGTTCAACACCAGCTTCTCTAAAAGCCTCGGTCATTCCACCAAGATAAACTCTTTCAGGTTTAAGATGTAATTGTCTTCTAATTTCTCTATGAGTTGTTGAAGGATTATTTCTTATAAATATCTTTAAGATCTCTTTTCTTTTTTCAGCATCCCCATACAAAACCACAAAATATAATAGATACCAATATATTTATATTTTACCATTAAATCATGCACCCAAATCAAAAAGACAATAAACCTTTATAAATAACCTAGACAACTATAATACATGCATAAAAAAAAGAAGAGTGAGCATATGGCTGTTTCAAAACAATCTTTAGAAGAACAAACAATCAAGAGTATTATAGAATTACAAAAAGTTAATGTAAATCTCGCAGAAAAATTTGATAAACTCGCAATCCAAATTGAAAACTTATTGGCCCTTTTTGAGTTAGCAGCAAGAAATTTTGCAAAACAACCCAGCATGCAAAACACAGAAAAAGATAAAGAGTTTTTAGATAAAATAGATAAACTACTAGATCAAAACAAATTACTCGCAAAGGGTCTTTCTTTAATGGAAGAAAAAATGCGTGAGCGCTTATATGGTCCGGTAACAAGGCCTCAATTTAGAGCATCAAGTCCACAAACAGCACCAAACCTAAATGTACATGAGATTTAGCAATGAATAGTAAAGACATAGGAGAATTATTTCTTATCGACTTCACTCAAAGAATAATTTCAACAATACCACCTTCTGAAAAAATAACAGAATATCAAAAAATCGATGCACCACCACTCACTAAAGTGAGTGGTTTGAATGGTGCTCGATTTTTGGATGCTCGAAGTGTTCCGCACACTAAAGTGGGCGGTTTCCAAACACTTCGACATGAAGATGAAACATTACATCCATCTATCTTAAAACCAGAAATTCAAGAAGATACTCCTCAAATGCATATGGTTCCAGAACTTCTAAAAACAATCCAAATAAAAAGACATGTACCAATAATTACAAACAGACCAATAGAAATGACACAAGTACCTAAAATAACTAATCAAGTAAGAAATAAATCGTTAAACCTAGATCTTAGAATAAATCCTAAATTCCAGACAGAGAAACTAAGCGATCTATTGAAAGACCCATCTATTAACGAAATAGAGTGTACTGGCGCAGATAAACATCTATTAATTAAAAGAGGAGGCATGGTTCAAAAAACTCGTCTACAACTTTCTATAGAAGATATATACGGCCTAATAGCAGAATTTTCTCAAAAAACAAGAATTCCTGTGATAAATGGCACTATAAAAGCTGCTCTTGATAATCTGATAATCACAGCAACATTATCTGGAACAACAGGACCAAGATTTATAATTAAAAAAAAGAGTCTTTTCCACAAATTAATTTAAACGCAAATCTCTTAATTGATAAACTAGACTTTCATATAAAGGTGCAATTTTCCTGCGATCTTTAGAATCGAGATTTTTAGTCGCCTCTGCTATAATTGGCATCCTCGCAAAAGCAACTTTAGGAGAACTCTTAATTTCATCTAATGCATGATAAATCATTTGTTTAACACGTTCTAATTCATTAGAAGGACTCTCAAAATTAACAGGTTTTAAAATACTTTTAGAATCGGTAAATTGATCAAATTTCAATTCAGAATTATTAATTTTTCTTTTTAGCAAAACAAAATAATCAAGAATATCTTGTCTGGCAGGTCCATCAGGAGAATAATCTCTAATCAATTTATTATATATTTCTAAAGCTACTGGATAATTTCCTTTATCTAATGCAATTTTACCTTTAGAAATCTTTGTAATATGATTTGGAATCAAAAGCCTTCCAAATAAAACAAATGAAACAACCATAACAGAAAAAATAATCCATAAAGCCCAAGGAAAAAACTTATGTTCTTTAACAATTAGTTCAGCATCTTGCACAGACATTCCAGAAAGATATAATCCATCAACATCCTTTCCCTTAAATAACAAGTTATTCATAAATTCAGAGATTTTCTGTTCAACGTCATAATAATTAGGAGAATTAAAAAATCGAATATTGAGAAGCCCATTATTATCTTTAAATAAAGCAGCTGCATGATAGCCTTCAGATTTTGATTTTCCACGATCTCCAAAATGCAGTGCAGTAACAACAGGAGATTTTGGGATAATAGGAGTTACATCTGGCAGAGTTACATCTAGCTCAGGAGCCTCATCTATAGGTAAAGGCATACGAACAGAAGGATAAATTCCTGTAGGCCCAATATCACAAATACGCCCACTAGAAAGATCAATGCCATTGGTTCCAAAGTCCACCAGAGAATCATTAAAAGATGAGAAATAAGAAGGGTACTGACAATTATCAGTTTTTAAATTAGGTGGGATTATCTGGACAGATATTTTAGAGTCTGAAGGGATAACGCCAAAAACCTGTTCTTCTAATTTTTTAAGTGAGCCAGCAACAACATTTTCTCGGCCTAAAACCCACAATGCCTGCTCATGTTGCTTTTCCTGACGAACAACCACCTTATCAAGAATTATTAAATCAATCTCTTCCAAAACATCTTTAATCTTATCAATAGACTGAATAATAGCAATATGAGATTTATCAAGTTCACTTGAAGAATATTGACTAATAGCTTTAGAGGAGTTAACATAAATTAAATCTGAACTTTTCAAAGAATCTTCAAGGTTTTCCTTATACCTCAATAAATCCTCTTCAAAGAGAGGAGTCTTTTCAATAATATCTTTTATTCCAGAAGCATAATCAGCGCTCTGAGAAACAATTTCAGCATCCTTAGAAATTTGCTCAACTACAGCAGCAGGAGGATTTGATGAATAAGTACACGTTCCTCCAACAACACAATTAACCTCTCCTGATGGCTGAACTGCCTCAAGCTCTTGGAAACCTGTAATTTTTGCATAACGCCAATCAGCATAAAAAATAGAAAAAACTGTTAAAACAATAGCAAACGTTAAAAACAAAAATAAATAAATATTTAAAAATTCACCAGCGCCTCTTTTAGAATACATCATTAATCGAGAAGAAAATAACTTATTAAATCTTATCCATAAACACAAAAAAGAGTCTTAACTAAGTTTAAATAAATAAGCCTATTAAATGAAGTATGAAAGAGATAATAGTGATAAGTTTAGGAGGAAGCTTGATAGTTCCTAAGCACATAGATACACTATGGATAAACAAATTCAAAGAAAAAATAACAAAACTAACAAAGAAATATAAGTTTGTAATTGTTTGTGGAGGAGGATTTGTAGCAAGAGAATATATAACAATTCTTAAAAAGGAACATAAGAGCAAAAAGCAACAATCAATGGCAGGGATAGCAATAACTCGTATGAATGCCCAAATAATGGCTCAAATATTTGGGAAAATAGCTAATGAGGAATTGCCTTTTAAAATGAAACAAATCAAGAATATGTTACAAAAAAATGAAGTAGTATTTTGCGGAGCACTAAGATATTCTTCAAATCAGACTTCCGATACCACTGCCGCAAAAGTAGCTAAATTCCTAAAAACAAAATTCATAAATATCACAAATGTTGATGGATTGTATACAAGCAACCCTTCAAAAAACAAAAATGCAAAGCTCATAAAAAGTATATCTTGGAAAGATTTTGAAAAAATAGCAAAAGCAATTAAATATAAACCAGGACAACACTTTGTCCTAGATCAAAAAGCATCAACTATAATCAGAAAGAATAAAATAAAAACATATATTTTAGGGAAAAATTTAACCAATCTCCAAAATCTATTAAATCAAAAAATCGATGCACCACCACGACTTAAAAGTCATTGTTTGAAAAGGTGCTCGATTTTTGGATGCTCGAAGTGTAGACCACATTCTAAAGAATGTGGTTTTAGGGAGACACTTCGACATAATAAAAAGTTTAAAGGCACAACAATATCAAATTAAAGATGATAAACACTACAAACATAGAAGAAGCAAAGAAATTAATAAAAAAAGAAGAAATTCCAAAGATTGTTCTAGCACAAAATGATGAATTCAACAGAAAACTACTTGAATATGGCAAATTTAACATACTCTTGTCTCCAGAAATAGGTTCAAGAAAAAATAAAATACGTCAAACAGATAGCGGGCTTAATCACGTATTAGCAAAAATAGCAAAAAAGAACAATATAGCAATAGGAATAAATTTAGAAGAATTAAAGAAACTCCAGCCAAAACAAAAAGGAGAACGTCTATCAAAGATTAAACAAAATATCAAGATATGCCGCAAGGCTAAAACAGAACTAGCTATAAAAACAAGGTATTTACAAGAAGCAAAAAACCTTCTTCAAAATCTAGGCGCTTCAACAACACAACTAAAGGAAGCAATAGTTTTTTAAGATATCTCAGTTACTATTTAAAATGGAAAAACTGCTTGATTCTCTATCTCAAATAGAGAGAACGATAATACCTCATCTCAACAAAAATGTAGATGAAATTGTAGATAAAACAGGCTTAGATAAGACAACCGTTCTAAGAGCACTAACCTTTCTAGAAAGTAAAGGCTTGATTAAAATAGAGCAAAAACATAGTAAAGTGATAGAAGCAGGAGTTAATGGAACATATTATAAAAAAAATCACCTTCCTGAAAGAAATTTATTAATTGCGATAGAAAATAATAATAATAAAACATTAAATGAAATAAAAGAAAAAGTAAATCTCTCAGATAATGAATTTAAGGCAGCACTCGGAGTCCTTAAAAAAAAGCTTCTAATTTCTCTAGAAAATGGAAAACTAAAAATAATAGCCCAAAAAGAAGAATATTCTAAAAAATTCCCTGAAGAATTAATTCTTGAGAAAACCCCTTTAAATCAAGATACTCTTTCAGAAGTTGAAAAAGCAGCAGTTGAAAGTCTAAAAAATAGAAAAAATATAATTGAAATAATAGAGAAAAAAGACATTAGTTTTCAAGTTACTGAAAAAGGTGAAGGAATCTCTGGAAAACATATAAATTTAGACTTAATAGAAGAAGTAACTCCTGAATTGATAAAGGAAGGTGTAAAAAACAAAAGATTTAGACGCTATGACTTTGGAGTAAAAATTCCTTCAATACATGGAGGAAAAAAACATTTTGTTAATCAATCAATAGAACAAGGTAAAAAGATATGGCTTGAACTAGGATTTAAAGAAATGATTGGAGACTACACTGTAAATGCTTTCTGGAATTTTGATGCACTATTTACTCCTCAAGATCATCCAGTAAGAGAAATGCAAGATACATTCTTCATAAAAGATGTCGAAGGAAAAATGCCTGAAGAAAAGATAGTATCTATGGTTAAAAAAGCTCATGAACATGGGGTAGATAAAAGCTTAGGTTGGAGATATAATTGGAACTTGCAAGAAAGTAAAAAGGTAATGCTTAGAACACACACGACCTGCTTATCATCTAAAAAATTAGCTCAATTAAAGATTGAAGATTTACCTGTAAAGTTTTTTTCAGTAAGCAAAGTTTTCCGCAATGAAACTCTAGATTGGAAACACGGATTTGAATTCAATCAAGCAGAAGGAATAGTCATAGATCCAAAAGGTAATTTTAGAAATTTAATAGGATATTTAAAAGAATTTGCTAAAAAAATGGGACATGACCAAATAAGAATTCAACCAGCTTATTTCCCATATACAGAGCCAAGTCTAGAAGGTTCAATATGGGATGGTGAAAGAAAAGAATGGGTTGAAGTCTTAGCAGCAGGAATATTTCGCCCAGAAGTTACAATCCCCTTATTAGGGACTTCCCTGCCAGTACTTGCATGGGGCCCTGGATTCGATCGTTTAATGATAGAAATACATAAAATAAAAGACCTAAGAGAGTTATATAAAAATGACTTAAACTACCTTAGAGAACACAATATTCAAATAAAATGACAAACATAATATTCTCAAAAAAAGAATTTGAAAAACACCTAAAAATAACTCCTCAAATTCAAGAAAAGATAACTTTATTTGGAACACCTCTTGAAAACATTACTCAAGAAAATATTGAAATCGAAGTATTTCCAAACCGCCCGGATCTCATATCTCTTGAAGGATTCATGCGTTCTTTTAAGAAATTCATTGGAAAAGAACCGGGACTAAAAAGATATAAATTAAAGAAACCAGAAAAGAGCCACAAAGTGCATGTAGATAAATCTGTAAATGAAACTAGACCTCACATCGCTTGTGCAATAATAAAAAAATTAAACCTCACACAAGATAAATTAAAGGACATAATAAACATGCAAGAAAAACTAACCCTAACTATGGGAAGAAACAGAAAAAAGATGGCCATAGGAATTTATCCTCTTGATAAATTAAGTTTTCCCATAACATACACCTCAAAAGAGCCTAATGAAATAAAGTATCAGCCATTAGGGGCAGATCGTGAACTAAGCGCTAATGAAATATTAATGCTACATCCAACAGGCAGAAAATATGAACACCTATTAAAAAATAGCAAAAAATATCCAATACTTATAGATTCAAATAAACAAATAATTTCTATGCCTCCAATAATAAATAGTGAGTTAAGTGGAAGAGTAGAGGTAAAAACAACAGATTTATTCATTGAATGTACTGGAACTGATAAAATTACAGTTGAAAAAGCATTAATTATAATTGCAACCTCTCTTGCTGAAATTGGAGGCACAATTCATCAAATTGAAATAATAGGTGATCAAAAAATCGATGCACCACCACTCACTAAAGTGAGTGATTTGAATGGTGCTCGATTTTTGGATGCTCGAAGTGTTCCGCACACTAAAGTAGGCGGTTTCCAAACACTTCGACATGAAAAATATAATACTCCAAATCTAAGTACTCAGAAAACAAAAGTTTCACTATCTAATATAAATAAACTTTTAGGATTAAATCTAAATGAATCTCAAATATCTCAATTTTTAGCAAAGATGGGACATGATTACAAAAAAGGAATAGCTGAGATAGCCTCTTGGAGAATAGATGTATTGCATGAAGTAGATTTAATTGAAGATATAGCAATAGCTTATGGATACAATAATTTTAACCCAGAAATGCCAAATATTTCAACGTCAGGAGAAGAATCTAAAGAAAGTATAATTAAAAGAAAGATCTCAGAGATATTGATTGGCCTAGAAATGCTCGAAATATCTACATATCACCTAATTAAACAAGATGAAATCCAAAACTATGCAGTAAAAGATGCTTTGGAACTATTAAACTCAAAAAATGAATATAAATTCCTCAGACCAAATCTCCTAATTCCAATGATGAGAATAATTTTTGAAAATAAAGATGTAGAATATCCTCAAAAACTATTTGAAATAGGAAGAGTATTCAGTAAAAACTCACAAAAAGAAAATGGAATAGAAGAAAAGGATAATCTAATTATAAGCATTAGTCCTGCAAATGCTACCCAAATAAAAAAACATGTAGACTACATATTCAAAATGTTAAATATAGATTATTCTATAAAAGAAATAAACATCCCCTATCTAATAGATGGAAGAACGTGTTCTATATTGTTAAACAACAAGCAAATAGGTTATTTTGGAGAAGTTCATCCAACTACACTAAAAAAACAAGGAATTCAAATGCCTGTAGCCTTAGCTGAAATATCCTTAGAAGAAATTTACAATTCAGTTAATTAAAATAATTGCTGGTATTTTTTTTCAAAGTAGGAGCCTGCTTCCAATTGCGTTCTAGCATACCAAGGAGCTTAAGCAAGTCTTGAAGTTTTTCGTTCCAAACGCCAAAAATCTTCAATATAAATTCAGTTTCATCTTTATCATTAGAAACCACATCCAATTTATAAGAACTCAATTCAATTTCCATAAATGAGGAAAAAACAGAATCAAGTACTTTCTTATCTGCACTAGTAATTTCCTTGAGGAGAAGGAGGAAAGTAGGAGAAGCTTGAGAAGGATTTATGATTATTTCCATTAACCTAAGATAATGAGCAACTTTCTCAACCATGACACGACGAATGTCTCTTAAAAAGTTTCCAGAATCCCGTTTAATTTTCCCAATATCAAAAGCAGAATTCATATCTTCAAATGAAGGTAACGAATGTTTTTTCTGTAATTTTAAATAGTCATTCTTAAAATCTAATAAATTCATACTCAATTGTAAAATCAGTAATATAAAAGTCTATCTCTTAAAAATAAATAATAAAGAAACCTTTAAAACACAACTGTATTTAACTAAAAAAGAAGCCTCCGTAGCTCAGCTGGAAGAGCGCGTTCTTGGTATCTTCACATGAAGGCAAATAGGACGAGGTCCCGGGTTCGAATCCCGGCGGAGGCTTTAAAGGAGACTGAAAGTCTCCTTAATTCTTCTCGTTTGTGCGTAGTTCGCCAATAATTGCAAAGCAAGAAAATAAGTTTTCTGAACTCATAGAAACTTCTTTTACTTCAATTCGAAGAATTGGAGTTGCAGATGACATCAGTCAGCTAGCACTAAAAGATTTTGTATTTCGAATCCCGGCGGAGGCTTATTGTATCTTTAAAGTAATGACACATAGAAAAGTTTAAATACTATAAACTAACCTCAACTTTATGAAAACAGATTCATACATAGGAAAGGGAGTTATTGCTCTTTTTGAACAAGGTAGTTTTATTTACAAAGTAGAGGGTATTCTAAATGAATCAGATGAAAATGAGATGTTATTCAAAGATGCCTATGTCTATGCTTCAAGTTTTATGTTTGGAGACAAAAAAATAGCCAGTGGAGGTTATAAATGTGAGAACAGTATGGAAGAAATTGGTAATGGTAAAAGAGTAAGTTTTGACAGAAAAAATTTAGTAACAATCATAGATATTGAAGAGTAAGTTTTGACAGAAAAAATTAAAAACCTCAATTTTAATAAAATAACTTCATGAGTAATTTATATATAGGATTTTTTGAGCACAAGGAGGTCATATCTGACTTTTCAGAATTCTTAAATTTAGGAGAAATTGTTAAAAAAGAGTCCTCAAAAAAGAATATCTCTTAATTATAATATAGGACAAGATTGGAGTAATATTTCATTTAATTATGATGGAAGAACAATCGCAGAGATAAAAACAGAAAAAGGAGCAAGAGGATTAACCTTAAACGAATCTTGGCAAGTAGGATGGGATATTAGACAAATGACTAGAATAAAAACAGACTCAGAAACTTACAGAATAATTGAACAAGAAGAAAAAGAAAAATTTAGAGGAGCATATTGTACAATCGAAAGAATCTTAACCTCAAAATTAGGAACTCCAATCAAACTTTATTCAAAAACAATTTTTTATGAAAAATACTTTAACGAGTTTCCGGAAGCCACTCATTCTTCACAACATAACTTACAATAGATAAACTATTCTCAACTAAATGGGAAATCCATACGCTGTATTCATCAACAAAATGCTGTCTATTTGAAGAATCACTAATTGCTAAAGATTGATTACTTATTATAAGCAATGCAGCTATAACAAAAATCTTAACCACAATAAGAATAACTTTCATATTATTTTATCCAGAAGCGTTATTTGTAACGTTCCAATCAAAAAGAGCTGCATCCCCTGTAATAGAGGCAGTAGTCTTCCCAAAAGTAACAAGCCAAGAAACATAGGCCTTCATACCAGAAGCAAAACCTTCAAAAGAAGAAAGATTAATTCCATTAGTCCTAACAACACTAAAAAACGAAAACAAAACGAAAACAATTAAAAGCCCTATTGAATAGGTCCACCATTTCTCATATTTAAACGACGTAATTTTAAAAAAAACCACTACCGCTAATAAGATAATTCCAATAAACACCCAATTCACCATTTTAACTCCTAAAATGAAGACTATAGCCATATAAAAATCTTACTAAAGAAGGCGAGGGCAAAGGGGTTTAGGGATCTCTTTGCTCCCCGCCATGCTCCTGCCGGGATTCCTTCAACTCGTAAGAGTTGGAGGGACTGAAGTGGGAGCCACTTCAGGATGTTCAAATCCCTATGCTCCTGCCGGGATTTGAACCCGGGTTTCCGCCGTTCTCCACTATCGCCTAAGCGACAGCCTGAGTCATCATGTTGCTCGTAGAGAGCACAGATATAGTCTCAACGACATCACCTCACATGCGGGTAAACCCGTTCGAGAGGGCGGTGTCCTCAACCACTAGACTACAAGAGCTCAAACAAATCTAACAGAAATGCTTTAAAAAGGTATTCAAAGAATCTAAATCCAGAGAAGTATAAAAATTCCTAATGTATTCCCTATATAACTCAGAACCATAAAAGAGTAAGGATGGAACTTTGTAAACCCTGCAAGCAAAGCCACTCCAAGTTCGTCAGGTAAAGGAGAAGCTATAATAATTGCAACAAAAATATAAACTAAAAAACTGCGTAACTTTTTAGGAAAAATCATTCTAACACCAGACATAATATGCTTTATAAGAGAACTGCGTTCTAAAAGTCTAAACTCATCCATAAAAGACAATCTAATAAATGAGAAAAGAGCTATATCTGTAATCAAAGCACCAGCAGCCCCTATTAAAGAAGCAATTAAAATATTAGAAGGATGTAAGGCCAAAAAGAAGCCTGTGGATATCGGAGCAGTAAATCCTACTGTATACAAAAGACCCCCTATAAATACGGGAATATATAACAGATTATCAAAAGAAGAAACAAACTGCAAAACAGAAGGAATTTGAAATATAAAATAAGAAACCGCTATTGCAAGAATGTAAATTGTAAGCTTGGGATAACTAAAAACAAATAACCTCTTCATACAAATCTAAGAAATCGTTAAATTATAAACCTAACTGAAAATAGCCTTTTTCACTTCTGAGCGTTCGAATCCGGTTTAAGACATCAAAAAATCGATGCACCATCATGACTTAAAAGTCATGGTTTGAAAAGGTGCTCGATTTTTGGATGCTCAAAGTGTTGACCACATTCTAAAGAATGTGGTTTTAGGGAAACACTTTGACATAACATTCCAAGATTCGCCATGAGTAAAAAGTGAAATTTGGGAATTTGGAAATCTATAGTTCAGATATCTTTAAGTCTATCCTCTTTTAAATTATTTAAAATAGTCCTCTCCAAACCTTTTTTATGCTTCTTTATTTTTTGATTATTTAACATTTTACAGAAAAATAAAATCTTAGCGATACTTAAATGTACACTTAAAAATAGCTAACTCTTTATTAGTCTTATAATTTTTTTAAGATAATCACTTCTATTTCCAACCCTAACAACTGGAAAGCCATATTTCTCAGTCTCTTTTTTTATATGATTGTTAAATGAAATAACCCATTCAACTTCTTTTTCTTTAACTTCATCAGGATATTTACTGGCATCATCCCATAATCCTCTTGTAAAAATAGTTTTTCTCACTCTTTCAATATCCTCATCTATTAAAAATAAAGCAACCACGTCTTTATTTTTGTTGATAAATTCTTTAATTAAACTAGGGAGTATAGCAACTCCTTCAATAATATAAGAACCAAAAACATAATAGGTTTCTAATAATGCTTTAACTCCTTTCCAAGTATCTTCACTTTCTTTATTAACCATTTTTACAATTTCTTTAGCAGAATTATTATTTAAAAAATCAACACCCATTTCTGAAGTAGCATCTGCATGTAAAAATAATGCTTTATAATCTTCTTTTCTAACAATCTTCCTCATCATCTCCCTAATAGTATCTGTAGAAATCCATGGTAATTTGAGTTCTTCTGCAATTTTTCTAGTAATATAACTTTTCCCAGCAGTAGGAGATCCTCCAATTAAGATTATCTTTTTCATGAGTGAAAAATATGATCAAAGTATATAAAATTAACATATTTGATAAGTGTATAATAAACTCTAACAGGCGGATAAATTAACTGTTTCAGACAAATATTCTCGCATAGCTTATCCCATCTTCTCGCCCGAATTAATCTCTATCTCCCAAGACCTAACACCTCTTTATATGCAGAATATTATGTAGCCCCACCAGCTATCAAACAAAAGGTTATTTATCAGGCTTTTTTGCTTAAAACGGGCTGATAAGGCATAATTGCCTCAGTTATTTTAAGTCTAGGAGATATATGTTAAGGTTTACACCCATATGGTGATTTATCCACCCAAGACTAATAATCTTTTATAACCTCAAAATTACTATGCGAAACCAATATTTTATGCATATTTATAATAGGGTATTCTTTTTGAAGACCTTATTAATCTCTTGCTCATATTAACGTTAATTTTATTTTCTTTAAATCTCATTTTTTTATAAAAATTATAGGCTTTTGATTTTTTGTTTACGGAAAGAGTTAAGATTCCCTCTTTAATTTTGTTTTCCACTTCTTGAACTAATTTTCTCCCAATTCCTTTTTTTTGATATTTTTCATCAACTACCAGATTTTCTATAAATATGTAAGTTTTATCTATTTTCTCTTTTGTAAATAATATAAAACCAACAACTTGATTATTTTCTAGAGCTACAAATCCTTGTCCTTTTTTTAAGTCTGATTTAATAGAACCTAATGCTTCTTTCTTTGTCCATTTATCGTTATAAGGGCTTTTAGAAAATTCTTGAATTATTAAAATTGCAATTCTATCATAATCTTTTTCCTCAATTTTTCTTATAGTTAACATATTTCCTACTTTATGAATAGGCTAATCAATCTTAAAAAGTTAACTCAAATCACAATTTTAATAAGGTATTCACTTTAAGGACCTTATTTATAAGATGTGTGACTTTCTACTCCAAATCTTATTATTCTTCTCCAGATAAATCCACTCTTTATTTACACCGAGTCGATTGCCAAATAACATTTAGTTTATTCAAAATAATGGTTTAAACTATTTGATCGCTACCTAACCTTTAATTCAATAGCCCCTTACGCTTTATAACTAAAAGTAATTTTCTAGGCTTTTTTGCTTAAAGAGACATATAGGGATGCTAATCATCTCCACATAGCCCGTTTCAAGGGAGTTTCATTCAATTTTTTACCTAATTTATCTTTTAGGTCATGAATATCTGCTTCATTAGTAGAAACAAAACTAAATTCTTTATTTTCTTCACAGAACTTCTTATATTTACTAATCTTTTCAGTACATCTTTCTAAGTATTTCTTATCTTCTAATCCAAAATGTTCTAAGATTATAAAATGTCCTTTAGAATCTTCAATAACAAAATCAGGTCTTAATTCTCCTCCAATATCCATTAACCTTTCATAAGCAAATTGAATTTGATTTGCACTTAAAAAATAACAAATTAATAATTCACTTTTGGATTTGACTTTTTGAGAATTATAATAATATGTTCCTTCAAATTTTTCCTTAAATTCCTCTTGTTTCTTATCTTTAACATAATCAATTTGATTTAGTTTCTTTTTTTGTTCTTCTCTCTCCTTCCAATGAGTCTTACAAAGATAATGTCCTTCTTGAACTTCTATCCCACAAACTTCACATTTAGGTTTTTGTTTTTCTTTTTCATTGCAATCAAAACAAAGGTCAAACCACGGTTGTTTTGATTTTCCACACTTTGGACATACTGTTTTTGACATTTTAATAACCAAATCTTTCTCTTCTTCTCATTTTTATTGTTGCTTCTGCTTTTCTTGGATTTTTACTTGGAAAAGAGCCAATTAGTCTAACACCTGTTCCTCTTCCAACCCAACTTTTTTTAGTTCCTATACTTTTTTTATGTTCTCCTAATCTTGTGCTAACACTTCTTGTAGTGCTCCCTGTATAGGTTTGTTTTGCTCCATTTGCTCTTGTGCTTCTAAGAAAATATACACTTCCCGATTTCTTTCTTCCCCATGCCATAAATATAATATCTATATAATCTATATAAATATAACCAAGCCCTAACTAAAGGTTTAATAGCCCCACCCGGATTACTTCAAAATATACTTGTTTTGAAGTATCAGTTACGACTTGCTCGTAACTGAGCGTTCGAATCCGGTTTAATAGCCCCACCCGGATTACTACAATTCGCAAGAATTGGAGTTGCCAGAGTTCTAGAGAACTATGAGCACTTCGAATCCGGTTTAATAGCCCCACCCGGATTCGAACCGGGGTTTCGGCCGCCAGAGGGCCGTGAACTTGACCACTATTCTATGGGGCTATTCAGAAAACTCAACAAAACAGGTTTAAAATCATTTTGATAGGAATAAAGTTAAATATAGATTGTATTTAAAAAGGCACATGGAAGAAAAAAGAGAGGTGCAAGCACAAATTTTGCAAGAAGATTCAGAAAAAAACGGAAAAAATAAAGCAACAAAAGAAGAAATAAATCACATTATAAGAATGATTTCTCCAGGAACTAACTTTAGAGCTGCATTAGAAGGAATTGTACACGCTAAAAAAGGAGCCATTATTGTTACAGAAGTAGAGGGAATCAGCTCAATATTAGACGGAGGATTCAAAATTAACAGTAGATTCACACCTCAAAAGATAATAGAATTATCTAAAATGGATGGGGCAATAGTTCTTTCAAAAGACATGAAAAGAATTACGCAAGCAAATGTTATGATTTATCCAGATAAAAGAATATCTACAAAAGAAACAGGAACAAGACATAAGACTGCAGAACGTACTGCAAAAATGATGAACACTTTAACTGTAACAGTATCTGAAAGAAAAAATGAAATGACTATTTATTACAAAAATTTTAAACATATATTAAGAAATGTAAATGAACTATTAAGAAAGGTCAACGAACAAACGCAAATTATAGAAAAACAGAGAGAATTATTTGATTTCAATGTAGAAAAATTAACCCAAATGGAACTTAGAAACTATCCTAACTTAAAACAAGCTTCAATAGTTCTCCAAAAAGGAAGACTTATAGAAAAAATGGCAAGTAACCTAAAAGAGATATTTGTAGAACTCGGAAACGAAGGCATAATACTTAAAACCAGATTAAAAGAATTAACAGCAAATGTAGAAAAGGAAATAAATTTAGTTATAAAGGATTATACAAAAATTGATTTAAAAAAATCAAGAACGTTAATTAATGGATTATCTTATGAAGAGCTCGTAGATTCTGAAAACATCATAAGATCTCTTTCATATGAAAATAATAATAAAATTGATAAAATAAAGGGGTGGAGAATCTTGTCCAAAACATCTTTAGAAGATTCAGACATTGCTAGTTTAATAAAAGAGTTCACCAGTCTTGGAAAAACAATTAATTCGAATGTGAATTTATATGAGAATATAATTAACAAAGAAAAATCAAAAATATTTAAAGAAGAAATAGACCAAATAAAAAGGTCTTATTTCTCTTAAATAATCTCAAATTTATCCATTTTGACTCAAAAAAGGCAACTACAAACTTTTAAAAACCGAAAACCACGCTAATGAGATATGAAACGCTCATCAAGACGCTGGAAGAAAAAAGGACAAATGAGATGGAAGTGGCAACGTAAACGCCTCAAGAAAGAAAAGAGAAAACGTAAGATGCGTAAAGGAAAGTAATTATAGTCAAGGACACTGAAAATTGAACGGTTGTGCCTTGACTATCTAGTAAAAGACATACAATTTTGTTCAGTTATTTATGTCTTTTACTATAACTAGACTTATATCCTAACATAAAAAATAAGCTACTTAAACGATTAATATACCTATATACTTCAGGACGCAGCTTATTTTCCCTAAACATTTTAACAAGGCTCGTCTCAAGCTCGCGACAACGAATACGACATTCGTTTAACCAAATACTTGATGGATTTGTAAATCTCACAAACTTTTTAGGGCTTTCCCCTAAAGAATCAATATATTCTTCAAGCTCTTTTAAATCAAAATCAGTAATTGGGGCATTAAGACAGTCGCCAGGACAATTAGCGATCTCCCCACAAGCTTGCCACAATTTCTGCTGTACCCTCTCTAAAAAAGCCTTATGCCCATTATCAAGAAATAAAGCCATATCTAAGGCACTTTGCAGAGAATCAATCTTTCCATTTACAATAATCATTAAATCATCCTTGGCAAATACCTTTCCAGAAAAATCCTTTGTAAAACCACCATCTCCTGCAGAAGTATAAACTTTACCCATAAGTAAAAATAATAAAGAGATTATATCAATATTGCGACACCACAATAATTATATATCAAACGCCAACCATTATATAAATCTTTATAATAAATGGGGTGTCTGAAATAACATGAGTCAAAGTGAAATATGGACTGAAAAGTATAGGCCTTCTATATTTAGCGACGTAGTAGGGCAACAAGAGATAGTAAAGAGGGCCCACGCATTAGTGCAAGCAATGAACATTCCCCACATCATGTTTGCAGGCCCATCAGGCACAGGAAAATCTACTCTTGCCCTCATAATTGTAAAAGAGCTTTTTAAAGAAAAATGGAAAGAAAACTATCTTGAATTAAACGCCTCTGATGAAAGGGGAATAGATGTAGTAAGACAAAAAGTGAAGGATTTTGCAAGAACAAAGTCTATAGGGAACGTTTCATTTAAAGTAATATTTCTCGATGAAGCAGATGCATTAACTCAAGAAGCGCAGCAAGCCTTGCGAAGAACAATGGAGAATTACAGTAACACTTGTAGATTCGTAATGTCTTGTGTAACTCCAGACACAAAAATAGTTTTACCGGAAGAAATTGAAATAACTATAGACGAATTCATGAAGGGTTTTGAAAACAAAACTCTCTCAAAAGTTCAGAATTTTAATGGAAATACTTCAAAAGATGATCTTGTTCTAGCAACAATTAAATTAAATCCAAAAATGATTGGTAAAAAAACGCTAGAAATTACTACTATGACTGGTAGAAAGTTAAAGGTAACTGAAGACCATAAGCTTTTCACCAATAAAGGATGGATAGAAGCTGGTAAAATAACTAAATTAGATAAAGTTCTTATATATCCTAATTTGGAAGGAACATATCTAGAGAACAACACAACTAAATTGATAGACATGCAACAGTTTGTTAAATTCCTTTCAGAAAGAGAAGAAGCAATAGGACTAAAATCTATAACCCAAGGAGTAGCTTATCAAGATCTAAAAACAGAAGACAAAAATAAAATAATAAAAAGGGTAAAGGAATTGCATTCATTAATAATCTCAAATAATGGACTTACACCAAGAGAAAAAAGTATCTACGATATCATAAAAAACAAAGATAATATCTCTAGAAGAGAGATAGAAAAGACTGCAGTATTGTCAAGGATACGAACCGTCCAGTTATTAAGTTCTATAGAAAATAAAGGATACATAACAAGATATATAGGTAAAAACAAAAACCATCATTTTATAATAAAAAACCAGAATCCTGAAGTTATTAGAAATTTAATAGATATCCGAACAACTATAGAAAATGAATTTAAAATTAAAGTATCCTACACAAGCATAAAAAATGCATTTAATGATTCTTTAAATCATGGAAGTATTGATAGAATTATTGGAGAATTAAAACGTAAAAATCTTATAGACTTAGATTATAACAGCAAACAAATTGGAGCATTTACAAGGATAGTGGCTTTCATGTTTGGAGATAGCCATATAGTAAAAAATGATATAAGAATGTATTTTTCAGGAAACAGAAAAGCCTTAGAGGAAGTTAAAAAAGACCTGATAATCTTAGGATATCAAAAAATCGATGCACCACCACTCACTAAAGTGAGTGGTTTGAATGGTGCTCGATTTTTGGATGCTCGAAGTGTTCCGCACACTAAAGTGGGTGGTTTCCAAACACTTCGACATGAAAACTTCTCAGATACTTTTGATAAAGAAGTTAATAGCAAGATAAACGGTAGGAAAGTGGAAGGTGTTTCTACAGCATTCTATCTAGATTCTAGACCATTATCTATTCTTTTACAGCATTTAGGAGTGCCTAAAGGAGATAAAGTAGCAAAAGCATATTCACTCCCACACTTTGTAAAAAATGGAACAAAATTTGTTAAAAGAGAGTTTCTTAGAAGCTTATTTGGATGTGAAGCTGATAAACCAAGATGTAAGAGACATAATTTTATGACATTATCCTTAAGGCAAAATAAAATTACTAAGCTAAAAAATAGCATGGTTGAGTTTTATAATGAATTAATAGCCTTATTAAAAATATTCGAAGTAGATTCATATCTAGAAATAAGAGACCTTAAAGAAAGAAGAACGAAGGACAATGAAGAAATATTGACATTCGTTTTAAGAATAAATCCCTCTAATAAAAATCTTCAAAAATTCTTCAGTAGAGTAGGTTATGCATATGAAGAATATAAACAAAGATTATCAAGACTAGGTTCAGAATATTTAAGACATAAATTATTTGTTATAGAATCTCTACAAAATAAAACTAAATTAATAGAAATAGCATCATTAAACGGTCAATCTCATAGATCCATAGCTCAGTCATTAAGTGTAAGTAAAGATTTTGTAGCATTCCAATTAAAAGGAAAAGAAGTACATATGCCAAGAAACAATTTTCTGCAATTTGAAGATTGGATGAACAAGTATGAAAAAGGCGCTTTTATAGAAAATGAAATAATCGATATTACTGAAATACAAGCAGACGACGTAAGAGATATTACTTGTTTTAAAGATCATAATTTCATAGCAAATGGTTTCCTATCTCATAACTGCAACTATTCGTCAAAAATAATAGACCCAATTCAATCTAGATGTGTAGTCTTCCGTTTTAAACTCCTAGAAAAAAAAGACATAATCACAGTAATCAAAAAGATAACAGAAAAAGAAAAATTAAAGATAACTGATGAAGCACTAGAAATTCTTTACGAAATGAGTGAAGGCGACTGCAGAAGAGCAATAAATCTTCTTCAAGCTACAGCATCAATAGCACTAGACATCAATGGAGAAATAGTCCGTATGATTGCATCTTCTTCAAAACCAACAAATGTAAAAATAATTTTAGATTATGCATTAGCAGGAGACTTTCTAAATGCAAGAGAAAAACTTCTAGATATAATGCTAAAAGAAAGTGTAGGTGGAACAGATATCATAAAAGCAATTCAAAAAGAGATATGGAACCTTCAAATAGAACCAGAAATAAAAGTAAAGTTAACTGAAAAAACAGGGGAATCCGAATTTAGAATTGTTGAAGGAAGCGATGAATTTGTCCAGCTTCAAGCATTACTAGCATCCTTTGTTCTAGCAGGAATCAAAGAAGAAATTTAGAGATGGTATCCTCAAATTTTGCAGAAAAATATAGGCCAAAATTACTTAAAGATTTGGTTGGCCAAGAACAAGCAGTTCAAGAATTACAAAAATTTATCAAAGAATTTCCTAAAAAGAAAGGAATAATTTTGCACGGTCCTCCTGGAACAGGTAAAACAACCATCGTCCATGCATTAGCAAAGGAACTTAATTTAGATCTCTTTGAATTGAACTCTTCAGATTTAAGAAATAGATTAAAATTAGAAGAAGTTCTTAAACCTGCATCTGAACAACACAGTTTATTCAAATCTGGAAAGATATTGTTAATGGATGAAGTTGATGGAGTCACAGGCACAGATATAGGAGGAGTTCCAGAGTTAATTAGAATATTAGAAAAGACAGCACATCCTATAATCATGACCGGAAATGATATATGGGATTCAAAGTTCTCAGGATTAAGACCAAAATGCAAACTTATTGAGATGAAACAATTATCAATAGAAAAAATAACTCAAGTACTTAAAGAGATTACCCAAAAAGAAGGATTCAACGAAAATATCCATTTTTTAAGACAAATAGCCATAAAGTCTCAAGGAGATTTAAGAGCTGCACTCAACGATCTTCAAACATATGTTCTAACAGACCAAACAAACATAGATTTCTTAGAAGAACGCAGTAAAAAAGATAACATATTCAATATCCTAAAAAAACTATTTCAAGAAAGAGAGGACAATTTAAGATTATTTGACAATACAAAGATGTCATTAGATGAAATTCTTTTATGGATAGAAGAAAATATACCTCGTGAATATAAAGGAAAAGCACTTGCAAAAGCATACCTAGCATTATCAAAAGCAGATGTGTTTAGAGGGAGAATATATAGGCAACAATTTTGGCGTTTTCTTGTATATCAAAATATATTTCAAAGTGCAGGAATTTCATATGCAAAAGACAAACCAAAAGCAGGATTTACAAAATATGAACGCCCTCAAAGAATTCTAAAAATTTGGCTTAACAACACAATAACATCTAAAAAGAAAACAATCTCTCAAAAGTACGCCCGTTACGTACATTGTTCAACAAAAAGGGCAATGCGAGACTTCGCACTCATTAAAAGAATCATTCAAAATGATAAAGTAATTCAAGAACAATTAAGGCTAGGCCCAGAAGAAATTGATTTTATTAAACGCTAGCAGTCGATAAACTTAAATAACTATAACCTATTAAAAAACTATGAAAACATTTACAGCAATTGTCCAGAAAGAAGAAAATGAATATGTGGCTACTTGTAGCGAGATCGGAACAGCAAGTCAAGGAAGTACTATTGAAGAAGCAATTAATAATCTAAAAGAAGCTACAGAACTCTACTTAGAAGAATTCCCACAAGAAGAAAAAGAACATCCATTCTTAACAACATTTCAACATTATTCCAACTTCTAAAAATCCACAATACCAAACATAAAAACTTAAGAATAATAGAGTCTTGATTTTATTATCAAAAAATCGATGCACCACCGCACACTTTAGTGTGCGGCTTGAATGGTGCTCGATTTTTGGATGCAAGAAATTTCTTCCAAAAGAGAAATTTCTGCACAGAAGTTTGTCATTGCAAACAAACTTCTTGTGCTCAAAGTGTTGACCACATTCTAAAGACTTCAATTTCTGAAGTTTCGTAAGAAACGAAGAACTGCGATGACTTGTTCATTGCAACTCGTTCAGTGAGAATTGAATGGATTAGAAAACAATAGTTTTCTAAGAATGTGGTTTCATCAAAAACTAATGTTTTTGAATGTGCTCAAAAATCTTTGATTTTTGACATAGGAAAACACTTTGACATAAAATGGTACGCTCAAAGAAAAAACTAGAGTATGCTCTAAAGCTACATAAAAGAGGAGGGATAAGCTTAGGAAGAGCAGCCGAAATAGCAGGAATCTCCATATGGGAAATGCTTGATATTGCAAAAGAGAGAAAAATAGACTGGGTAGGTCTTACAGCAGAAGGAATAGAAAGAGAATTTGAAAGAGCCATGAAATTATCAAAAGAAATAGATGAAGAAGCTAAATTAAAGAACTCAAATAATTCTTCTCAACCTGTTCCCAATTAACTAAATTCCACCAACTCTCAATATAATCTGCACGCTTGTTCATGAACTTCAAATAATAGCTATGCTCCCAAACATCAATAACTAAAATAGGTTTTTTACCCAAAGATAAAGGAGAATCTTGGTCCTTAGTATTCATAATTTCAAGTTTCCCATTTGAATCTTTAACAAGCCAGCAATAGCCAGAACCAAAAAGCCCAACAGCTGAAGCAGTAAATTGTTTACGAAATTCCTCAAAACTTCCAAAATCTTTATTTATAGCATTCAGTATATCTCCAGAACATTCACTCTTCTGCGAGGCAGGACTCATTACTTCCCAAAATAGATTATGATTAACAAACCCTCCACCAAAGTTGCGCACAGCAGCCTTAATATCCTCAGGAACAGCATCTAAATCGACAAGTAACTCAGGAGCAGGTTTTTCAAAAAGAGCAGGATATTTATCCAAAGCCAAATTCAATTTATCGCAATAACCTTGATGATGTTTTGTATAATGAATCTCCACAGTTTTAGAATCCATATAAGGCTCTAAAGCATCAAACGAATAAGGCAACTTAGGTAAGACATGTTTAGCCATAATCTCTCCTAAAAACTATTTTATTTAAACCTTGTCAAAACGTATGGAATTATGCGAAGTCTTTTAAGTTCTGAGCGAAGCGAAGAACATTAAATGATTTGAGAAAATCACTAGCCGAGCATTTTTCCGTAAAATGCCTGTTAGTTGCCCTGAGCTGAAGGCGAAAGCGCGACGGAGTCTAAGGAGCGAAGCGACGAAGAAGTTTGAGGTTCGGACGTATCCAATATTAACTTTATAATAGTAAAAGAACCGAAAGATTTATAAAAAGAAGGAGTATATTTTGTGTATGGGAAAATATGCACATAAAGGAATTGAAACAGAACAAGGAAGGGAAGGAATGACTTTTATTATGAAAGTAGTATATACTCCTAATGTTGTAGAAAGATTACTTGGTTTTGAAAAAGAAGAGTGGGAATATCGTAGTGATGATGCTCAAAAATGGTTTGATTCTTCTTCAAAAAGATGTCCTGAAAGTTTAGAAAGAAGAATTAGTTTAACTTTGGTTATGAGCGATGACCTGTTTTCTACACAAACAAAATAAATCTTTCGCGTTCCACCTTTTAGCCCGAATTCTGAATTAGACATAGCTTTCCATTATCCTTAGTTTATAATCGTGGCGATTTAATCCGAAAAACAACTAATCCCAAGACGCTTTATACTCACCAGAGTGGAAAGAGTGTTTTTTCTAAACTTAAAAGTCGTAACAAAAACGAAAGATTTATAAAGGCCGTATTGCTTTACTTTATTATGAAATCATTTAGAAAATCATTAGGAATTGGAGCATTAGCATTAGCTTTAAGTGGTTGTGAAAATAACCAAAGTGATAACCAACAGAGCAATAATCCATACCAAAGTGATAACCAACAGAGCAATAATCCATACCAAACAATTAGGGGTATTCCAATTAGTGTTGCTAATACTTCTAGGAATTTTTCCACCGATTTAGTTACTGTTTTAGATGTAGATGGTCGTCATGTTTTAGCTTATGCATATGCTTCTGGGGGGACGATAGAGTATACAATGGCAGTAGCATTAATCCAATCTGAAATTTCAGATGGTGATGAAGAGCCTATGGAATTATCTGGAAGGTATGATGGATATAATGGAAATAGGTTTTTAATCGATAAAGTTAATGCTAACGGACATCAAGTTAAATTTAAGTAAATCTTTCGCGTTCCACCTTTTAGCCCGAATTCTGAATTAGACATAACTAAAAATATTTTTAGGTTAAGATTCATGAAAAAATAATATAGAACAAAAGCCACAACTACGAGAGCAATAAGCATCTCAATTATCAAAAAATCAATGTACCACCACGACTTAAAAACTTCAATTTGTTTAGTGAAAATTGAATGGATTAGAAAACTTCGGTTTTCTAAGAATGTGATTTCAAGAGACACTTTGAAATAAACTTAACATCTTAAACTCATGAGGAACATATTTATATCAAAAAAATAACTTAAATCTATGGCCTATGATATAATTCTCGGCAGGGACGCTTCAGATAAAAAGAAATTTGGAAAAGAAGGATTAATACATATAGGCAAGGGCTATGTAACAATGGGTAATTATACTTCAATGTCAAATAATCTTTATCTTGACGTAGCACGTTCTCATGTAATCTTAGTAGCTGGAAAAAGAGGTTGTCTAGAAGGTAGCACATTAGTATTTACTGATAAAGGATATAAACCAATAGAAGATTTTAATAAATACGAAGATAAAGTCCTTTCATTTAATAAAGAAACAAAAGAATTTGAATGGGAGAAAGCAGATTTATTAGAATATCCATTAGAAAACGAAGATATGCTAAAAATTGAACTGGAAGATGGAAGAGAAATAGTGTTAACTCAAGAACATCCTTTACTAAGCTCATATGGCAAATATATTTATTGGAGAGAAGCTAAAGAGCTGAATATCAATGATAAAATAGTCGTACCATTAATAATTCCAGAAATAAAAAAAGAAGATAAACTTGGCTTAGCAAGACTTTTAGGTTACATTCTTGCTGATGGAAATATAAATATAAGAAAAGGAAAATTTATAGATGGAAGAGGATATTCTTATAATGGAACAAAATCTAGAATAAGGATATTTAACGCAGATAATGAAGTTTTAAGTCAAGCAAAAAAAGATTTTGAAGAAACCTTTGATATTTACGCAAAGAGATATAGAAGAAATGATTGCAATTGTGAAGTTGTGCAAATCTTGGATCAAAGAGTAGTTAACAGTTTTATAGAGAGGAGAATCCCTCAAGGAAACAAATCCTCTATAATTAGAATTCCAGAAATAGTCTTTCAAAGTTCTAACGAATTTAAATCTCAATTTATAAATGCATTATTTTCTTGCGATGGATATGTTCCTCAAACAGGAAGATACGTAGACTACTGTTCTAATTCAAAAATGTTTCTTCAAGATTTACAATTATTGCTAACTCATTTTAAAATAGAATCTTCTATAAGAAAGAAAATTACAAAATTAAATCAAAAAGAGTTCACTAGTTATAGATTGTTTATCACAGATAATAATTCAGTTGAAAGATTCAAAAAAATAGGTAGTATTATCAAGTTTAAACAAGAAAGATTAAACAGCCATATAGTTAACAATACAGGAAAGAGAAAAACACATTACATCAACGAAGATTTAGTATGCAGAAAAATAAAGAATATAACTAAAATTACAGGAATAAACAAAGTATATGATCTAACAGTTCCAAAAAATCATTCATTTATAGCCAATGGAATAATTTCGCATAATTCTGGAAAATCGTATACGCTTGGCGTTATTACTGAAGAAATAGCAAATCTCCCTCCAGAAATATCAAGAAACATAGCCTCAATAATATTTGATACAATGGGTATTTTCTGGACAATGAAATTCAAGAATGAAAAAGAAAAATCAATTTTAGAAGAATGGAAACTCACTCCAAAAGAATCTCCAGTAAAAGTGTTCGCTCCAATAGGTAAAATGGAAGAATATAAAGAAAAAAACATACCTATTGACGAGGCCTTCGCTCTTAAGGCATCCGAACTAGAAGCAGAAGACTGGATAATTACATTCAATCTTTCAATGACTTCTCAAGAAGGAGTCTTAATAACAAATGTTGTAAGCCAATTAAAAAAAGAAATAGAAACGTTCACAATACAAGACATAATCAAGCAAATAAATAAAGCGCATAATATCAGCCAAGAAACAAAAAATATATCACATTCACTTTTTCAAGCAGCAGAAAGTTGGGGTATTTTCTCGACAGATCAAGAAGGAATGGAAATAACTGATTTAATCAATACAGGGAAAACTACTATAATTGACTTATCTGTCTACAGTTCTATTGGCACGTTTAATATCAGAGGCCTTGTAATAGGATTAGTAAGCAGAAAAATATTTTCTCAAAGAATAAATGCCCGAAAACAAGAAGAAATTCAATCAATTCAACATGGAATAGATTACAGAAGTTATAATCCTACGAGAGAAACTCCATTAGTTTGGTTATTCGTAGATGAAAGCCACGAGTTTTTACCCAAAAACGGTAAGACTCCAGCAACAGACGCATTAGTTCAAATTTTAAGAGAAGGAAGACAGCCAGGGATATCTCTAGTCCTGGCAACACAACAACCAGGTCAGATCCATCAAGATGTAATGACTCAATCAGATATAATAATCTCTCACAGAGTAACCGCTAAACCAGACATAGAAGCATTAAATCAAATTATGCAAACATATCTATTAGAAAGTATAAAAACCTCAATGGACAAGCTCCCAGGGGCAAAGGGCTCCGCAATAATCCTTGATGACAATTCAGAGCGTATTTATTCAATGAGAATGCGCCCAAGATTAACTTGGCACGGGGGAGAATCCCCCTCGGCAGTAAAAGGCAAATCATCTTTATAGAACTAGATAGAAGACGCTTACGATTATTTAGTGCGTCTACTATATAATCAACAATTTTACTTTTGCTGAATTATGTTACTGTCTACTTAAAGAACCAGTAGAAAATGCTGAAAAGTATCTAAAAGAATACTCAACGTATGTCTCCTCTGTGAGGCCAGAGTGGATAGAAGAAGCCATGAAGTTCAGAATCAAAAAATCGATGCACCACCACGACTTAAAAGTCATGGTTTGAAAAGGTGCTCGATTTTTGGATGCTCAAAGTGTTGACCACATTCTAAAGAATGTGGTTTTAGGGAAACACTTTGACATAAAATGGAAAGACAGAAATGTTTCTATTGCAGATTGCGTAGGCTACATAATGGCAAAAGAACTGGGAATAAAGTTCTTAACAGGAGATAAGAAATTCAAAGATTTAAACGACGTAGAATTTGTAAAGTAACAAACCACAAGCTTTTTAAACTACTTTTAAATAGTGACATTATGAAAAGAAACCCTTTAGTTATAGGCGTGGGAGGCCTTCTTGAAAAAGATGAGAATGGGAGAGTTACAGATATATTAGCAAATTTAAGAAATTCAGGTTGCTCAACTTATGAAGTAAAATTTTCAAGAATTTGTAGAAATGGATACACAGTAGTTTGCCCAGTATCTCTTGCTTGGATAGCAGACATAACAACATTAGTAGATACAGCTTTGCAAGACCCAAAAGTAGATACTAGCAGAGTAGGATTAGTTGGTTCAAGTCTTGGAGCTGCAATGATAGACCAATATTTAGCGTCTAACAATCAACTAACAGGAAGAGAAATTTCATATGCAGCAATATCTCCATTTGCTAGAATAAATCCTTCCTTAAAACCTTGGCTTGAATCATCAAGAAACAGTCAAAAAGATCTAGAAATGTCAACAGATGCTGATAAAAAAAGAGGTATGAAAAGAATAATTCCCTATTCAAATATTTCAACAATTTTAGAAATAAACACGCCTGAAATTCTTCGTGGAATAAGTGAAAGATATGAGATAAAACCATTAACAATATATGGCCTCAAAGATGAAAGAGTTGACCCTCAATCAATAGAAGAAAGACATTATGTATTAAAAGGAAAAGGCAGAAATCTAATTCAATTTGACTGTGGACACAACACTCCATATAAAGAGAGTATTGACTTAGCAACAGAATTCCTAAAATCAAGATTATTAAGTTAAAACTCTCAAATCAACCCTATACCTAAACTTCCTAGCCCCTATGTCTCCTGCCTTAACAATACGCAAGACCTTAACCCTCTTATTGGCCCTCAAAGCCTCATTAATAATAAGATCTTTAAGTTTAGAAACATCTTCTTCAAAATAAAAACCATAATAATGAATAATGGTTCCTTTTTTACAAACAGAAAAGGCCACATCTAAAAAGCTATCAGAAAGGTTTGGCCTAGCCATAACTATCCTATCAAAAGTCCCAGAAACCTTTTTGCCCTTCCCTATAACGCGTCTAACGTCTCCTTGAACAACCTTAACCTTATCAATCAATTTATTGCGTTTAACATTTTCAAGAGCATATTTACAGCAATCGCGACCAAGTTCAACACTAAACACCTCAGAAGATTTAGAATGTTTCCCAATAACAATCGGAAAAGGACCAACACCAGCAAACATCACAAGCACCCGTTCACCCTTTTTCACAAAAGAAGCAATATTCTTCCGTTCCTCACTAAGGCGAGGAGAGAAATAACAACTTTCTACATTAAATCTAAACTCGCACCCATTCTCGCGATAAAGCGCTTCAAGCGTCTTGTCTCCCGCAAGCCATCGAGTCTTAAGCGTCCTCAATCGTCCGGAAAACTTGCCAGTTTTCTCAAGCACAGTTGTAACACTCTTATGCGAAACCAAATAATTAAGAGCATATTTCTTTTTATCAGAAAGAGACATACTTCTGTCAAACTTAATTAAAGCTATATTTCCAAAAACGTCAAAGCCGATTCGCATACAATATTATAACATTTAGAACTTTTAAAATGAATGTATTAACCAAAAGATAAATCAAAAAACTTAACAGTCAATGTTTTTTTGATACAACAACAATTTCTTCATGTACTTTATCCATTTCTAGCTTAGTTATCTCCCAATCGAATTTAACAATTTTTTTTACAAACTCATCTTCTTTATTCAATGTAAAGAGTTTTGCATTTCCAACAGTCCTTGTCTGAATAATGATCTTTTTTTCTAAAAGTTTACTCCAAACATTAGTAAATGCGCTCCATCCCACTCCCGCACCTCTGGCTATTTCAGTCATACTGTAGTCAAAACCATATCCAGAAATCAAATAGTCAAGAACCTTAATATATGGAGAACTACCAAAATACTCTACAAAAATGCTTACGGGTTCAATATCTGATTCCATAGATTAGAGTAAAATCACAAATATATAAAGGTTACTATTTTGATAATCTAGGTTATCAATAAGACAATTACTAAATCAGAGCTCCAAAAATATTTAAATTAGCAAATCTTCAAAACTATGTGGATGAAATTATAAAAAAAGAGATAGGAAAATTTATTTTAAGAAAACTCGTGAGACATAGAATTTGGACACATAAACATACAAGTATACATAATTTACAAAAAGGTCTACCAGATCATCTAAGAAGCAGAAAAGAAGTAAGAAAGGCTATCGAAGATTTATTAAAAAGTAAATTTATATCCTCAAAACCAACTCATTATGGTTTAGAAGTTTCTTTAAATATGAAAATGAAAAAAGAAATCGAAGATTTAATAGGATTATAGTAAAAAACATTAAGATGATCTGTATTTTCGGACTAAAAACTCTCAACCACAAATTTTCAATATAAAACAGAAAAGTTTAAATATTTTAACTTTTAAGTGACAATATGAAAGCCTTGGAGATTGATTAGAATGGTAAATGATGATAATAAGTTGCCAAAGTTACCTTCACTTGAAGATCTTATTAAGAGGGCTGAAAGAGATATGGAAGATGAAGAAAATAAAAAGAGTATAGAAGATTTAAATTTGCGAATGCCTCAGATTAGAGAAGTTGATTGTCCAATATTAAGGAGTTATATGGTTAATGAGTTGAGGATTCCCGAAAAAGCAATTATTCATACAAAAGTAAAAATCATTTCTGGAAATATTAATTGTAGTTTGTATTGTGGATATAATAAAACAGATTATCAAAATGAAGGAGAATTAGAATTGATATATAGGTTTACTAAAGGTTGTAAGGCTTTGAAAAAAAGTGAAAATCAATATCATGACGAAAATGGAGCAGTAAATTCAGATTATATCTTAAAAGAATGTATTTATGAAGGATTAAATTAACAATTTGTAATAATTTAATTGATAGATTTATAAAAACTAGATTAAGCCATTTGAAAAAACAAAGAAACATTATAAACTTTAAAGAGTAGAAAGTTATCAACTTTGATAACTATGAACCATCAAAATTCCAGGAAACAATCAAATAAAGAGGGATACAAAAATTGTAACACTTTATTTGTGGGTTTTATTTTGATGAAATTATAAAGTAGTAAAAATAGAAAGATATTTAAATTGCAATTAATGGTAGAAAATATGAGTATTAATAAGTTGCCAAGATTGCCTACATTGGCTGAACTTGAAGCAAGAGTAGAAAAGGAATTGGGTAAAGAATCTAAAATAGAATTACAAAGACAAAAAATAATTGAAATTAATTGTCCAATTCTAGAAAGACATTTAGTTGAGTATAATCATAGAGGAACAGCAAGAGTCCAGATACTTGACGACAGAGTTGTTTGTGAGAAATATATTATTGGTCAAAATTTTGGGTTTGAAGGAATGAACTATAACGGCTGTTGCAAATTAACACATAGAGATAAATATAAAAAAGGGTTTGGCGGACGTCTCAAATTGGTAGAACTAGAGTTTGATGATTGTGCCTATAAAAGTTTACATAATGGAAAAGAGATATGTGGGGAAAACAATGACTTATGAAATAACTAAACTCGATAGAAATACAAGAGAATTAATTAGCAATAGTTCTAACGCTTTTGAAGCTTTGTCTCATGTCGATGTTGGTTTAGTAGATTTTTATCATGCAAATAGGGATAAACTTACTGCAAGAGAGATAATGCCTGCAATAGTTAGATTTGGAGAATTAAAATCTGATGAACGAATCAATTTAGTTAGAACAATGGGTGCAATAAGACAAGCCGAAATAGGTGCAGATGTATCAAAATATCAAGTTGATGGTGCGGTAAAAATAACTGAATTAACTGAAGGAGGCCAAAATTATAGGGTAAAAGTTAGTGAGGAAAATTCAACTGAAAGAACTAGAATTTCAGAAAATGCTTTGACATTAAGGCATAATAGAGAGATGGAAACTCAGGAAAAGATAAATTCAATGCAGTGTCATGTAATGACAAGAGCTTTGGAGGCAAGATTAGAAGGTGAAAAATATGTTTCAGACAATAAATTAAGAGAAGTTTATGCTGAAACCGAAATGAGGAGGCACGTAGAAGAAGTAAGAGCAATTACTGAAAGAGGAATCTCTAGGGATAGGCTGGAAGAAAAGGTTAGAACTGCTGAATTAGCAATGGAACAAACAATAAGAACTTATGAAATACAAAGACAACAAAATAAAGACTCAAAAAAGGCTGAAATGGTTCTAGGGTATGTTCTAGCAGAATGTAGAATTATAATCGAGCATATTAAAACAAAAGGACTTGAAAAGATAGAAAGAGAAAAGACCAAACAAGAATTTGTAAAAGGGGGACTTGGAGTTATAGGAAGAGCTATAGATAAAGGCAAAGAGGATGTTTATTTGGAACTTCGAGATGAAGACAAAAGAATTTCATTAGATTATTCCTCAAATAGAAACAGGTCACTGCCTCAAATACCGAACAGTCCAAAAGATAAGGGAGAAAATGGATAATGAATAAAGATGATTTGCCGAAACTTCCATCTTTAGATGAATTAATTAAAAGGGCAGAAAAAGAACAAAAAGAGGCTTTAGAAAAGCAAGTAGAAGAACGGCAAAAGCCTTCTTCTGAAGAAAGAGATGGGCTTGGGTATAAACGTTCAAGAAGAAACTACGAGACATTTAAAGATATAGTAAGAACAACTGCCTTTCTATTGCCTTTTGTTATAGGCGGAGGAATGACTTATAAGGGAGCATCTGGGATGGTAAATGGCACGATAGAGAGTAATGAACTTCTTGAGAATAACTTAGAAGCATATGGATTAGATGAAAATCATAATTACAAATATGGGCGACGTATTTCCCCCCCTTCTGAACTTATTAAACAAGGCAGAAAAATAGATGAGTCTAGGTTATTTTCTTTAGTTCTTGCTGTGGGCGGACTTATCACATTAGGTTTTGCAAAACAAAACTGGGATGAAAACCATTAATATGGATTCGGATGAATTACCAAGATTGCCTTCATTAAATGAATTAATTAGAAGGGCAGAAAAAGAGCAAAGAAACGAAGAAAGAACTAGAAAACTACCTTTAAATGAATTAATGAATCAATTAAAAGAACATTATCCTGAAACCCATAAAAGACTAGATCAAACTCCAAAAACTACTGAAAGGTCAAAAATAGTAAATATAATATATCAATTTCGATGTGAACATATTGTCCAGAAAATAATTGAAGATTGTGGAACTATAAAAGGGTTAGAATCTGCAGCCAATGTAAGTTTTTATGAGTCTAAATTAGAGCTATATCTTTCCGAAGAACAACATACACAAAATTTTGATGTAGGATGCTCGTTTTTTAGTTACGGAAAATGTAACCTTACAAAAAAACCTTGCCATTATCTAATGTTAGCAAATGAAAAATTAAGAGATGGACATTTAACATAATTACAACACATCTTATCTTAATTTTTATAAATTTTTAACTAAATTATTTAATCCTTCTTTCATTATCATCTATTAATTTATCTAAACGTACAATTTCTTTCTCAATAGATTTAATTTCTTTTTCATTTTGAATAATAGATTTTTGATGTTGTAAATCATAAATATTTTTTCTTAATTCTGAATTTCTCAAATAAATATTTCTATTATGGGCTTCTTTATTTCTAAGCTTTAATAAGTAATCTTGAACAGACTTATCTATAACAAACCCATAAATCAAAGCCACAATAGCCCCCCACAAATAAACCGCACTATAAGCCTCCAATTCAGTCGTAGCCCACAACCCAAAGTATATCACTGCATAAAACACCCAGGCAGTTTTACGCACCCAAGAATTACTATTACCCTCATCCAGAGATTTTACAAAATAAAAGTAAATCAAAAAAGGCAATATTCCAGCAATAGCAATAAACAAAACCTGATACTGAACAAGAATAGTCCCAACCCATATATAATTCAAATTCCTAACACTAAGTATTCCAATAATAACTGCAACAAGCCTCAATATCTTCTTACTCTTAAATCTCTCAAAAACAGGCAACTTCTCTAAAATAAGACCTACAATTATAGAAAAAAGAATAAACAATAAAACCTTCTCAAAAAGCAAATATCCAGACCAATCATAACCTCCAAGCAAAGCCCTGAAAAGAGGTTCAAGATTCTGAACAACTGAATCTATAACCTGTTCAGTCCCATACCAAAACCCTCCGCCGTAATATTGTGCTGATGCAGATGGCACAATAAATAATAAAGATAAAAACAAAAATCCCAACAAAAAATTAAACAACAATTTCATACGTTAAAATAGTATCCATAGATTATAAATCTTTTGAAAAACTAAGATAATTTAAATATGTTTTCGTCAAGACCATTCACTTTAGCTTTAGCACGTATGGCTTTAATCAAAGTAGTTGCATGATCTTTAGTAAGAGTGCCCTTTGCCATTCTATCACGAATCTTCTCATATTCCTCTAATAAGTCAGCCTGAATTCTTATATTCCTAAGTTCGCTGATATTAGAATATTTTGCTTTATTAAATGCTCTTTGAATAGTTTTGTCTAAAAACAAAACAATTAAACAAGCCAAAGAAGAAAATAAGTAAAGATGTCCAGGTTCCAACCCTTTATCATTAGCACCAACATAAGGGACATCATACCTATATAAAAAAAGCCCTACAAAAACTACTGCTGCAAATATCCAACATATTTTTCTTAAAGTAGGCTGACCAACTAAGCCAGTTTCAACAAAAAAGAAGAATAATATTAATGGAATAAGAGCAGTCACTGCAATCCCAAAAGCAGTATACGGTAAAACTATGGTGTTCACCCAAGTCTCAGTTATAAACCTGACTGCAAGAATAGAAACTATTGCAGAAACCAAAACAGCCCTCTTCCCGTGAGTCGGAGGGAATTTATCAGCAGCATACCAAACAAGAGAAGCAATTAATATAAATAATAATAACTTTGCAAAAAATAGCTCTCCAGTACTAGAATCTTTTCCAAGTAAAAAAATTCCAAAAGGTTTAAGAACACTATCATAAAATTGTTCGGCCGTTGTAACAATTTGCTCAAAAATAGTCTGAGCACTAACAAAACCAATAGCTAAAATAGACAAAACAAAAACAAGTGAAACAACAACACCTAACTTTTTCATAACGCAGATAAATCATTCTCCTTTATAAACATTTCTCAAAACTAAACTTTTGCGTTTTTAACAAATACAAAAGAATTCATTACCTCCTTTAATTTTTCTAAACTTCTTGCTTTTCTCTTTAACCATCTCCATCCTTTCAATGCAATAAGCCGAAAGAATCTGCAT
>Ga0209542_10001584_pt1 | contig 53035 bp, 53 predicted proteins | sample RifCSPhighO2_01_FD_184028 | JGI IMG/M metagenome (GOLD analysis project Ga0209542, IMG submission 184028) | Soil microbial communities from Rifle, Colorado - Rifle CSP2_plank highO2_0.1 (SPAdes) (version 2) | ecosystem: Environmental > Terrestrial > Deep subsurface > Rock core/Sediment ... | reverse complement strand
AAAGATACTTAAATATTCATTTTAGTATAATAATATATGATATTAGAATCATTTTATTTAATGTTATTATACATATTTGGAGGAGTGTTATCAGTAGGGTTATATGTTGGGTTACCAAAAATTAAAAAGTATAGTTTAAAAATCAAGATGAATATTATATTATTTGGGTTATATTACGTCATATTTGGAATAATGAGTACATTATTTTTATTAATGATGTATGGGATATTGATGAGTAGTAATATTATAATGGAGATATGTGAGAATTATATGATAATAAATAAGCATATGGAAAAATTATCAGTAAAACAAATAAAACAGATTGAAAGAATGGATAAATGGTATAATATATATATAAAATATACAATGTATATGTTTAATAATAAAATTATGGAGAATATTTTAAATAATAAAATGTATGATGATATGTATGATAAATTAATAGAAATATATGATAATAGGATTAAAAATAGATTAAATAAAAGAATATTTGATGTATATGAGTGGTGTAAAGAATTAATAGATGAACTAAAATGTATATATGAGTTAAATTATGTATTAAATGATTATATGAATATATTAAATGAATTTGAGCAATTAAAGAATAATTTTGGAATGTTAATGGAAGATGAAGATATAAGTAAATTAATAGAAGTTATAGAAATGAAAGAAAATAAAACGATAAGATATGATAATAAAAATATATATGAAATAGATGAAGAATAAAAAATGAAAATAAAATAATATATATAAATATAGAATATGTATATAATAATATAATGAGTATATCAACAAATGATATATTTAAATTTGTAGATTTAATATTTAATGATAAAAATCAAATGTTTAAATATTTATATAATTCATATGATATATTTATAGATCAGACATTAAAGAATTTTTTAGAGAAACAAGAGCATATAATATCAACAAGAGATGAGGATATATATATATATACAAATAGATTTGAGTATAAGAATATAATGATAGAAGAGCCATATAATGAATATACGAGTGAAAGGATATATCCTATGGATGCGAGACAGAATAATTTAACATATCAAATAAAGATATATGCTGATGTAATACAATATCAGGATAAGATAAATACGATAACGCAAGAGAAAACAACAAGTAAAGTTGGGGAAATGGTTGAGAAAACATTAATATGTAATATGCCATTAATGGTTAGATCAAAGAGATGTTCATTAAATGTAGATAAATCAATTACTAAAAATGAGTGTCGGTTTGATCCTGGAGGATATTTTATTATTAAGGGGAATGAGAAGGTATTAATAAATCAGGATAGGAGGATTGATAATAAACCGATAATATTAACAAAAAAGATAGGAGGAGTACAATTATTAGTTGCAGAAATAAGTTCAAAAACGAATGATCCGAGTAATATATCACAGATAATAACATTAGTGATGAAAAATAATGGTGCGATTACATTAAACATACCGATATTAAATGAGGTGAATGTTGGTGCGATATTTAAAGTAATGGGATTAACAACGGATGAAGATATTGTAAATTATATAGTGTATGATATTAATGATAAAGATATGGTTGATTGTGTGATTAAATCATTAACATTATGTATAAATGAGGCAGGAAATAAGATAAATACGAGAGAGGAAGCATTAGCATATTTATTATTAAAGACGAAGGTACCGAAGAAAATAAGTGATAAGAATATGGATTCTAATATTAAATTAGAGAAACAGAAGCAACATTTATTAACATTATTACAAACAAATTTATTTCCACATATTAAGGGAGATAAGATATATTATTTAGGATATGTGATAAATAAGTTATTAAAGGTATATCTTGGAAGGAGACCGGAGGATGAGAGGGATTCATATATAAATAAAAGAATAGATTTACCTGGGCAATTAATGTTTGATTTGTTTAAGCAACAATTTAAGAAAGCATTAGGAGAATGTAAGAAATATTTTGATAGTAGAAATAAATCATTTGAGACACCAATAAATGTGATATCAGTATATAAACCGAGTATAATAGAACAAGGATTTAAATCATCATTTTCGATAGGGTATTGGTTAAGAAAGAGTGGAGTAGCACAGGTATTACCTAGATTAACATATTTACAAACAATATGTACATTAAGAAGGATTGATACACATATTGGAGATACAAAAACGAATAAATCAACAACACCGAGACAGGTGCATCCATCATATTGTGGATTTTTAGATCCATTAGAGACACCAGAACATGCGAATGTTGGATTAACAAAGCATTTTACATTAATAACGAATGTAACAATAATGTTATATAATCAGTATGTATTTTTGAGAGAATATTTAATGGAATATGCAATACGAGTGAATACGATACCGATAAAATTAATAAAAGATCCAGAATATGTATTATTATTTTTGAATGGGGAATTATTAGGAATAACGAATGAGTTTATAAAAATAAGAACGGAGATAAATAATATGAAAAGAACAAAACAATTAAATAATAAATATGTATCAGTTGTATTAGATCATATAGATGGAGAGTTAAGAATATATTGTGATGGTGGTAGAATGTATAGACCAGTATTAAGAGTTGAAGATAATGTATGTAAATTAGATATAAAACATATAAATAGTATATCATTAAATAAAATAAATACAACATCTAAAATGAATAAAATAACAACATTAGATGAATTTGAGATGAAATATGATGATGTGATAGAGTATATTGATACTGAGTTACAACCATATATATTAATATCAGATACATTAGCAAATATTGAATTAATGAGAAAACGATTAGAGAATAAGGTAGAAAAGAAAGATGAAACAAATATAATACTAAATAGATATGATGAGAGTTTTGTATTAAAATATAATTATTGTGAAATACATCCAGCGTTATTACTTGGAGAGATTGTATGTGGATTACCATTTTTGAATCATGATTATGGAGTAAGAGGTACATTGCATTATGCACAAGGAAAACAGACGACAGGAATAAGTTCTACAAATTATGCGGATAGATTAGATATTACATCAATATTATATAATCCACAGAGACCATTAGTATCAACAAGAACAAGTAAATATACGAATGCGATGGAATTACCAGCAGGAGAGAATTGTATAATAGCAATTGCATGTTATACAGGATATAATCAGGAGGATTCAATTGTATTTAATAGAGATTCGGTAGAACGAGGTAAATTTTGGGCAGGATTATATAAAAAATATGAAATAGAGGCATTAAAGAATCAGAATACGGGAAATAATGATATATTTATAAAACCAGATCCAACATTAGTAATACCTAAAGCAGTATCATATAATAAATTAAATGATGAAGGATATTGTCCAGAAGAGACAACATTAGAAAGAAATGATGCAATATTTGGGAAAATTACACCGATAATGGATGTTGGAGAGAGTACGAAAAAGTTTAGAGATACATCAGAGATATATAAATCTACATCAAAAGGTGTTGTAACGAAGAATTATATAGGAGGAATAGATGAAAATGGCAATCAAATTAGAAAAGCATTAATAAGATCTGAAAGAATACCAAAAGTTGGAGATAAGTACTGCTGTTATGATGATCAAACAGAAGTATTAACTGATAAAGGGTGGATATTTTTTAAAGATTTAACTAAAGAATACAAAGTTGCTAGTTTAATTGATGGAGATACATTAGAATATCAAACACCATTAGAAATACAAGAATATGAACATGATGGTGAAATGTATAAGATTAAAAGTAATCAAGTTGATTTAGTAGTTACATTAAATCATAGAATGTATTTAAGTGTAGATAGAGAAAAGATTAAAAAATATTATATTGAAGAAGCAAAAAATATTTTAAATAAAAAAATATATTATAAGAAAAATATTGAGAATTATAAATGTAATATAACAAGTAAATATATTGAAGGTAATTATTTTGTATTACCAGAATATAATGATTTACCTAAAAAATATTTAAATTTAGAAGCATTTGTTGAATTTTATGGTATATGGATTGCAGAAGGATGTATGCAATTAAATTGGGCTGTATTAATATCAACACATAAACAAAGAGTTAAAGATAAATTAAAAGAAGTTTGTGAAAAAATGGGATTAAAAATATTTATTCATAAAGATCAAGTAAATGATAATATTGGAAATAAATGGTGTTTTAATGATAAGCAATTAGTGCAATATTTTGCACCATTAAGTGTTGGAGCAATAAATAAGACATTAGATGATTGGGTATGGTGTTTACCCAAACATTTATGTCAAAAATTAATAAATGGATTATGTTTAGGTGATGGACATAAATTTAAAAATACTATAACGCGAAGATATGATACATCATCAATACAATTAGCAAATGATATTCAAAGATTATGTTTACATGCAGAATATTCAGCAAATTTATATTTAAAATATAAAGCAGGACATACAAAAATAATTAAAAGTGGATATCATAAAGATTGTGTAATTACAAGTAATGTTGATTCATATAGATTAACAATTATTGAAAAACAAAATAATCCAATTGTTAATAAATATAAAACTAATATACAAGATAAAATTATAAATTATACTGGAAAAGTTTATTGTTGTACTGTAAATGGTGAAGGAATTATATATGTACGCAGAAATGGAATACCAATATGGTGCTGTAATTCAAGACATGGTTGGCAAATTGGCCTAAAAGCCTTTAAATTACAAAAAGTCTTGACTCTGATAAATTGGTAATCAAGTGAACCAATTTATTATCAATGTGAGAATAGAGAACATGCTTGAGGGCGTTTATCGCGAGATAGATGCTAAGGCTAGTCAAAGTGGGAAACAAGAAGAACAACAAATGATTGAATCTGTTATAGGGAGATATCATTTAGAAACTTTGGCGAGGTACGTGAAAACAGTTAATATAAATGCCAAATTATAAAGACTGTGGGTGACTATAATTCATCCTAATCGACTGCGCTGTGGTGTATGGAAACATACGTAAGACCAGCTTTGGCACGTACCGGTGTTCTACTCATTGAGGGAATACACAATGTACAGTCAGGTACCAGTATGACTTTGTCATAGGAACTACTCTGAAAAGAGCGAGAGTCATTGTTGAATTGGCAATTAATTGATCAACAATGAGCTGGTATTGCAAAAAGGTACTATTGGTATTTTATTATCAGCGAATGATATGCCATTTACACAGAATGGAATGAAACCAGATTTGATAGTGAATCCGCATGGATTTCCTGGAAGAATGACAGCAGGACAATTATTAGAAATAATAATAGGGAAGATATCATGTAATAAAGGTATGTTAGGAGATGGAACAGCATTTGAGCATTATAATACATATGAGATTGGGGATGAATTAGAGAAGATAGGATTTCAGAGAAATGGGAAAGAGAAATTAATAAATGGAATAACAGGAGATGAAATATTAACGGATATATTTATTGGACCATGTTTTTACCAAAGATTAAAACATTTAACAGAGGATAAGATACATGCGAGAGCGAGAGGACCGACAACATTATTAACACATCAACCAACAGAAGGAAGATCAAGAGATGGGGGATTAAGAGTTGGGGAAATGGAGAGAGATACATTTATATCATATGGATTATCAAAATTTTTACAAGAAAAGATGATGAATAATGCAGATTCATATGTAACACAAGTATGTGGAGAATGTGGAGTATATGCACGAAGATATATAGATGATTTTAAACATAGTGATTTACAATCATATCCGACACCAACAGATGTATATTATTGTCCAACATGTAATAATTCAAAAAACATAAATCAGATAAGAATACCATATGCATTTAAATTATTTACACAAGAATTAATGGCGATGAATATAGTTCCAAGAATATTTTGTAAAAATGAGTAAAAAATGAAATTAATTTATTATAAAAATATAATAGTAGTAATAATAATATGGAACAGCAATTTATAATTAATAAAACAACAAGAGAAATAATAGAGATAGTATTATCAAATATAGTTAAAATGTTAATAAATAGAAGATGGATAATATTAGAGGAAACAAATGAGTTATTAATAGATAGATGGAAGAAATCTGAGAAATACAAAAGAATAATAAATGAGTTATATAGTAAAATAAATAATAATATAAGAGAGATATATAATATAAAAATAGATAAATCAGAGAATGAAGTAATAGTGAAGATAAATGAATATGGGATTGATGAATTTATAAATCAATATGAACAAAATCATAAGATAATAGTATTAAAAAAAGATATACAAAAATCAAACAAGTTATATAAAACAAAGAATGTTGAAATATTTAAGGAAGAGAAATTAATGATGGATTTAGTATCAATAGATTATGCACCAATAGAGTATAATATATTAACAAAAGAAGAAGAACAAACATTTTTAAATGAATGGAATTGTACAACAAATCAAATACCGAGAATTAAGAAGAGTGATCCGATGGTACAATATTTTAATATGAAGATTGGACAGATTATGCGATTTGTTAGAACAAGTAAACAAACAGGATTAGAAATATATTATAGGATATGTGTTCCATAAAAATTGATATTATAAAAATTTTAAATAATAAAAATAGTAATTAAATACTAATATGTTTGAACATGAAATTGAACATTTTAAAGATATTATTAAATTAAATGAAGATAAACTAAAGGAATTAGAATATACAATGAAAAAATCAGGGAAGGATAATATTATAAATGAATATGTTGCTAAATTTGTTGAAATTCAAATATTAAATATGAGAATGGAAAATATAGAGATAATAAAACGAATAAATTATATTGTAATAGGTACACATTGTGAAACTTGGTTTAATATTATAGGAAAAGTATGTACATGTATTGTTATTGTTGATTTAATAATTCAAATAGGTAAAAGAATAACATAAAAAATGAAAAATTAATTTATATAAACTTTCATTTATATATAATTGTAATATAAATGAAAACATTAGTTATAGTTGAGTCACCTGGGAAGATAGAGAAAATACAGAGTATATTAGGAGATAAATATTGTGTAATTGCAAGTTATGGACATATAATAGATTTAGATCCAAATACAATGTCAATTAATAGTGATTTTGAACCAAATTATATAGTATGTAATGGAAAACAACAAGTAATTAACAAAATAAAAACAGAATATAAAAAATGTGATGATATAATATTAGCAACAGATAAAGATAGAGAAGGTGAGATGATTGCATGGAGTATACAACATGTATTAGAGGAAAGAGATTTAAAGAGAATAACATTTACAGCAATAAATGAGAAAGATATAATGAATGGAATAAAGAATCCTAAAAATATAGATAATAATTTAGTAGAAGCACAGAAATTGAGAAGGATATTAGATAGAATAATAGGATATAATATATCACCGATATTACAGAAGGTAATAAATGGGAGACAATTATCAGCAGGAAGAGTGCAATCAGTGATAGTTAAATTAATAATAGAGAGAGAACAAGAGATTGAGGATTATAAATATGAGAGTTATTATAAAATAAATTGTAATATAAATAATACATTAAATGGTGTGTTAAAATACGAGGAAAATGAAGTTAAAACGGAAAAAAAACCGATTGAACTATTAAAACAAATAGATAAATCAGAATTTCATATAAGTGATTTAATAAATAAGAAAAGGACACAATCAGCGAGTTTTCCATATACGACATCAACATTACAGCAAGAAGCACAAAGGAAATTAAATTTTACATCAAAAAGAACAATGATGATAGCACAACATTTATATGAGAAGGGATATATAACATATATGAGAACAGATTCAATAAATATAGCGAATGATGCTAAAATAAGTATAAATGAATATATAAATAAAACATATGGAGAGAAATATATAAATAATAAGATAAAAATAAAGAAAACAAAAGGTCAAGAAGCACATGAGGCGATTAGACCGACATATATGAATAATATAATAATAGGAACAGAAGATGAAAAGAGATTATATAATTTAATATTTAAGAGAACGATAGCATCACAGATGATACCAGCAATATATAATGTAAATATAATAAAAATAAGGATATCAGAGATGGATAAATATTATATTGAGTCAAAATATGAGAATATAGATGAAGTAGGGTATTTAATTGTATATAATCAAGAAATTAATAATATGGAAATGAGATTAAGTATAAATCAGAAAGTTAATATAACAAAAGTAAGAGCAAATGAGGAATATAAAAATATACCACATAGATATGATGATGCATCATTAATAAATAAACTAGATCCGACAAATTTAAATATAGGGAGACCATCAACATATGCAACATTTATAGAAAAAATACAAGAAAAGGAATATGTGATAAAAAAGAATATAGATGGAAATAAAAGAGATATAATGATAATAACGATAGAGAATGGAGAAATAATAGAGAATAAGAAAGAAATAATAATAGGAAAAGAGGATAATAAATTTGTGCCAACAAATTTAGGAAGGATGGTAACGAAATATTTAAATGATAATTTTAAAATAATAATGGATTATAAATTTACAGAAGAGATAGAGAATGAATTAGATGAGGTAGCGAATGGGAAAAAGAAGTGGATAGATATAATAAAGAGATTTAACAATATATTAAATAAATTATTAGAAAATGTAAATTTAGAGAAGATAAATACAGAAATTAAAGAATTAGGGATACATCCAGTATATAAAAATAAAATAATATTGTGTAATTGTAAGAATGGATTAATGATAAAAACGATTAAAAATAATAAAGATATAGTATTACAAGTGCCAGATAAATTTACAAGTGATACGATTACAAATGAAGATGCGATTAGATTATTAGAATATCCAAAAGAAATAGGGAAATATGAGAGAAAGAAAATAACGATGCATGAAGGAAAATTTGGATATTATATTAAATATGGGAAACAGAATATTAGTATAGATAATATGGATATGAAATTAGAAGAAATAATAGATATAATAAAATCTAGAATAATATGGGAACAAAAAGATAATGAAAACAAATATAAAATACAAAGAGGGCCATATGGATTATATATAAATGTGCAAAAGATAAAAGAGAATAATAAAGGTAAGAATTATAAATTACCAGAAAAATATGAAATAGATAAAATAACAATAGATGAAATTAAAAAAATAATAACAAAACCGAAAATGTTAAAGACATTTACGCTTGAAAAAAATGTTTCACATTTTTTGCAACCGAAAAGAAGATTTAATAAAAAAATGATAAAAAAATAATATAAATAATAAATAGTATATATTATAAAAGAAGATGAATAAAGAAGATGAAGAAGATATTAATGAAGAAGAGATTAATGAAGAAGGGATTAATGAAGAAGGGATTAATGAAGAAGAGATTAATGAAGAAGAAATTACTGAAGAAGAGAATAAAGAAGAGGATAAAGAAGATGATGAAGATGAAAAAGAAGAATTAGATGATGAAACTAAAGATGAATTTAAAGAAGAAAAAATAGAAGAGGAAAGTAATATTACATCAGAATGTATATTTAATAATATGGAGGATATGATAGATTTTACATTTCCAACAGAAGATATTAGAATAATAGAATTAAAAGGAAAAGATAGAATAAGTAAACCATATTTATATCATTATGAGGAAGTAAAAATAATAAGTGAAAGATCGAAACAATTATTAATGGGAATGCCATCATTAATAAAAGAAGAAAATGATGTAGAAAAGATAGCAAAAGAAGAATTAAGATTAAAGATATTACCATATAAAATAAAAAGAATTATACCTGGAAATATAGTAGAATATTGGAGAATAGATGAATTAGAGTTATTTCCAAATTGAAGAACAATATGGGCATTTGTAATAAACAATATAATTAAGTTTAAAAAATAGAATAGGATTTTTAGTAGTTAATTTATGACTTTGGCAAGATTTATTAATACAATTATAATTAAAAGAATATGGATCAATATTACTATATTGGATATAGTTAAAAATAGTAGAATCAGATGAGGAACTATTTTTTGATTTAATAGTAGTAATTAAGGTACCTGGTTCAATGGGTAAAGAAAAAGTGCAATTTTTGCAGACATAAAAAGCGCCTGAGAAGTTAGTATTTAAGTCATTAATTTCTGATAATTGAGATTGAATTAATTGTTTTTGTTGTTTTGATAAAGATAAATAATGTTTATTTTTATTAATTTTATTAATAATTAATAAATTTATATCTGAAACTTTTTCATTATTAAGTAATTTATCTATAATATTTGTAATGAGTGAATCATCAATTTCATCAATTGATTTAATTTTTTTTGTTAAGGAATGTTTATTAATATCGAGTAATGTATGACAATCTGGACAAAATAACATATATAATTAATATAAGGTTATTTTTTATATAATAATATAAAAAAATATCAATTTTTGAGATAAATATATAAATAAAAAAATGAAATTAATATATTTAAATAAATAATTATATAAATAATATAATAATATGGACTTGAGAGAATTAAAGAATGATGAGTTACAATATAAATATGAACAATTTATGCAGAAATGTAAGAGAAATCAAGATGATAGTAAACAATGTACACATACATTGATGGGGCCATTAAGTAATACAAGATTATATCGTGGATCATTTTGTATAATAAATAATGATTATGAAGAATTTATGAAAATATATACAGAATTAATAAGGAGAGATTTATTCAAGTTACATATAATAGAGAGACATAATGATATAAGTATATTATTTATAGATATAGATTTTAAATATATGAATAATAAAAGGCAATATACAGAAAAACATATAAAAAATATAATTGAGAAAATAAATAAATTAATATATGAATATATAAAAATAAATAAGAATGAGATAATAGCATATATATTAGAGAAAAAAGAGGTTGATTATGATAAAGAAAAAAAAATATATGTAGATGGATTTCACATAATGTATCCAGATATACCAATGGATAAGGAGAAAAGAATGGTAATATTTAATGAATTAAAAAAATATATTGATAATAACAATATATTTGATGATATTATTTTAGAGAATACAAAGGAAAGTATATTGGATAAGAGTACGATATATGCAAATGGAAATTTGTTATATGGATCAATTAAAGAGAATAGAAAATATTCATATATGGTAACGAAGATATATAAATATAATTTAGAAGAGATCGATAAGGATATATATAGTGTAAGTGATTATATATATAAATTATCATTAAGAAGATATTCAAATGAAGCAAATTTAGAGTATAGGAAGAAAATAGAATATACACAAGAGACAACTTATAAAAAAGATAAAAATTATGAAAGACAAATGAATATATCAAATATAACAACAGCAAATATAACAAAAGAAGAGTATAATACAATAAAAGAATTAGTGAATATATTGAATATAAGAAGAGCAGAAGATTATATAGAATGGAGGAATGTAGGATTTGCATTACATTCAATATCAGAAACATTAATAGATATATTTATAGAATTTTCAAAGAAATGTGAGAGTAAATTTGATATAAATAGATGTAATGTATTTTGGAAAAGTATACAACCAAATAAGAATGGATTTACAAAGAAGTCATTACATTGGTGGGCAAAAGAGGATGATTTAGATAAATATTCATATATACAAATGCAATCAATGTTACCATTAATAGATAGTATATTAGGAGGACAAGGAGATTATGATATAGCAAAAATAGTTAATAAATTATATGGAGAATATTATGTATGTGTAAACAATGAGGATAAAAAAGTATGGTATATGTATACTGGAACAAGATGGAAAATAGATACAGGAGGTAAAACATTAAGAGTAAAAATAGTGGATGATTTAATAGATAGAATAATATATTGTAAAAAGATATTATTACAACAGACAAAGAATTCTGAAAATGATTTAACTGCATTAAATGATGCATTAAAAAAGAAGATAGCGAAGTTAACAACAAAATTAAAATCATCATCAGCGATAAATAGTATATTAAAAGCAGCAGGAGATTATATGTATGATGATAGTTTTGAGAGTAAATTGAATACGAAATGTAATTTATTAGGATTTGAGAATGGAGTATATGATTTAGGAATATATGATAAAGAAAATAATATGTGGATAACAAAACCACATTTTAGGATAGGATATCCAGATGATTATATAAGTTTAAGTGTTGGATATAATTATACAGAATATAAAGAGAGTGATGTAATATTTAATGATATAATAACATATTTTAAACAAGTACAACCAAATGAGAATGTAAGAGAATATTTATTACGATTTATAGCGAGTACATTACACGGGAAAATATTTGAACAAAAGATGGTATTTTGGATAGGTAAAGCGGGACAAAATGGGAAATCTACAACTTCAGAATTTATTGGAGCAGTATTAGGAGATTATTCAGGAGTACAACCGATTTCATTTTTTTGTGAAAAAAGAAAAGGATCAAGTACGGCATCACCTGATTTAGCAGATATAGTATCAAAAAGATATATTGAAGTAGGAGAACCTGGAGCAACAGATGAAATACAATTAAGTAATTTTAAATTAATAACATCGGGGAATGATAAGATACCATATAGGTCATTATATTCGAATATAATACAGAAATTCATATCACAAGCGAAATTTGCATTATTATGTAATAAATTACCATATATACCAACAGTAGCATCAAATGATGGAGGGACATGGAGAAGAATAGTGGTGGTTAATTGGACATCAGAATTTGTAGATGAACCATGTAAACCTAATCAATATAAAAAGGATAAGAATTTAAAAGAAAAGATGTTAAATTGGGTTGAACCATTTATGTGGTTATTAATAAATAAATATTATATAGATTTTATGATGAATGGATTAAGAGAACCACAAGAAGTACAAGAAAGTACAAATAGATATAAATTAATGAGTGATAATTATCAATTATTTATAGATGAATTTTTAGAAAAAACATTAACAACAGAAGTAATTAAATTAACAGATTTGCATAATAAATTTAGGACATGGTTTACATTAGGATTTAGTGGAAAATGTCCTAATAAAACAGAATTATATGAGAATTTGGAACATAAAGGGATAGAATGTAATAAGATAGTAGTAAGAGGTGTTAAATTCAAAAGTTAGAAATTTTCTAATAGTAAATATATGGATATACAAACTAATACATTTTCAAATGATAAATATGAATTTGGAGATATAAATAAATATATAATGGGTTGTTCAAATAAATATGTAAATAATGAACTAATTAATATGAATTTAAAATTGGTAGAAGCAAATGATCCATGGTATAATAGATTAAAGAATGATACAAGTAGATATGAAAAGTTTACAATTGGGAAAAAAAATAATACATTAATTTATATAAGTATAATAATAATAGTAATATTAGTAATAATGTATTATAAAAAAATGATATATTGAATATATTGAAAATCAAATACAAAATGAAAGTAACTACTCTCAAAAATGTTTTATAACGAATTTGTCCGAATGTATAGAAATACAAGTACTGGATCATCAACACCAAAAAGAAATACAAGTACTGGATCATCAACACCAAGTTGATCAATGATATCTATGAAAACAAAAAGAAGAATCATATTTATTTATTATTTACAAGAATGAAAAATCAACATTATAATAAAGAGAGAATTTCTTTACTAGAAATTCTATCATTTTTATTTATTTTTAAACAAGAAAGTAAGATAGTAATAAATTTAGTATTAATTTGTAAAGATGATAATTCATCAATTAATGAAGGTGTATTAATTGTATCAAAAATAGGTTTTAAAATATTTGAATCATATAAGAAATACATATCTTTTTTATTTGATAAATTGAGTAAATCAGAAGGGAAATTAGATTGTAATTTATGAGATATTAAATGTAAATGTGTACGATAATCAGATGTATCAAATAATATATTACCTGTTATTAATTCATATAAAACACAACCAAAACTCCAAATATCAAAACTAGTATCAAAAGTTAATCCTAAAATTAATTCTGGAGGAATATAATAACAGGTGAATATATCTGGATATTTTTTTATATTATCAATATGAACACAAGATTCAAAATCAGAGATTACAATATCAGTAATATCATTAATATTAATGATGAAAGAAGTTGAATTAGAGACAACCGAATCAATACTTAATGGAGTATCAGAATCATCAGTAGAATCAGAATCAGAGAAATTAATATTATCAATAGGTAATTTTTTTAATTCGTGTAAAGTCATTGGTGTTTTTAGGTTATTTGATGAAGATTTTAATAAAAAATTTTCAGGTTTAAGATCACAATATATAATATTATGTATATGTAAATTATGTAATATAAGTATTATTTTTTTAATAATATAAAATAAAAAATCATCAGATAATTTATTTATTTTAGAATAAAGAATAATATCATATAATGAAAATTGATATAATTCCATAACAATACAATAAAATGATTCATTATCGATAGTATATTCAAATGCTTGAAATATTTTAACAAGATAAGATATATTAATATGTTGTTTTAATGATTTATATATTTCATATTCTTTTTTAACATCATCAAATGTATCAAAATTTGATGATTTAATTGCTACATAATTATTTTTTTTTAAATCATATGCTAACCAAACAATACCTGATGCACCACGAGATAAATATTTGACAATAAAAAAATTTTTTAATAATAATTTATGAATAAATAAATCATAATAATCTTGAGTAACCATATAAAAATATATATAATAATTCTATATATCAAAAAAATGAAAAGTAATTATTTTAGTAGTAAAATGGTAAAATAATAAATAAATATGGAACGTATTATTACAATTACAGATAACAGAGAATGTATGGAAATATTAAATAAATATTATGAAGATGTTATAAAAACAAATAAGATAGAAAAATATCAAAAAGCATATATAGAATTTGATTTAATAATTGGACCATTACTTAAAATGAGAGAAAATGTACAACAATGTTGTCAAAAATTAAAAGAAATTGAAATTGATAATAAAAATGAACAAATAAAAAAACACAAAAAACAAAATAAGAAAAAAGAAGAGGAGCAACAAGAATATAATGTTGAACATATAGATGATGACGATAATATAAATGAAGATAATACAGATATAGATAATTCAGATGAAGATAAAATAGAAAGTAAACCAAAACTAAAGAAATTTAAAAAAAAAGAGACAAAAATAGATAAACCAGAACCAAAGAAATCTAAAAAAAAAGTTAAAGAAGAGAAACAAGAATATGAACAAGAAGAGAAACAAGAAGAGAAACAAGAAGAGAAACAAGAAGAGAAACAAGAAGAGAAACAAGAAGAGAAACAAGAAGAGAAACAAGAAGAGAAACAAGAAGATAATCAAAAAGAAAGTAAACCAGAACCAAAGAAATCTAAAAAAAAAGTTAAAGATGATAAACAAGAAGAGAAACAAGAAGAAAGTAAACCAGAACCAAAGAAATCAAAAAAAAAAGTTAAAAATGCGAAAATAGAAGAGAAACAAGAAGATAATCAAAAAGAAAGTAAACCAGAACCAAAGAAATCTAAAAAAAAAGTTAAAGATGATAAACAAGAAGAGAAACAAGAAGATGAACAAGAAGAGAAACAAGAAGAAAGTAAACCAGAACTAAAAAAATCAAAAACACAAAAAAAGAGTAAAACTGAAGAAAAAACTGAATAACGAGAGGATATATTAGAAGTGAATGATGAAAAACAAGTAGAAGAAAATAAAAAGAAAAGGGGGGGAAAAATGAAAAAAAAATAAATTAGACATTATTTCATATATTAATTTATATTGATAATGTTAATGTATAATAAATTTAATAAAAATACTAATATTAATAACATAAAAGAAAAGGAAGAAGAATATGATGAATATTATATGAAAAAAAAAGAGAAAAAAATTAGAAAACCTAAAAAAAAATATATTAGTATATTGAATACAATAAAAAATATTGATAATATAGATTTACATATAGAATAAAAAAATGAACAATTAAATATTTATTTATAAAAATATAATAATAGTATAATTATGAATAAGAATGAAATTGTTGAAAAATTAAAAAAAGCAGCATATGATTATTATAATAAAAAGAAGAGTTCATTAACAGATGAAGAATATGATAAATTATATGATGAATTAAAAAGAATAGATCCAGAAAATGATTTTTTTAAAGAGGTTGGATCATATCAGGAAGGAATGGTTCAATTGCCATTTAAGATGGGAACATTAAAAAAAGTAAAATATGATAATAATGCATTAGAAAAATGGTTAAAAATATATACAGGAAATTATATAATAAGTGATAAATTAGATGGAGTATCAGCACAAATATATAAAAATAAAAATGGAGAGAGTAGAATGTATACAAGAGGAACATATACAGAAGGAAAAGATATAACAAAGTTATTAAAATATATAAGAATAGGGGAAATGGAGAATGGGATGAGTATAAGAGGAGAGTTAATAATAAGTAAAGAGGATTTTAAGAATATAGAAGATATGGACAATATAAGAAATACGGTTGCAGGAATAGTGAATTCAAAGAAGGTGAATGAGAAGAATGCAAAATATTTACAATTTGTGGCATATACAATAATATATCCGAAATACAAGCAGATAGAACAATTAAAGATATTAGAGAAGAGAGGATTTAAAGTAGTAACATATGAGATACATCAAAAGATAGATAATGAAATGTTAAAAGAGTATTTAATAGATAGAAGAGTGAATGGTGAATTTGAGATAGATGGGATAGTATGTACTGATAATGGAAAAATATATGAGAATGATGAAATAGAACCGAAACATAGTGTAGCATTTAAAGCACAATTAGATGATCAAATGGCGGAAGCAAAAGTGATAGATGTAATATGGGATGTAACAATGGATGGATATTTAAAACCAGTTATAAAAATAAATCCTGTTAATTTAGTGGGAGTTGTGATATCAAATGCGACAGCACATAATGCAAAATATATAGTTGATAATAAAATAGGTATAGGTGCGGAAATAATAATAATAAGAAGTAATGATGTTATACCATATATATTAAAAGTAATAAAACCAGCGAAGGAGATAGGATATCCGTTAACGAAATATAAGTGGAATAAAACGAAAGTAGATTTTATAGTAGATGATGATACATTAAATCAGGGTATAAATGTAAAAAGAATTGGATATTTTTTCAAGACAATAAAAGTGAAACATTTAAGTGAAGAGACAATATTAAAAATGGTAGAAAATGGATTTGATACAATAATAAAGATATTAAAAGCAGATAAAAATGTATTATATAAAATAAAAGGATTAGGTGAAAAATCGATAGATAAAATATATAAAAATATAGAAGTAGCATTTACAAAGATAACATTAGGAGAATTAATGAGTGCAAGTCATATATTTGGAAGAGGATTAGGTACAAAAAAGATAAATCAAATTATAAATATGTATCCTGATATATTAACAAGGAAAATAACAAAAGATGAATTATTAAATATAGATGGATTTGGGAATATATTAGCAGATTTATTTTTAGAGAATTATGATAAATTTATGAAATTTTATAATGAAATAGGGGAAGAAATAGATTTAACAAGATTTGAGAATATAATAAAAAAAGAAAAGGGAGAAATATTTAAAGATCAAGTGATAGTAATGACTGGGTTTAGAGATAGAGAATTAGAACAAAAAATAATAGATAATGGAGGAGAAGTTACAACAGCAGTATCAAAAAATACGACATTAGTAATATGTAATAATTTAGAAGATACAAGTAAAAAACTAGAAAAAGCGAAAGAATTAGGGATTAAGATTATAACATTAAAAAATTTTAAAGAATTATATAATATAGAATGAATAATATGAAACAACAATTATTAGATCCATTAGGGACGGGATGTAGAATAATATTATTATATTTTGCACAACCAAATACAAAATTAAGGATAAATAATCATATAGTACAATTAACAGATAATACAATATGGGAAACATTTTTTTATAGAAGATATAATTATGATAGTCGAGAAGATATAAATGTATTATTTCCGATGATAATAAGATATATAGAGTTATTTTTACCACAAAAAATGAATAAAAAAAATATAAAAAGTATAATAAAAGCAACAGAAAGCAATGATGAAATAGAAGTAAATTTTGAACAATGTAGAACACATCTTGAAAATTTAGCGAAATATATGATAAAAGGAATAAATGTATTACAGAAAACATATATTGATGGAAATGTAGTACATGCATTACAATATTATGTATTATTATTGATTAATGCGATAGAGAATAAATATACAAGACAATTGATAGCACCACATTTAATAGAAACGTTAGATGATAATTTATTGGATATAAATAAGATAAAAAATATGTGGACAATAGAAAGTATAGTAGAATTGAGTAATGAATTTGATAAATGTTTTAATAATCAAAATGAAACGATGTTGAAAGCATCATTAAATAAAATAATAACAATATTAGATAAACAAGATATGACATTTAATGAATTAATAAAAGCATCAAATTCTATATAAATATTTTTTTATTAGCGATTATATCAATGAGTGTAAAAAAATTAAAAAAATTAGAATCTGGAATACATTTTGAAATTTTATTACTATCTGGTAATAATGAATACCAAAAAAGCTTAGTGGGATTTTCTTTTAATAATTTGAGTATATCAGATGATAATATACACAGATTAGAATTTAAAATATCCATTGCATAATTTTTATACCAGTAGTTATCAAAAGGGAATTTAGAGGAGAAGATTAATAAATTTTTATTTATATCATTAATACAAGAATTATAAGCATCAATAAAAGAATCATAATAAAAACAACATCCTTCTAAATTGCTAACAATATATTTAGAGTCCATAATATGATATATAATTATATAAAAAATAAAATATATTATTATAATAAATGAAACGAAAAAATATAAATGATAATAATAAATCAAAAAGGAAAAAGATAGATATAATAGATGTGAATAGTTTACAGATAAATGAATTTGATGAAGAAGATAGAAATTGGTTTTATAATTATATTAAAATGTATAACAATGCAGAAAATATAATAATAAAAATGGAGATACAAGAGCAAATCTATAATAAATATAAATTTTTAAAAGATATATATACAAAACACAAAAAAGAATATAATAATATAAAAAATGAAATAGAGCAGAGAGAGATATTGATGTCAGATATATTTGAATTAGGATTAACAGATGATGATAATATATGGTTTTATGAGCAAATAGAATTATATAATAATACAAATAATACAACTGAAGAGAAGATAGAATTAAGGAATAAGATATATAATAAGTATAATAATATGAAGAATATAGATAACAAGAGATTAGAAGATATAAATAAAGTGAATATGATGAATATAGTGAATAATATATTAAATTCAAATTATACAAATGATATAAAAAATATATTATATAGAAAATATAAAACATATTGTGAGAATCAGATAACAACATCAGAAGAGTATATAAAAACATTAGAATGGATAAATATGATATTAAGATTACCGACGATAAATGAGGTAAAGCAATTAAATATAAATGAAACAATACATAAATTAAAAATAACATTAGATAATGAGATATATGGATTACAAAATGTGAAAGAAAGAATAATGGAAGCAATGTGTTCAAAGTTATTAAATAAGAATAATAAGGGGAAAATATTAGCATTAATTGGGCCACCAGGGGTTGGGAAAACATTAATAGCATCAATAATAGCGAAATCGTTAGAGATACCATTTAGTTCAATAGCATGTAATACAATAACAGATCCAGCGATGTTAATAGGACATTCACAGACATATATAACATCAACACCAGGAATATTTATGAAGATATTAATAAATACACAAAGATTAGATTCATTAATATTATTGGATGAATTTGGAGAGATACCGAATGATATAGTGAGAAATATATTTTTGAATATATTAGATAATAATAATACATTTTATGATATGTATGCACCAGAGATAAAATTAATATTAGAATTTATATTTTTTATATTAACAGCGAATAATTTAAATAAAATAGATAAAGCATTATTATCAAGAATTGAGCCAATAAATATAGAGGGATATAAATTAAATGAGAAGATAAATATTGTGAAACAATTTGAATTACCAAAAATAAAAAAACAATTAGATTTAGATATAAATATAACAGATGAGAATATTAAATATTTAATAGAAAATAAGACAGAGATGGAGAATGGAATGAGATATATAAATAAGATATTAATAAAATTATGTGAGAAGATAGCATTATTAAAGAATGTGAAAAATATAGAAATGAGTTATAAGATTGATAATTTAAAGTTTCCATTATCAATTACAAAAAAAATTATAGATGAATTAATTTAAGTTGTTGCTGGAGGTGGTGGTGGAGGTGGAGGTGTAGCACCATGACCTGTCATTTTATCCCAAACTGATTCGGTTTCAGGAACTAACCAAGCCCAGAAGAAGAACAATAGAATCCAAATAAGAGCAATTACAATCCATGTATTACGACTTAAAAGAAGAACTGAACTTACAGAATCACCAATTGAATCAATTATACTATTTCCAGATTGAATAGACATTATATTATATAATATAAAAATAAAAAAAATAAAAAACTATATTATTTATCACATTTAAAATCAGAATTGGTTATATTTGCATTTTTATTTAATTCGCAATCTATAGCACTTTCTTTTAAAACTTGTTCAAATTCAGAGATTAATTTATTTTTAGTATTAGCGATAGATTGAATATGTTGATCAACAGTTTGAGTATTATTAGGAGAGATAGCAATATAGATATAAACTTTAACATTACGTTTGTCTTCAGGTAATTCTTTATGAGAACAGAAACGATTAGCACGACCGATTACTTGTTGTAATCTAGACATATTCCAATAAGGTTCAATAATATGAACTTGTCTAACTTCTTTAAGAGAGATACCTTCTTTAATAGAAGGACTACCAAGTAAGATTTTAATTTTGGAACCAGTAATATTTTCTTTCATATTAAAAATATTATAAATAGTATTTTTAATTTTTAGGGATTCATCACCAGACCAGATAGCGTAACGAGAGGAACCATCACCATGATCGATAAAGTTTTTATAACCGAATGTATCTAAGATTTTAATAAAACTGCGGATGCCACCGAATTCTTTAAAATTAGAATAGATAAAAATTTTACCAGGACTTTTTTGAATTTTATTAATCATAGAATAAAATTTGCAAGAATATTTATTTAGATCATATAAAATATGTTTATCGGTTAAAGAATCCAAACCGAGTTGATTTAATTTTTTATTAGGGAAAACGATATTACTAACCATACGAGTACCAATAAAGAATTGATTAGGTAAATCATAGATATCAAAAGATTCTTTTTTTGAAGATAAGTTTTCATTTTTTAATACATTATTATAGATATCAAATTGGAATTTACTCATAACACAATATTTATATTTAATAGTCATATATGGAAAAGTAAATTGAGGAGCACCTCTAAAATAAGAGATATAACCTTTAATATATTGTTTAAATAAATCAATATTTTTAATAGAATAAATTTGTTTATCATTATGAAGTGAAGATTTGATGAATTTTTTATTAAAATCTGTACCAGTAGGTAATTCATTTGTTTTACGTAATAAATTAATAATTAATGCTAATTCAACAGGTTTATCAAAAATAGGAGTGGCACTCATGAGAACAAGACGTAAATCTTTAGGACTAGATTTTATTTTATCATATAATTTTTGATAATATACACCATTTTCAGAAATCATATTTTGAATTTCATCAATAATAAGTAAAGAATTATGTAATGAAATATCATTTATATTATCAATAAATTTATTAAAACTATAAATATGATAAAATTTATCAATACGTGTATTACTTAAATCAATAATTTCTTTATATTTTTTATCATTAGGATGTAATGAGAGTAATAAATTACGTTCTGAGGTAGTTAAATAATTATCACCACCACAAAAACCACGTAATTCATTACGGAAATTAGTTTGTAAACTAGCAGGAAGGACAATAATAATTTTACGAAAAGATTTCCATTGTTCAGCAATTTGAATAGCGGCACAAGTTTTACCAGCACCGATTTTATGATAGATAAGAATACTAGTATAGGGTGTGTTTGGATTAATATATTGACTTAAAAATTCTTGAGGAAGTTGTAATTTAAAATGTTTACGAGAACAATATTGTTCAAAAGTGAGTTCTTGTGGTTTTATTTTATATTCATTAAATAATTTAGTTATTTGTTTATAATAATTTGGATCAGTTATATGTGGATATTTTGACATTATATAATAAAGCGATTAAAAATATTAAAAAAAATATTTTAAATAAATATATGAGTATATCATTTTTTATAAGTTCTTTATGTATAATTGTTATTATGTATTTTATATTAATGTATAATGATGATATAAAAGAGTATATGGATAAAAGATTATTTAATAAAAAAAATAAAATAATAAAAAAAAAAATAAAAAAACCAAAAATAAAAAAACCAAAAATAGAAGTATCAGAAGAGTTATCTGATATATCAAATGAATCAACTCCAAAAAAATGAAATATATATAGATTGTAAGATAAAGATACATTAATATTAATTAAATAAAGTATGTCAACATCTACAACAAAGAATGGAGATATAAAAAAAGCAGTGAGTAAACATATAGATATTATAAAAACTGATGATAAGAAAGTATTAAAAAAAATAAATATTGAATCAAAAAAAGATAAGAAAGAAGATAAGAAAGAAGATAAGAAAGAAGATAAAAAAGAAGATAAGAAAGAAGAAAAACAAGAAGAAAAACAAGAAGATAAACAAGATAAAACAATTAAGAAAAAAATTAATATGAAGAATGAATTAGGATTATATTTTAATTTAACACAATATAAGACATATGCAATACAAATGATTACAGAATATATAAAAGAAATTACAAGTAGATTTCCAGAATTTGAAAATAAAAAAGAGAGTAAATATAAATCATCAAATATGCATATTGGATTAGCAACAATTGATAATGTAATTTGTACAACATTAATTAATTTAGCATCTAAATATGCAACAAATAGTGGTAAAGGTGGAATATATTTAATTACACATCAAGATATAGATAAATGTATAACAAGTGAACCAACATTAACACATATATTTGGAGATTATTGTAATACATTTATGCGATGTAATACAATTGAATGTAAGGAAGTAATATCATTACAAGATATGAAAACATTTATGAAAAATGAATGTTTATTTGAAGGAAATACGAATTATGATTTAACACCACAAGCATATAATATGTTATTATTTATATTATCAGGAAATAGAGCAAGAATGATACATAATATAGCGAAAATGATGATATTTAGTAATAAATATACATTAAAATATGAAGTTGTAATGTTAGAAGCACAGATATTTGAAGGGGATTTATTAAAAAGTATAAATGTGAAATTAGTAAATATTAGAAATAAATTACATACATTAAAGGCAAGTGGTGTAAAAAAAGAAGTAACAACTAAATTACCATCTAAGGAATCAGAAAGTAAATGTGAAGATGATAAAGATGACGAAGAAGAAGAAGATGATGATGAAGAAGAGTAAATTAATTTATGAGTAAAAAATAATAATTAATTAATATAAATATAGTATATGAATAATGATATAACAACAAGTAGAATTATGAGATATACAACAAGTATAGAGAAATTTATTAAAGAGAAAAGTTGTATGACAGAAGTATTAAAGAAAGATTTAAAAATAAATGATATATTAAAAATAAATAATAATTTTACATCAATAATATATTTAACAATTGTAACACATCAAATGCAAAAAAATAAAATAAATCATGAACATGGATATTTTATAGCATTTAGTATATCATTATTAATGGTGATAGTGATATTACAAGATAATATAACATATTATAATAATATATATGGTGAATTAGTAATAAAAAATTTATTAGAACAAATACCAATGTTTGTGATAAAATCATTAGGGAAACATTTTATAATGATAAATGAAAAAAGTAAGAGAAATAAAATATATGTAGAAACATCAAAGATGTATATGATAACAGATAAGAGAAATTTAAAAGATATACAAGAATATACAACAGAATTAGTAAATAATAGTATGTTAAAGATATGTAAAAGTGAAATATTGATAGGAACAAATAAGATGTTAAAAACGGATATACTAGATTATAATTTTAAGAATAAAGAAAAAGCAATTGAGAAATATACAAAATTATTAAAAATTAATATAAATAATATGAATAATTATATAGATAATAAATATGGAAAAATATGTGAATTAGCATTAATATTAGCATGGGTAATATCTGGAGGAAATATGAAGGAAATAGGAGTATTAGAAAAAATGGGGAAACAATTAGGGATGTTAATAAAAATAACAAATGATATAAATAATGTTGAAAGAGATTTAGAGAATACAATAAATAGTGTATCAAATAATTTTTTAATAAATTATGGAACATTAAAATGTGTTGAATTATTTTATAAAAATAAAGAAGAATTAATAGAATCAGCAATGATATTAGATATATTTGAGATAACATTTGATGAAATAATACAAGTATTAGAAGTACAATTTTTAAATGGATTAGAAAATACATCATTTGATATAGATAAATCTGTATATTCAAGTATTAGTATATAAAATTTCTAATATAATATATATAATGACAGCGAATAATAATAATTATTCAATATATATATTAACAGATAATAATACAGATAATAGAAAATGTTCATCATATATAATTTGCCATATTACATATATATTAATGATAATAGTAATATGTATATTTGGATATAAATATAGAGATCAAATAGATGATCCAAGTAGATTAATATTAGTATTTATAATTTTTTTATTATTGATGAGTATATTAATGAATAGGTATAAAATAGATAATAAAAAATGAATATAATATATATATGAATATAATAGAAGCATTTATAAAATTTAATAAACAATTGATTATAATAATATCAGGATTATCAGGGACAAATAAAACAAAGATAGCACAATGGATGGCAAAAGATTTTAATTTAAAATATATAAATATAGAGAAATATATAGATGAGACAAAAATAAAAGAAAATGATAAGAATCCGGATAATATAGATATAATAGATTGGAAAAAATTTAATAATAATGTGAATGAAAATAAAAATGTAATAATAAGTGGAACATATTTTCCAGAAGATAAATTAGAATTTAAACCAGATTTTCATTTACATATAAAAATATCAAAACAAAATTTAGTGGTAAAAAGAAATATTAAAGAAGAAGACGAATTAAAAACATTAAATAAAATAATATATCCATATTATTTAGATATAATAAAAATAATGAAAATAGATAAATATTTAAATTTGAATGAATATAAAATAGAAGAATTATATGAACAAAGTTGTGAATTTATATTTAATAATATTAGTATAAAACTTAAGAACTTAACGAATTAAAGATATTTTTAATTTCTGTTGGAGTACTATTATTTGTTGATGTAAATATATTATAACCAGCACCAGTAGGTTGATCTTTCAATACAAAGAAATAAAGACATACACCAATAAGTAATATTATAGCAACAAATAATAAATTGATATTATATCCCATTATATTAACAACATAAAATGGTTCATCTGGAGGTGAAGCTGGAGTAGTTGGATCACTCATTATATTAATTAATAAGAAAAAAATAAACTAATTGAAATAATCATAATCATCATCAGAATCTATAATAGATTTTGTTGGAATTTGTTGTTTATATTTTTTAGAATTAGAAGATGGTTGTTTTGGATTATCTTTTAATTTAATTTTAGTTGATTGTTGATTTTGTATTAATTGTTGTTCTTGAAATTGTTTATTTTTAAGTTGTTGTAATTCTATTTTTTTTTTAAAAATTAATTCTTCGGGGAGAATATGTTCTGATGATTGATCACCAAAAAAGATATCATTCATATATTATATTATATAATATTTGTATATAATAAAAAATAATAAATTCATTTTTTATATTCTTTCCAAACATCAGATCGACAAATAATACAAGTATTTTTTTCTTCTAACCATTTATGCATACAAAGAGTATGGGAAACATTCATACATTTAGGACATTTAACGACAACAGATTGTTCTGTTAATGGATTTAAACAGATTGGACAAGTAGTATTAATATAATCATAATTAGTAGAATAAAAATTTATAGTAGTATTATGTGTGATATTAGGTGAAGGAATATCAGAATCACTAGAATCACTAGAGGAATCATTTAAATAAGATCTAAATAAATAATCAATAAGTATTAAAGCATTATTATTTAAAAAACCAGTATCATATAAAATAGAATCATCAATATTACAATGACAAGTATAAAAATAACAAATATGAACACAAAATAAATCAGGTGATGTATTACAATTACAGGTTATACGATTATTATTGATAGTACAAATAAAATATTGATTAGTATATGTATCAAAAATGTAAATGTGTTTATTAATATTATTTAAAAAAATATAATTAGTAATATAAAAAAATGAATTTTTTGCTAATTGAATAATAGAAGATTGATCCATATAAATATAAAACATACCATTTTATTAAGTGATATCATGACAGAAATTATTTCACCATCACTTTCTATAATTATTGGATGTATGTTTTCTGGGAAAACAACAGAAATAATTAAAATATGTAAGAAATGGGAGAGTATAAATAAAAAAGTAATGTGTATTAATTATAAAGAAGATATACGATATGGGAATGATCAACATTTATATGCACATAATGGAATGAAAATAAAGACAATAAATGTATTAGAATTTAACGAAATAAATATGAATGATATTAAAGATGTAGATGTAATATTAATAAATGAGGCACAATTTTTTAAAGGATTAAAAGAATTTTGTATAAAATTAGTAGAAGAATATAAGAAACATGTAATTGTATCTGGATTAGATGGAGATTTTAAAAGAGAACCATTTGGAGAAATATGTCAATTAATTCCTATTTGTGATGAAGTAATAAAATTAACAGCATTATGTAAAATATGTAATAATGGAACAAAAGCAATTTTTTCAAAAAGAATAATAGAAGATAAAGAATATAAAGTAATTGATATAGGAGGAATAGAAAAATATATACCAGTTTGTAGAAAATGTTATTTATCTAGCATATGAATAAAATTAGATTTTTTAAACTTTATCACTAATAAATGAAAATAATAAATTAGGTGATAGTATTATAAATTATTTTTATATGAGTTTAATATTAATTTATAGATACAAAAAAATGAAATTTAAAGATTTTAATATATAAAGATATTTTAATATTAAATAATTATAAATGACAGATTATGCGATCACTGATTTATCAAGTTTTGATGTTAATAAATTAAATATATCAGCAATTGTACAACCAAAAGATAAAGCAACGAATACACCACAAAGTAATGTATATATTAAATATAATTATCCAGAAGGATTATCAAATCTCAAATTTGTAACAGGTGAATTAAAATTAGAAAAAGGAGGAATTGCAAAATTAGATTCTGGAAATCCATTCCGAGATAGTAATGATAAATGTTTTTCAATATATTTACATTTATCAACAACAAATGAAGAAGAACGAGAAATATTAGTAACATTAAAAAAATTAAATAATTATTTTAATGATAATATTAATAAAACAAGTAAACAAACATTAATTCATAAAAATGATAATGGTAAACAAACACCAGTTAAATCATTACGATATAAGAGTTTTATAAATTTAAATGTAGATAAAGAAAAAGGAGAAGAAGAAGATTTAAATGATCCGAGAATATTTGATTTAGAAGCACAAGGAGCATATAGAGTTAAATTATCAATTCCAACAATTTATACAAAAGATATAAAAGAAGAAAAGAAACCAAATATACATATTAGAGTATGTGATGGTAATGATATGGTATTTTATCCAGTGGATACATTAGATAAAATACGAGAAGTATTTAAAAGGGGATGTACATTTAAATTAATTATAAATATTAAGAAATTTTGGATATTAAAAGCAGATGGAGCATGTTCAGTATTTCTAGAATGTCCAAATATTGATGTACTTGAGAAATCAACATTTGAGAAATTAGAAACAACTGGATATAATATTTTAGATAAAACATATACACGTAAGAAAGCACCATTACCAGTATGTGTAGAAGAAGAAAAAAAAGAAGAGAAAGAAGAGAAAGAAGAGAAAGAAGAAGATTATGAAGAAGTTGAAGAGGAAGAAGATGATGAAGAAGAGAAACAAAAGGAAGCAGAAAGATTAAGAGTATTAGAACTTGCGAAGAAAGCAAGTAAGAAATCAAAGAAATAAAAAAATATGCGTAATAAGAATTTAAAAAAATAATTTATTTATAATATAAAATGATAATACAATATAAAATGTTTAATACAAATAAAATAAAAAAGAATGATAAAATAATTAAAGAAGGAATGGAAATATATAAATATGAATATGATAATAAAAAATTATATATACAAACAAATAATTTGAATATATATAAAATAATAGATGATATTATAATATTAAATATAGATAATGAAACATTAAATATGTTCAATAGTTTAGATATATATGGAAATCAGAGAAGTAATAAAGATAAATATATAACAATAATAAATAAATTAGAAAATACAAATTATTTAAGAATAAAGATAAATGAGAAAACATTATTTTATTTTAAGGGAGATAATAAGAAATGTTATTATTATAATGAAATAAAAGATATAATAAAAGAAAAACAAGATATAAAAATGATAATAGAAATAATGGGATTAATAAAGAGTGAAAATATTGTATATACAAATATAATAGTAAGACAGATATTATTAACACAAGAAAATATAAATATAAATGACAGATTAGATAATTATGCATTTATAGAAACAGATGAAGATAAGAAAGAGAAAAGTGATAGTATATTATCAGATATAGAAATAAAATCTGATTCAATATATAATAGTGAATATTTTTAAGAAGCAACACTTTGTGTATTGTTAATAAAAGGATTTGTATTAAGGTTTTGATAAGATAAACTATCAATTCTATTATTTATAATAAAAGGAGTTTTTGTGTGAGTTATATGAAAAGGAAGACGAGATATATTTTGATTTTGTATTTGAGGAGTATGACTATAATTATTTTGAATTTTATCAACTAATTCTGTATGTGAAATATAACTTGGACCAACATTAGTGCCACCATAATTTGTTTGTGAAGTGAATTCACGATTGGTATTTAATAACATATTATTAGTACTTAATTTACTATAAGTGCCATCATGAGAACGAATACCAGATGAAAAATCTTGTGTATTATGGAGATCACGTTTAGTTGGATCGGGTCTATCATTAGGATTGTAAGAAGGAGAATTAGAATGGGAACCTAAATTACCAGGATAAGGAACTAAATTATGGAGATCACGTTTAGTTGGATCAGGTTTATCATTAGGATTGTAAGAAGGAGAATTAGAATGAGAACCCAAGTTACCAGGATAATGAACTAAATTATGGAGATCACGTTTAGTTGGATCAGGTCTATCATTAGGATTGTAAGAAGGAGAATTAGAATGAGAACCCAAGTTACCAGGATAAGGAATTAAATTATGAAGATCACGTTTAGTTGGATCAGGTTTATCATTAGGATTATAAGAAGGAGAATTAGAATGAGAACCCAAGTTACCAGGATAATGAACTAAATTATGAAGATCACGTTTAGTTGGATCAGGTTTATCATTAGGATTATAAGAAGGAGAATTAGAATGAGAACCCAAGTTACCAGGATAAGGAATTAAATTATGAAGATCACGTTTAGTTGGATCAGGTTTATCATTAGGATTATAAGAAGGAGAATTAGAAGGACCTGTTATCATACCACCTGGACGAATAGACGTTTCAAGACCACGAGAAAGAGATTTAGATAAAGTAAAAGGATCAACGAAACCTATTTGAGGAGGTGCTTCAATATTATAACCAAGTTGTTTATAAAAATCTGATTGTTTATCTGACATTTTATTAATTTTAAATTTTGGAGGTTTTTTATGTGTAATTTTTCCAACAATAATACCTTTTGTTCCACGAAGACCACTGTGAATAATTGGTCGTTTATAACTTACTTTAGGTTTAGATGCAATACGTAAATCATCAACATTAAGAATATTTGGACGAAATAAATCACCACTACCTTTAATAAATTTACCAGTTGAATTAATACCAACACCAAGACCTGGACCGACTTTAATTTGTTGAAAAGGTAATGTATTACGTTTTTCTTTACTAGGAATAGAGCGAGATTTCAAAAAATCAGTTAAAGGTTGATTACCATAAATATTAGTTGCAGTCATTTCAGGTGAAAATAATGGAGTATGTTCATGTTTATGTTGCCAATCAGGACGATTAGAAGAACCAGTAAAGAAATCAACTTTACGTTTGCTAAGATTTTGTTCTTGATATTGAGTTTGAATAGTACTTGCTTTACGGAACATAGGTTTCATATTTTGATGAATTAATTCATTATCATTTTGAATAATACCATAAGACATAGATGTATATGGATTGAAAGGAGTATAATTATTTTGAAGAGCAAGTGATTGTTCTTGTTCTAAGCGTGATAAATGTGGATTTTGTGAAAATGAATTGGTATGATTAGGAAGAGATGGATTATCAAATGAAACTAATTTAAATTGATCAATATAATTATTCATATAATATTACTAATAAAAATATTTTTAATTTATTATTATATATAAATGATAAATTTAGTAATTTGCATAATATTAATATTAATATTGATAGGTATAATAATATATAAAAAGGAAGAAAATTTTGATATAGATACAATGAAATTAGAAACATCTGAACCAAAACCAAATAATATTGAAGATAATAAAATTGAAAATAAAATAACAAGACAATATGATGAGAGATTATTTAAAGATACAAGTGAAGGATTTCCAAATTTTATAACAGAATATAATATGTATACAACGATGAATTTAAATCCACCAGATAGAGAAGCATTTATTAATTTTTTGATTGGAAATACTACACATACATGTAAAACAGAGCAAAATATGTGTAGAGCAGGATATAGACCATATCCGATTGATTAATGTTTAATTTTTGGTAAGATTCTATTTATATTATATTTAACATGATCAATCAAATGAGTATTAAAAAAATTCATAAAATCGGTTGTTTGTTGTGATGATAATTCTTTATTATTAGATTTTGAGAAAAAATAATTATATACAGATATACGAAGTAAATTTAAAGTTAATCGTTTTTTTTTAATAGATTTTTTTAATTTGATTTTACCATGTTGATATAAATTAATAACGTCATTATCATGTGTAAGAAAATAATCTGTTATAATTTTTTCATATTTTTCTTTAGATTTGGTTAAATTATTGATTTCATCAATATAAGGTTTTTTTAGTAAAAGTATATTTTTTTTTAAATTATTAATTAATTGATTATTATTAGTTTTTAATAATTTTATTTCTTGTTGAATATTTAATAATTGAGGTTCATATTGTTTTTCAATTGTTTTAATGGTATTATCATATTCAATATATTTTGTTATATTTTCTTGTAAATCATTCATATAATTTATAATTATAAAAATTAAAAAAAAATTATTACACACATAAACGATTACCAATATCTGGTTCATTAGTTGGCCAATTGAATGGAACCATAGTTTTTGGAATTGCCATAACATCACCACGCATATCTAACGAAACATTTTTGCGATTAGTTAAAATTCTATTTATACCTAATGGACGATGAGAATTAATTAAATGTTGATTAGTAACATCACATTGTTTATAAGGTGATTCAAAAACATTATCAGTAGTATTCATTGGTAATAATTTTTTTGAATCAAATTTATCTAAAACTGAAGTATTATTTGATTGAGATTGATTATAAGGTGTTTGAGAATCATTTTCAGATTCAACATAATTATCAGAAGGAGCCATAGAATTATCATTATCATAAGATACATGTTTAGAATTTAAAGGTGAATTATAAAGATTTAGGTTGGGTGTCATTATCGGCGCATAAGATTCTGTGTCAGAATTTGAACGTTGTGTATATAAAATATATCCAACAATAACTGCTACGACTACTAAAATAATAACAATTGTTTGAGTATTCATTATACTTATATATAATATAATAAAATAAAATAAAATAATTAACAAAAAAATGATATATAAAAATATTGTATTATATTGTATTATATATATGAATATGATTGATGAGCAAGAAAATATAGTAAATAGATTAATAATTAGTAAAGAAAAAATATGTGAGATGGTAAAAATGTATAATAATGTATTATATACCAAAGAAATATTATATAATTTATTAGAAACAAATATATTAGAAGAATATATTGAATTAGGCGGAACAAAAACAATTGAATCAATCATAATAAATTTTAGTAAAGAAAAATTTGAATATGTGAAATCATTTTTTAATGATTTTTTAAATTATATTAATAATGATGAAAGAATATATAATATTTTGATAAGAATATTGAGTAAAATATCGATATTTTTTATAAGTAGTAATATAACTATATTAAATAATATTTGGTCATTTACACAATTCAAAAAATCATTAAAGCATATAACATATTGTAATACAGGAAAAGAATATGAATTATATGGATTATTACCGAATACAAAAGATGTTAATATGTTGATGATATTATATGATGGAACAATGCATAATATTTTAGTAGATTATATATATAATATTATAAATGTAAATATTCAATTATATAAATTGAAGAAAATACATTTATTATCAGGAGGAAAATATTTAGGATTTATATGTCAAATAATATATAAAATATATTCAATGTATTCAATATATGATATATGTATGAATATAAATGATGAATTTTATAAAAAATTATATATATCATTATTACAGATAACACAATTATGTATAAATCAACAATTTATAATAAAGAAATTAATAAATAAAATAATTATTATATATACAAATTATATAAATTATGAATTAAATGATATATTAAAATTGGATAAATTTGAAATAATAAATGATATGTATATAATAATAGATACATATAAAATATATTATAAGAAAAATTTATTAAAAATTATTAAAAAAGTAATGAATGATGAGAATAATAATGGATTATTAAGATTAAAATCATTATATATGTATATGAAAATACATAAAATAGATGAATGTGAAATAAATTTATATGAGCACATATTGAATATAATAAGTGAAGTAAATATAATTAAATTAAATAATGAGATACAAGAATATAATTTTACAGAATTTAATAATTTTATGTATGCATTAAGTTTTGTATTAATTAAAAATAATAAAAAAATTAATAAAAAAAATAATAGTATAAAACAAGGATTATATAATATGTTATCATATATATCTGAAAATATATTAGATCAATTTATAAATGCATTAAGTAATTCTACAAATAATTATCAGGAAATATATGAAAAAATACAGATATATTTAGATACATGTTATTATATATTTGATGCATATATAAATATAATAGGAGGTATGAATTATTATATATTAGATGAAAAATTAATAACAAGTATAGAATTAATATATGATAAATTAATAAAATCAGAATTAATATTAAAGATAAATAAATTAGAAATAAAAGATGCATTATTGACAATAATAATAAATAGAAGTTTAACAATAAAAGATGAAACGAAGAAAATAAATTTAAAAGTATTATATAATTATATAAAAAATGATATAAAAAATTATAAAGGATCACAAGAATCATTAGATACATATGATGAGAAATATTATGATCCAATATTACATAAATTAATAATAGATCCGATAATGATACCATTAATTGATGAAATATTTGATAGATCAACAATATACTTGTTGATGTATGAATCAAAATTTACAAATAATAAATCAATTCATCCATATACAAGAGAAGAATTAACATTTGATGAGTTAATTGAATATAATAAAAAAGATGATATAGTAAAAAAAATAAAAGAATTTAAAACTAATTGTCCATATTTTCAATATCAAAAGTAAATTCGTTATTAAATTTTTCAATATGTGATTTAAGTAATTGAATTTTTTCAATTTTTAGTTTATTATCAATATTTTTTTGTGTTTCAATTTGATACATATCTATTTTGTTAATTTCATTAACAGCAGTATTAATAAAATCATCTAATAAATGAGTAATTTTATCAATATTATCAGCATACATAATAGGTTCAGTTATAGATTTATAATAACATAATATTTTAGGAGTATTATCAGTAGATAAAAAATATAAATATGTTAAATTAGTATTTGTTTGGCGTAATAAAAATTTTTTGAAAAAATTATTTGTTGATTTTGGAATAGTATTATTTGTTATAATTATTATTATTTTTTTATTAGTATTAATTAATTTATTCATTTGATTAATATTTGAAATTTCAAATATATGAGACATATACATATATATAGTATGAAAAATAAGAATAATTATACGCGATCAAATAAAAATTTATAAAGATAATTTTGATAAAATAAAATACAATAAATATCTTTTAATTTAAATTTTTTATTATCAACAAATCCAGAAGAAATATATTTATTAAATGTATTATTATCTAAAGAAATACGTGCATATCTATTATTAATAATAAATTGTATATCATCATAAGAATCTGGAGTAATTTCATGTTTAAAATAATGTAAAGTATAAGATACATTATTAAATTTTTTATCTATAAAATCTAAATGATCATCAATAATAAAATCAGATAATAATAGAGAATTAAGTATTTCAACAAATATAGAAAGTAAAATTTCAAAAAGATATGTTGCTTCAAATTCATCAGTAGAATTAGATAAAATTAATAAATTTTGTTGTTTATTATTTGTTAATAAATAATTAGCAGCATTTTTAATATCCATATATAATTAAAATAAAAATAAAAAACAAATATATTATATAATGAATGATAGAATAATAAATTATTTAAATGAAAGAAAAAATAATATTAAATCAATAAATGAATTAGATAAAAAATATAATATAACAAATAATGATAAAAAAATTATAGATAAATATTATTCATCTTTAAAACCATATGATACACAAGCAGAATTTAATATGGAATATAAAAAAAATAATATAGTACAAGATATCAATACTATTGTATATAATATAGAACATAGATCACCAATATTAAATATGAGAGATATAGAAACAGAAACAATTATAAGAACAGGAAATAATATTAGATCCAAAGCAAAATCATCAATATTTAAGAATGAAATGGAACATCAATTTGATTATATTTCACCAGAAATACAACAAGTATATGGAAATTATGATTTAACAAAAGGAATTTCAACAAGATTAAGTAATAGAGAAATTAAAAAAAATCTTAGTATATAAATATAATGAATTCACATTCAGTAGTAAAAGGATTTGATAACTTAATATATGATGGAGATTATACAGAATACAAAAGAAAACAAAGTCTTGGACCACTTCATTATCATTTAGATTCAACACAAACTGAAAATAAACATAAATGTGTACATAAAAAATTTTATACAAGACAAGATCCAGATATTGTAGATGCTGAATCAGAATTAAAGAATTTAACAAGAATTGCAAGTAAATATCCTGGAAATTATTATAATCCAAATTGTAAACCATCAAAGACATGTACAAGTACATATGATTTACCAATAAATCCTGATCCAGTTATATGTCCAATTATACACTCAAATTTACATAAATATTATAACAAATAAAAATAAAAATATTATTATATAATATAATGCAACATGGATGGTCATCACGATTAAGTTATGATGATGCTACATATATAGAAAAATTAGTAGAAAGTAAAAGTCTAGTAGAATATCAAGTAAGTACAGATCAAATTTATAATAATGGTCATTGTTTATCAATTAATGGACCAAGAAGTAGTGTACCAGGAGTTGGAGTAAGTGAACCATATAGTGGACAAACTCCTAAATTAGGATTAGTAGATGTTGATTCTGGATTATCAGGAAGAGGCGTAGTAAGATTAACACGTTCAAGAAATGGACAAATGAATAAATTTGGATATACCAAAATGGATTTAAGAAATATGACACATCAACCATTATGTTCATCAACATTAAATCCAGAAAATACAAAATTATCAGATCCAGTTATTAATAATCGTGGAACCGCAATTAATAGATTTTATAATACATTACTTAATGCACAACAACCATATGTATTTAATTCTGGACGATATGCAAGAAATACACAATTAGAAGCAGTATATAATTCAAAATTACCATATACAACAAAATATTCATGGCCTAAAAATATGTAAAACATATTTTTAGAGAGAAAAATGAAAAATTGTTTTTGCCTAAAAATATGTAAAACATATTTTTAGAGAGAAAAATGAAAAATGAAAAATAATTAATTAATTTAGTTAGTTAACGTGGTTTTCTTACATCAACAATATTTTCACTTGTTAATGTAGTTTGTAATTTAGATAAATCAGGTAAACCATTCATATTCATATTCATCATAAATGGCATTAATTTGGGTAATATATTTTGTGCATTATGTTTTAAATGATGAGTTGTATCGGGATCCATATTTTCCATCATATTTTTACATAAAGAATTAAAATCTAAATTATCAGATTTTTTAATTTCAGAAGATAAATTATTAATCATTTTAGAAAATAAATTATTCATTTCAACATCATTTGATGTACCTAATAATTGTGAAATAGATTTAGAAATATTATCAAGTTCAGATTGAGGAATATCTTGTAAATTAGTTTTTAACATTTTATATAATGGTCCCATACTATCTAATGAAATATTAGAAAGCATATTTGAAATATCAGAGTTACCTAAATTATTATTTGTAAATGTTAAAAATAAATTATCAATATCCATAATATCATTTTCATCACCAATACCATCATAAATATTAAATAATATAATTGAACCATTCATTTCATTTAATTTAGAATACAATTTTGGTAATTTTTTATATAATGCCAGTGGCATTTTTTTTCTATTTTCAGATTTATTAAATAATAATTCAATTGAACAAATATATAAAGTATATATACTACACCATAATTTGTTTAATTCATCTTCATTTAATAAATCAAAAATTAAATTAATATTTAAACCAGGTATTAATGTTATAAGTTTATTGTCTTCATTTCTAAGTTGAAATAATTGTTTATTAGGAATTGGATAAAATAAGTTTAAATTGGCAGATATAAGTTTACAAATTTTTTTAATAACATCACCACAATTAAATTTATCAGATGAAAAATCAGTTTTAATACGAACACAATGTTTTTGTAAAACTTGATGAGCAATATTTAATTGTTCATCAGTTGAAGATTTAGGTACATTAGAAGATATTAATAATAATAAATCAGTTAAATTGAATAATGCATTTTTAAATTGTGAGAAATACAATTCCATAATAGGACGACGAGATACATGTTCTAAATTTTGAGGTTCCATATATAATATATAATAGTGTTTTATTTATATATCATTTTTAATATTAATCTTGTTTTTTCAATAATAGTTTGATTAAATAAAATATCATCAATTATATTAATTAAAATTTTTATATTTTTTTTAAATATATTTTGATCAGTATCAGAACATTTATGCCACCAATGTTTAACATCATTAAAGTTAGTATTTATAATAAAAGTATCATCTATTAAAATATTAGATTTATGAATATAAATATTATTAATAAAATGATTTATCAAAATATCTGAATTATTAACAAGTGCGAAATCAATAGTTTTTTTTTGTAAAAAAGAAATATTATTAATAACATTAGTATTTAAATTTGATAATAAATAAACTATTTTATTAAAATGAGTAATTTTATTATGTATAGTGAGTTGTGCTTGTTGATAATTAATATTTAATGATACTAAATCAATATCATCAATAGAAATATGTGTATTTGTAAGTATAGTATCCATAAAATATATATATAACATTTATTTATGTAAATTTTTAATTTTTTGTAATTGTTCTTCTTCAGATTTTTTTTTAAATTCTAAATCTTGTTGATTTCGTAAATTAGTTAAATTTATAAGTAATTGTTTTTGAGATGATTTATCTATTTTTTTAATAGTTTTATTTTCTGGAATAATATCAATATGTGAATTATCTAAATTAATAGATGAAAATAAATTAGGAAAAGCTTCATTTTTATCTTTTGAAATATCATCAGCCCAATAAGCATATGAATCAGAAAATTTATTAAAATCAACAGAATAAGAATTATCATCATTTTTATGTTTATAATGATTAATCATATTAGTTAACCAGCGAAAAGCACTTTCTTTTTCATGAATATATTGTTGATCATTAATAATAATAATAAAAGTTGGAACAAAACGTAAACCTCGTTGAGTTAATTCAGAAGTAGAAATTTCATCAATATTTATTAAATTAATATGTTTGTCAAATTTATTTTCATAAATAAGATTTAATAAAGTAATACAATAATTACAATTTTTACTATAAAATAAATAACAATCCATATATAATTTATATAATAATAAAAAATGAAATAATAACATATAGGATTATAATTATATATAAAATATATATGATGGATATAGTAGTTGAAAATGATGCAAAATATAAATTATCATTTGTAATATCAGGTGATGATATAAATGTTAAAATAATAAATGCTATAAGAAGGATTGGATTAAAATATATACCAATATATGCATTTCCACCAGAATTAATAACTATAACAAAGAATACATCAAGAGCATTTAATAATGATTATATGAAACAAAGATTATCAAATTTACCAGTATATGGAATTAATCCAATTAAGGATGACAATAGTTTGATAGAAATATATATTAAATATATAAATAAAACGAATGATATATATAATTTGACAACAAATGATATTGAAATAAAAATAAATAATGAGAGTGTTAAACCATATAATAAAGATAAACCAATATTATTAATACAATTGAGACCAAATGATGAATTCATATGTTATATGAAAGCACAATTAAATATTGGATTAACAAATGCAATTTGGAATAGTGCAAACAATATTTATTATAATATTTTAGGAACAAATAAATTTAGATTAGTAATAGAAAGAAATGATGGACAATTTGACGGATATCAATTATTAGATAAAACATGTTCATATATTATACAAAAATTAACAAATATTAAAAATTATATAGATGAAAATATTAAAATTAATAATAACAATGTAATATTAGATATTAAGAAAGAAGATAGTTCAATCGGAGAATTATTAAATTATGAATTTCAATCTAATAAAAATATTAAAATATCTGGAATAAGTGAACCAAATAAATTTGTTGAACATATAATAATAAAAATGATTATAGAAAAAGATATAAAGGAAACTATAATAAAATCAATAAATAATATAATAGAGAAAATAGAGAAAATACAAAAGATAAAACACAAATTTAAATAAATATTCTATAAAAAGTTAATTGATTTTTTTGTAAGATAATAGTATATGAATATAACATATATTGATGAATTAATTGATAATATAATTAATGATTTTAATGTATATATTAATAAACAAACAAAGTTAAAAATAACAACATTTGAAATAAATAAATATCCAATATCAAATGAAACATTAAAAAAAATAATAAATGATAATGATTTAATTTATGAAATAATGAAAATTATAAATAAATATATTATAGTGTATACATATTTATTTATTGGATATATACAGAATATTGAAGAAAAAGAATTTATAAAACAATTATTAGAAGTATCAAATGATACAAATATAAATTCAATAATTATAAATTATTATAATATAATTAATAATAATTTAAATAAAATATTAACACCAGAAATTGAAAAACAAATTGAAAAATATACAGATAAAGAAAAAATTCATATTATATTACAAGTAATAATATATAAATATTTATATAATGAGAATGATAAGAAGAAGATATATAAATTATTAATGTTGGATAATAAGAATAATGAAGTTGTATACATAGATGTAATAAAAAAGAAATATAATACAATTGATTTAAATGATATTGAAATGATAGAACCAAAATATAAGAAATATGCATATATGATGTATAAAATGTTACATATGAAATATACTAGTATAAATAATAATGAACAAATATTAAAATTGATAAATTTAAAAATATTAGTACCAATATGTGATAATTTTTTATTATATAATAAAATAACTGAAAGATATGATGTAGAAACAAATATTACAAAATCAAAATATATAATAGATAAAGTAGAAGAAGTTGCATCATTATATGATGAAAATGTGCAAAATAATATAAAACAAAAGACAAAAATAGAAAATATGTTTTATAAACCATTAAAGAATAGAAAAGTAATATTAGTTAATCAACTTGAGAATAGTAATATATTATTTGATTTAACTAAAAAGAGTATAAATTATGCAAATGATATAACAAATACATTATTAAGTTATATATTAAATCCATACATAAATTTTAAAAATTTTAAAAATGATGGCATATCAATAATGTTAAATCAAAGAATAGATTATATACGATATTCATCTATTGAATACAAAACTAATAAATTAGAAATAGCATCAGCATCAGAAAATGATATTATAAATATTGTTGGATTTATGATACCATCAAATAATATAGGGATAAAATGTATAGAAAATAAAAATATATTTGATATAACAACATTAAAGAAGGATAATAAAAATGGGATAGAATTAATATTAGAGTATTTAATAGATATACAATTAGGAATAAAGAGACATAATTCATCAGTATATTGGTTATTTAATACAAAAACAGATAATTTAGAAAGTAAAATATATGAGCAAATAGAAAATTTTAATAAACAAGAACAGATTAAATATTTATTAGGAATATTATATAATAAATTAGAGATAGAATCTGAAAATATAACAATAGAGTTAATAAATAGATTAAACCAAGGGACATTTAAAAATATAAATAAAATAATAGATTATTTAAGGAATAAGATAATAATAAATGATAAATATAATAAAAAAATAGAAGAAACAATAAATAATAAAATTAAATATAAAATAAGTGAGAATAAAATAAATGTAAATATTCCAACATTAAGGGAAGATAAAATTATAATTAAAGAAAAAATAAAGAAACAAAAAGAAAAATATGAGATAATAAATATAAATTTTAGTAAAGAAAAAGAAATAGAACATGAAACAAATAAAAGTATTAAAGCAATATGTCAACATAATGTAACATTACAGCAAATACTAAATAAACAAAAGACAAATCAGAGAGAATATCAAAAAGAGATGATGGATTTTTTTCAGCAATATGTATTTGAGAATGTATTAGGAGATTTTATATGTATAAGTTGTAATACACAATTAAATATAAAAAAATATTTACAAGATGGAGAATATGATAATGAAACAAAAAAATTTATACCATTTGCAATAAAATTAGATGTGCCATTAGAAATAATAACAGAATATATCAAATTTACAAAAATAATAAAAAGTTGTGAAAAAATAATAGAAAGAATTGGAAAAATAATTAATTTACAAAATCTTGCACAACAATCATATATTAGTAGAACATTAAGAAGATCAATAATAAAAAATTTAATAGATATATTATTAGTTAATAAGAGTAAAATGGAAGATACTTTAAAAATAAGAAATGAAAATGCAATAAAAAAATATAATATAAATAAAGCATATACAAAATTTTATATATTTGAATTAGATGATAATATATTTGTATATTCAAGTAAAGATATAGATAAATATAAGAAAGATAAACAGAGGAATATAATAGGATATTTAATATATATAATATTATTTGAGATAAATAATATACAAATATCATATATTGGACAAGATATAAAAGGATTATGTAATATACAAGCATTTGAGAAGAATTATAAACAGATATTTGGAAATATTAAAATAATAATAAATCAACAAAAAGATGTTGATTATATAACAAATTATAAAATTTTATGTTATATGATATATACAATAAGTTGTTCAATTGTAAAATTTGGATTATGGAATGTTGATATAGATATAACAAAGAAGAAAATAGAACAATTAATATATTTACAATTAACATGTATACATACAATTATAGATATAATAAATAGTGTATTAGAGCAAAATGATGATATATATATATATAAAATTTTACAATATAAAACATTCAAGAAATTAAATGGATTATTTAAAGATGATATATTATATGAAAAATTATTGAATGATAGTATCAAAGCTAAGAAAAAAAAAGATGTAAAGGTGTCAATAAAAAAAATAAAAGGTATTGATGAATATGAAGATATTATATACGATAAACACAATTGGATACCGATAAAAAAATGGGAATTAACAATATATCCAGATTATGTAAGACAATATTATAAAATAAATAACATAACAAATTGTAAAACTAGTAAATTTCATAAATGGGTTCATAAAAAGGGAATTCAATGTAATAATTGTAATATAAAAATAAATGAGTTAAAATACAATGAAGAAGAAAGTAAGGAGATTCAAAAAAAATATAACAAACCAGTAAATAAGAAATTAAATTTAATTAAATTAGAAAATATTAAATATGAGAAATATACATATAATAAGAAGAATATAAAAATAGAAGATTTTATAATATTATTAAAAAATAATAGTTCAAAACAAATACAAACAGAGAATATATATAGTGTAAATCATAATCATTTAGGAATAATAACACAAGAACATATAATTAAAAATATAATAAAAACAGAAAAACATGAATATTTTAAAATGGATACATTATCATATATAATTAATATAAAAAATACAATAATTGAAATATTTTATAGTTATTATAATAAGATATTAATAGGGTATAAAGAGGGTACAAAATATACAATAAATATAATGTATAATAGATATATAACAATAAAATATTCAATTGAGAATAAATTAAGAATAATGGGATATACACAAGAAGAATATATATTTAATGAAGAGCAAACATTAAATATTGAAAATATATTAGTAAATAGAATTAATAATATAAAGAATAATCTTTTTTTATTACAGACAATAATTACGAGAATAAATAATAAAACAAAAATAAATGAAGAAATAAATATAATTAATAAGAATTATATAGAATTGATAAATAAATATATTGATAAAATAGATAATATAAAAATAAATAATAAAGATAATAGAGTTGTATTAGAAGAATGGAAAAAAATAAATGATAATATATTTATTAAAAAAATAAAACAGCAAAAAAATGTTAAAATAAATGTGGATGAATTAAATAAAATAGATACAAATGGGAATATATTGATAGAGTATTTAATAACAGAATTGAGTTATATTATAGAATTAAATGTGAAATCAAATGAGATAATTAATTTGATAATAGATTATATAGATTATACATTTGATTTATATTTTTATACAGAACTTGAGAAGAGAGAACATTTTATTAGTCAATTTGACATAAAAAATTATAAATTTGTAGAAATAGAAGAACCTATAGTATCATCAGAGGAATTAGAAGATATTATAGAAGAGGAAAATGCAGTTGATACAGAAAATGATGTTGATGATTGGAATGATAGAGATTAATCTTTAGTTTTAGTTTTTTTAGTGGAAGTTTTTTTAGTTGTTTTTTTCTTTGTAGAATCTTGATCACTAGATTCTTTAGTTTTTTTAAATTCATCTTTTTTTTTCTTTGCTACGTCAATTAGAAGAGTCATTCGTGCTTTAATATCAGATTCATTAAGTGATTCAATAAGTGATTTATCACTTGCAAATTCTTCAAGTTTTTTAGTACGTTCTTTAGATTTTAAATTAGGATATTCATTTTTAACTTTTTGATATAATAAAGATTTAACAGCCCGAGCACGTAATTCATCTTTATAATTCATCAATATAGCAATATTTTTAATAATTAAATCATGAGCATTATCATTATCATTACCACCACCTTCTAATTCACTTGTTATACTATAATCGTCATCATAATCATCATTATTAGTAGTATTATATAATTCGGAACGAGTAGACATTTGACGCATACCAGATATTTTATTAGAGATACCACCTTGTTGAATTGGAGTATTATATTTTGTAATAAATTCAGAAGGTAAAAAAGTATTAGTAGAACCACTACCTTGTTGTAGTAAATTAACATAAACACCATTTTTATCAGGTAATGATAAATTTAAACCAAAAGAAATTAATTTATCTAATAGAACATCTTGATCACCCAATAAAACAAGATATTGTCCTATATTTTTACCATTACAATCAACTGCATTAACATTAACAGATAAATTTTTTAAACAATAATCTAATAATAGTGTATAATCAGGATTATCTATACTGAATAATACAATATAATGAAATAATGATAATCCATTTTTAGATAATTGATCAAAATTTAATGAAATTTTTTCAACAATAGAATAATATATTAAAGTACCAACAATATTATTTTTTTTACAACAACATATAAGAATAATTTTGGTTAAATCATTTTCAGCACCACCAACTAGTGCAGTAAGTAATGCTGATGAATCAATTACTGAATTCAATAATGATGACATTTATAAATATAAATAAGAAAAAAAATAAAAGTTTCCCTCATTATAATATAATTAATAATAATGTATAAAAAACAACAATATCAACCACCACAACAAATAAATATAAAAGAACCATCAACTGAAGATATAAATGATATTTTTATTAAAGTATTAGATTGTGATATTTCATTAATAAAAAAAATTATATATGAAAAAGGAATAAATTTAAATGTACGAAATAAACAAAATAGATCATTAGTACATCAAATAATTATAAGAAATGAAGGTACATCAGAATTACAAAAATTAAAAACAATCCAATATTTATATGAAAATGGTGCATCAATTGATTGTTATGATAATGAAAATAGAACACCATTACATTATGCATGTATGAAACAATATGTAACTATATGTGAATATTTAATCAATAAGAAAGTAAATTTAGATTGTCAGGATAATAACGAAAAAACACCATTACATTATGCAGTAATTGGGAAAAAAGAAGATGATGTATCAATAGAATATATTAAAGAAGTTAAAAAGAATTATAAATTAACTAAACAACATCTTGAAGTAATAACAATACAAATTGATAAGATAAAAAGAAATATAACTGAAAAATTACAAATAGAAATCGAATTAATAAAAAAAATTCTAAATATTAAATTTAACACACGTAGATTTCAAAAATTATCGGATAATTATTTACTTGAAAAGGATAATATAAGTAATAATATATTATTAAATGATACACAAAAAAAAATAGAAATATTAAAAATTATTCAAAATTATAGAATAGAAGTAATTAAAAGATTTATGCAAGATTTACAATATGAAATAAAAGTTACAAAAGAAAACTATAAACCAATATATGAAATAAATGATGTAATCATTAATAATATTGATGAAAATATATCTTATATTATTAATACTGTTATTAAACCTGGGTTTATTAATATATTCGATGAAAATAGTGTTAATAGTATATTCCAAAATATACCACAACGATTATTGGAAATTGTAAGAATACTAATAAATTTATATGAAGAAAAAACAATAAATGAATCTGTTTTTAAAATAATTATAACTTCAATAAATTTAATAAATAAAATATATTTAATAAAAACATGTTTAGAATTTTCTACAATAAATGAAAATAGTTTATTTAATAAAGAAATAACTATAAATAAAAATAAACGTATTGATTATAATAATTTATTAAATACTACGAGTAAAGATAAAAACGAGTGTAATACTAAAATATGTAATTGGAATATTGAAAATTTAGATGACCTTTTAATAAACATTATAAATAATTATAATGATTTAATAGATAAATTGGTATACAATATAAGATATTCATGTTTAATAAAATTAAAAGATGAAAATGAAGAAATTATAAATGAAATTATAATAAAATTTATTAATAATGAAATAAATAATATAATTAATAGAACATTATATAATACAAATAAAGAATTAAATATATTAGATATACAATTAAAATATAATAAAATAGAAACAAATGATTTAAAAGATATTATTACAGATTATATACCAGAAGTAAATTACAATAATAATATATATGTATTATATAGAACAGAAATAAATATAACAGATGATGATTCAAAATTATATTTTAGAATATCAAAAGATATTATACAATATTTAATAAATAATAATGCAAATACGAATATAAAAGATTCATCTGGAAAAGAACCAATTGTGTATACAATAGATATGATAAATAAAAGTGTATATAATTTATTTAAAAATACAAAATATGATGAAAATAAAATAAATGAATTAATAAATAATAAAAGAAAATATATACAAAAAAATATATTTAATAATGATAAATATTTTAATGATAATATAAAAAATAGAGTTGAAAAATATAAATATAATTTAACAGATTTATATAATGAATCTATAAAATGTATAGTAAATACACTAAAATATAATGAAATAAATGCAAAAACATATTTAGAATTATATTTAGCAAATACATCAAATATAGATAATGAAATGTATAATCATATAATAAATTGTATAAAACAAATAGTAAAAGAAAAATTTATAAAAATAATACTTCAGATAATTTTTAAAAAAGTAATTATGTATAGTAAAAATACAAATATTCTAATTGAATATGAAAGTGTAAAATTATATATAGATAATAATATATCAGATGATCTTGTTGAAATAATATTAAATAGTGATATTAAAAAAAAGAAATCAAAAGAAAAAGAAAAAGAAAAAGAAAAAGAATTAACATCATTAGAAGTTTTATTTCAACATATAAGTGATAAAATTAAAAGTACAACTGGTATATATGATGAAAATTTTGATGATGAAATAGAATTAGATGAAATACAGAATTATACAGAAGTTGTTATAAAGACATTAAAAAATACAATAGATAATAATCTTGAAATATTATATTCATATATTTTAATAAAAGAAATGAAATAAATTTCTATATATATATTATAAATGGAACAAAATGATATAATATTAATAGTTTGTTCAGTAATATTATTAATTGGATATATAATATATACTAAAGAGACATTTACAACAAAGTTTAATACAGAAAATAATAATATAACAACAAAGGATAAAATAAATAATAATTTTATAGATGTTCAATATGAAGAAGATTATTATGATTTTAAAGATGCAATATGGAGAATACAAAAAGAACAAAACAAAAAATTTAATAAAAAAGAATTGCCATTAATAGTTGATAAAAATATAAATAATAATAATGAAATAACTAAATATGTTAATGCATTTATAAAACAAATTAATAATATAATACTTGAAAATAAAGATAATAAATTTATATTAAATGGATGGCAAACATCATTACCTGAAAGAGAATATATAGATGGATGGGAACAACATTTAGAAAATTTAGGATTACCACCAAGTTTATATTCAAAACCAACAACAATTGCACCAGTTAAATTAATAAATATAAATGAAATACAACAAGAAGAAACAATAAATGAAATAAAATATAGTGTGTATATGGTAATACAAAAAATAAATACAGAAAAACAATTAGTAGTAAAATTAGTAATTGTAATAAATAAAAAAACAAATATGAAATATATTGAAGATGTACAAATAATTGGTGCTCTAGTTAATTATAATAAAGGAACAAATAGAGAGAAATATAATAAATTTAAAAATATTACTACAATAAAAGAAGATGCATTAGTATATGATACAAGAAATGTAATAAATGAAACAATAAAACATAAAAAATATTTAAATGATAGATAGTTAAGTTGTATATGAAGTTAAAACACGAGCAGAAGGTTCATTAATATTACCATTCCATTTTGGTAACCAAAATGTAGGAATAATTTTATCAATATCACCATAATATTTATCATAAATTTTTCTATAATATAATGCTTCTTTTGTTTTTGGTGCATTATATTTACTTGACATACTATTTAAATCATCATCAGAGAACATAGAAGAAACATAATTTTGAATAATAGAATACCAAGAATTTGTAACTTGAGAAATACCATCACTAAATGCTTCTTTACGTCTAAATAATACTTCATAAGGTAATAAATCTGTATCTGCAAATGATTCTCGTAATAAACGTTTTTCTAAACCATTTGGCATACGTAAATTTGGATCAATTGATAAATATAAATTAACAAAATCATGATCCAAAAAAGGAACTCGTGCTTCTAATCCATGATTGGCAATACCACGATCAGCACGTAAAACATCATAAAAATGAATATTTTCAAGTAAATTGACACATTCATTATGAAATTCAGTTGGATTTGGTGCATTATGAAAATACATATATCCACCACATAATTCATCACTACCATCACCAATTAATAAAACTTTAATATCCGTATTTTCTGAAATATATTTAGATAATAACCATTGACCAACAGATGCTCTAATTGTTGTAATATCATATGTTTCAATTGCTTTAATAACATTTTCAATTGCATTTAAGAAATCATCAGTAGATAAACAAATATGAGTATGAATTGAATTAATATGTTGAGAAACTAATTTAGCATATTTTTCATCAGTAGAATTTTCCATACCAATACTAAATGTATGTAATTTAGTATTATGTAATTTACACCATTTAGAAGTAATACTTGAAACTAAACTACTATCTAATCCACCAGAAAGTAAACAACCAAGAGGACGTTCAGACATTAACCGACTTTCAACTGATTTAATAAATTGTTCTCTAATTAATTTATGTGCAATGTTTTTATCATAAATTGATGTTGAAATTTGTTTTAAATTATAATAAATATATGAATCAATTAACCATTGATCTGATTGAATTTTTATTGTAAGTAATTTTCGTGGATGAATTTGTGTAGGTAAATATCGGTAAAAAGCATTATTAATAAATGGAATACCTTTTAATTCAGATGAGAAAAAAAATTCAGAAGATGTAATTGCCATAAATAAAGGACGAATTCCAAAACGATCTCGTCCTATATATATGTTTACTTTATAAGGATATGTTTTACTACATTTACAAATACAAAATGCAAATTCACCATTTAATTTATCAATAAAATGTTCACCAAATGCGTTAAATAAATGAAGAATAACTTCACAATCACTATTAGTTTTAGGAGTTACATTTAATGATTGATATAATTCCTTATAATTATAAATTTCACCATTACATACAAGATAAGTTATAAAATCACGAGTTTCATATATAAATGGTTGAAAACCATTTGCAACATCAATAATAGATAATCTATGAAAACCAATAAAAATATTTGAATTTTCATTATGAATTAATACAGATTTATCTGGTCCACGATGTTGAATAGAATTAAAATTATCAATATAATTGTTTGCTGAATGTTTTTTAGGAATATATACCCAAATACCACACATTGTATATACATATATTATAATAAATCTTTAACTGTCATTCGTTTTATTTTTAATAAATTAGAATATAATTTTCCTAAATGAATTCTATTTTTTTTATTTAATTTTAATGATTGCATAATAGTTAATTGTAATAATGAATATTGAATTTTATATAATAAATATATTTCTGAAGAAATACCAGATTCTAAAGTAAATTTTAATAAATCATTAGTAATTAAATTATAAAATATATCAGATTCAGTAATTTGTTTATACGTAAATTTATAATTTGAAAAAACTAATAATTTTTCATTTAAACCAAGAATGATTGCTAAATTTACACCAACTATCCAACTTAAATCTTGTGTATCAAATTGTTTTAAATAATTATCACGATTGGGTATTATATCAATCTCTAAATGAGATTTAGATGGATAAAATTGAAAATAATTTGGTGGTGGAAATGTTGTTGACCATAATTGTTGTTTTTCTATATTATTATAATTAACAATACTACCTAAATCACATAATGCTAAATATATTTTAGTAATGTTTAAATGTTTAGCAACATTAGAATCACATCTTATTAATATATTATTTAATTTCAAATCAGTATAATATAATTTATGATGTGCTAAACAATAAATTAATTTTACTATAGATAAACATATTTCTAATATAATTGGTAGTATATTGTAATATTTTAAATTTGGTGTATTATAAAAATGAGTTACATATTCACCTAATGTTCCAGACATATATTCCATTATAATATAAATTTTATTATTTATTTTAAATGATTTTGAAGGAACATATACATTTTTACAAATATTATGTTCAATTAAATATTGTAAAATATTATATTCATCATTAAGTTGTTCATGATCATTAGAAATTGATGATTTAATTGCTATATATTCATCATTATTATTTTTATATGCATTGACTTTACCATAAGATCCATTTGCAATAGTACGTACTTTATAAAATATAATAGTATTATTTATTAAAAATGTGTCATCATTATTAATAGATAGAGTTGATATTGATTTGATATCAAATATTTTATTAGTATTAATACAATATGGATTAGTTTTATCATCATTTATATCTGTTGATGTATAATTTAAACTTATATTTAAAAGTTCTTCATCTTTATGGTCAGTCATGATATATAATTAGTAATTATATTATTATTTTTTTAACAAGATTAGTATATTGTTTCATAGCATCATATTTATCCATATTTTTAAATTTTATCCAAGAAGAATATTTAGCATAATCTTTTAAATATAATCTTGAGGGTTCAGGAATAAGGCAATTACCACAAGTTGCTTGTTTATATAAACCATATAATAATAATTTATTATCATCTGGAATATATCCTGTATAATCATTAATTAAATTAACGGAATGTTTAAATTGAGTAAATATTTGAATGTAAGAATCTGTCATATTAATAATATATATTATTTTTTTAATAAAATAAACATAATATTAATAATAAAATTATCAAAATGAATAATACCACGTCTACCTTTAAGAAATTGATATTCACATTGTAATCCTATATTTAATATTTGTATTTTAATATGATCTAATATATTTGGATCATTAATAAATTTTAAAATAATATGTTTAATAATTAATTCACAGGTATAACCAGTGATAGATATATTAAAAAAAGTTTCTCTAATTTTATCAATATTTGTGATTGATTTAGTTAAAATTAATTTATATAAAGAATCAATAAATGTATCAAAATTATATACATATTTACAATTATGTTTAACAAAATCAATATACCATAAAATATTAGTAATATTTTTATTACAAATCTTGACAATATTATATAATTCAGAAGTGCTTAAAATTAAATGATTTTTGAGTGCAATATTATAAGTGAATTTACATAAATTTTGAATAGAGGGTAATGGGATACGTAAATGACAACATCTACTTTGAAGAGGTTTCATAAGTAATTTATCACAAGTCATAATAAATCTACAATTATAATTATAACGTTCCATAGTACGTCTAAGAGAAGCTTGAGCAATATGGGATAATTTATGTGCATTATGAATAACAACAATTTTATATTTTAATTTAGTATTGAAAACATCCAATACTTTATTTTTAGCATAGACTTTAATAATATTTTGAACTAAATATCTATCAAAATTATTACCTTTAGGATTAATAATAATATGATAATTACTCTGAGGTATAATTTCTTCAATAATTTTATTACCACAACCAGAAATTTTGTAAACAACATCAGTCAAATCATTAATAGATTCATCAGTTAATATTTCTAAACAAGTATTAACAAGACATAATTTCAAAGGGTTAGGTATACCATAAAAAATAATATTAGGAATATCATCAAATTGTTTAATATTATTAAAGAATGTTATTATATCATTATAAAAATATTGACATTCATCAGATAATAAATTTTTATAGTTCTCAATAAGGAACATAATAATATTAGATAGTATTAATTAGTTAAATATTTTAAAATCAATTTTTATTATATATGAAAATAGGGATTCATATGGATAATATAACAGAACAAAAAATAATAAAATTAAAAAAAAATGGAAATATAATACAATTATTTGTAAATAATAGTGTACAAAAAATAAAACAATTATTAATGAAATATAAATTAAAAAGTTTAGTACATATATCATATACAATTAATTTATCAAGAAATTGGGATAAATATTCGTGGTGGATATTACAATTTATAAATGAAATTGAATTTGCATATTTAATTAGATCAGAATATGTTGTAATTCATCTTGGAAAACAATTAGAATTAACATTAGAAGAAGCAATTAATAATATGATAAATGCATTAATATATATACATATGCAAACATTAGAATACAAAAATGTTAAAATATTGATTGAAACAAGTTCAGGACAAGGTTCAGAAATTGGTTATAATTTTAAAGAATTAGCACAAATATATAATAAATTAAAATATTTAAATAGATTTAATATATGTTTAGATACAGCACATTTATATGTTAGTGGATATAATTTAAATAATTTTGATAAAGTTATGAATGAATTTCAAGAATATTTTAATTTAGATGATATTAAAGTTGTACATCTAAATAATACAAAAAAAGAATTAGGATCAAAAATAGATAGACATTCAAATTTAGAAGATGGTAATATAAATAATATA
>Ga0209542_10001583_pt1 | contig 53037 bp, 62 predicted proteins | sample RifCSPhighO2_01_FD_184028 | JGI IMG/M metagenome (GOLD analysis project Ga0209542, IMG submission 184028) | Soil microbial communities from Rifle, Colorado - Rifle CSP2_plank highO2_0.1 (SPAdes) (version 2) | ecosystem: Environmental > Terrestrial > Deep subsurface > Rock core/Sediment ... | reverse complement strand
CAGCAATATATTTTAGTACAGTAGCATGGCTAAGCTTCAAGTTTCGGGCAATTCCTCTGACTGAAAAGTCTTTGATCGGAAATTCTATAAAGAGTTCCAGTATTTTATAGGTGCTGTTTTTGAATAGTTTATCCATTTTTACCACCTGGTGATTTATTTGACCAGATGGTTAGAAAAATGACCAATAAGTATAAATAACTTTTGGTTTTAGATGTTTTCACCGAAGTAGGCATTATGAGAAGAGAGCGGAGTTGGCATACGTTCCTATTAAAAAAAATTCGGAATTTACTTCCGCAAACAATTGGCATCAACTGGAACGTATAATTTTCCTTTATATTCAAATTTTATATCGTGAAAAGTGATAAAATATCAGAAATCACTCCAAAAGTGAACTGTGCCGTTGGCAAGAAGAGATTATGAATGTATTAGCAAAAGCAGCGAAAAATTTAAATATACAATAAGTTTTAATATTAAAATTGATTGTAGGTATTCCGAAAACTAACAAAAAGGAGGTTCACAATGGAAGTTTCAATCACAAAATTATCAGAAAATGGACAAGTAGTTATCCCCGCAGAGATTAGGAGAGATGCTGGAATAAAACCGTCTACGAAGTTCCTTGTTTTTAACGAAGGTGGAAACATCTTGTTAAAAATAATTAGGACAGAAACCCTTGCACGAGATCTCCGCTTAATAGAAGCTATTGAAAAAAGTGAACACGACATCCGTCGAGGCAAGAGCGTTAAGGCTGACACGGCGATGAGCGATGAAGAAATTGACGATTTGTTAATGCACTGACCATGGAAATTATCTTCTCTGATGAGTTCAAAAAAGACTTTAAGAAACTTAAAGATAAAACAACACGATTAAAGATTATTAAACAATTAAAAAAACTTTCTGAACAGCCAGAAGCAGGAAAACCCCTTAAGTATGATCTAAAGAATCATCGTAGTGTACGAATTCCCCCCTTTAGGATTATTTACAGAATCGAAAAAGAAAGAATAATTATAAATTGTTTTGATCACCGGAAGGATGTCTATGATTAAAAAATTATTTTTGGTAACGGGCAGCAAGTGCAGTCCGCAGATCATCCATGTTACACGGAGCTACGTAATCCCTACAGACAGCGAGTACGTCGTCGAGGGAAGGCTGCACAATTGTTGGTGATGTTATTTCGTGCGCCTCCGGCGCTAGACCGACCAGACGCCCGTAATAGTCGCTGAGATAGGAGTAGCCAAGAGCATCGGAACTGCCGCAGATACTATCGACAACCCAAGGGCGCATTGTCGGCGCGTCGCCTTTCGTAGTTCTATTAAAATAAACATTTAACCAACTATTGCTATGAGGAGAACCTTCGCTTACAAGCTGGACGTATGAAGAGATGTCTCGTCCTCTTCCAAGAGCATCCCACGCTTTGGCGACAGATTTGTTTGCAGGAGTCCATACCCCCTTATTTTTAACATATCCTTTGCCATGTGCTTCTTCAACCTCTCCAGCAGTTAAATAGACAACTTTGTCTTTTTGATCTTTTAATTCCTGCCATGCGCCTGCAGGAAGAACTAATGATCCATTATACAATTCACTTTCTGGAGTCATTTCACGCAATGCCTGTGCATCAAGAACAATTAAATGGTCTCCTTCTATTCCAGCAGTAGAGCCATCGCCAGTAAAGATATACTTCTCCTGCCATGCTCTCTTTACATCCCCTGGTGCAGTCATTCTTCGCTCAAGAACATACGCAGATGAAGCAGGATCACGAGGAACATCAACAACGTTGCCTTTTTCATCCGTACCGCTCACTAAAAGAGGCATCTGCACTCGTGGTTGGCCATTAAATTCTCTATGCAGTTCTGGTAATCTTTCACTTTGTCCAGTTAATTGTAATGTCATCGTTGTTGTCCTCCTATTGATTATTATAATCTGCTGATTAGACCACCATTTATAAATGTTACTACGAAAAAATACTAATCACTCAAACCCGATATAACTCCTCGGCACATCCTCTTTTTTACTCGTCTTCACAAAATCCTTAAACAATGGGACTTTCACGGGCACGGCAAAGCGCGTAAACGTCGATGTCACTAAAGCTTCTCCTTTATCCAGCGAGGCAATGGTGCGGTTATCCTGGCTTAAATCCTGTGGTGATGATTCCATCACTGCCTGGCGTTCGGTACTCATTTCCAAGCCCAGAATGATTTTTGTATTCATGTTCGCCAAAATGTTTTTCGGGATCTCTGAAGGCAGTTGCGTTATCGCAATTAAACCCACTTTGAATTTCCGTCCTTCGCGAGCAATGGTTTCGAAAACATTCGAACCGCCTTCCAGCACTTTCTTTCCCAAGACCCGCGGCGCTTCTTCTAAGACCACCGAGATTACAGGTTTAGCATCCAAGTGGCCGATGCGCTTGTAATAACGATACTTGTCAAAAATTTCCTGCGTAACAATTGTCGCAATCATGATCTCCAATGACCCCGAAAAAAAACTGGTATCAATAATCACTGTTTTTCCTGCTTCTAATTCACGACAAATTTCCGCAACCGTATTCTCGCCAGCAATGGTATCAAAAACACCCTGACATTCGAATCCATCCTCAGTTGTTTCCACATTGAGCAAGGACACTAATTTCCTTTTGACCACGGCCAGCGTATCTTCATGAAAATGAACATCCAGTTTTTCTTCGTTTAATAATGCCGCAACCCAGTGGTCTTTATACTTGCGATGATAAACATGCAGGCATTGCCGCTGCGGGTCGGAGAGTGCTAACGCGCCGTTGAAATGATCTGGCTTGATTTTAGTAATATTAATCTTCAAGCTTCGCGCGCCTGGCGGCGGCTGTTGTGGTGTATAATAAACCACCTTATCCTTGTGCGAATGATCTTTCAACCCCAGCCCTGTTCGACCATAATATTCATCATGCGGATCAAGAACTAACATCCCCGCATAATCCTTAGCCGTGATGTCCCATAAGATGCACGACATGAGGTTACTTTTTCCTTTCCCCGTCGATGCAGGGATTAAAACATGATGGGATAAAACGTCTTTACCAGGCAGAAATAAGTCATAGGGAATTTCCTTGCTGCCGCTGCGCAATTTTCCTAAGAATAAAGGTGACTCGGGCTTTGTAATAAAAAAAAGATCGTCCTTGGTAATCTCCCGCACTTTACCAAAGAACGGCGGCAATTTTTTACATAATTTACTCTCTGCGCTCAGAGTAAGCAATGGTTTCAACAGCGCCAGATGATAATTGCGCAAATGATGGTCAAGCATCTGAAAATGTCCTTCTTCCAAGTTCATTCCGGCAACCATTTCCAGATTCTGAGATGAAATTTGCGAACCGTACAGAAGATCATAGACCTGCAGAATGAATTTTTCTACATTATTTTCAATAACAACCAATTCCCCCAATTCTACTTCCTGATCCGCTTTAACACGCATCACTATTTTAGAGAAATCACCGGATACGACCTGGCCTTTGAGCATGAATAGAAAGCAGAGGGATGATTTTTAAGGATTTATGTGATCCAAAAGCATGAAAAGCTTTATAAATAAACCTTAGTTCTAGCCTAAATATGGAAGCTACTGTAATGCATTTCCGCCGAGGAAAACATCACCAGAACCTTAAACAGATGATCATAAAGGTAGCTGATACTGCCGAAGAAGCCCAAAAAGTAGTAGGTAAAACCGTATCCTGGACTTCTCCTTCTGGAAAAATTATCCAAGGTAAAGTATCGGCTTTACACGGCCGTAGAGGCAACGTCCGAGCCATATTTGAAGAGAAAGGACTTCCGGGGCAGACTTTAGGCCAAAAAATTAAGATTGAGTGATGTTTCTATTTTTGTTTATTTTCCAAAGACATATAATTTTGTTTGTTCTCTAATGCCAAAGTTTTTAACTTATTCTCCAGCAACACTACTTGACCCAGTACTCCTGGTTTATTGGTGGTACCCATACCTTGCATCTGCAGCAGGACTTCCACATATCCTCTAATCTTTTCAAAGTCAAATCTAGCTAATAGGCGCTGCACAACTGCTAAATCCTTACCTTTCCTAAAATTCTTTAAAGCTAATTCTAATATGGCTTCTCCGCGCTGACAGTAATTTACTAATTCATCAGTCCCGGTATCTATTTGATCATGTAGCCGCAGTATATCATTCTCTAAGAAACGTACTTCCTGTACATCTGATTCACTTACTGCTTTATCTGCTTCTAAGCTCCTAACTAACCTATCTATCGCCTTTTGGGCTTTGTAAGTTATTCTTTTTACCCTCCTTTGATTAGCTGCTTCCAAAACCTCTTCTACCATTTTCTTATACCGTCCAATGGTTTGTTCTACCTGTGCTTCTGCGATTTCCACGGAAGTTTTCGGTGATAGATTTTCAAGGTGTTTTTTCTCCGCTTCTAATTCAACAATTTCTTCCTGTACCTTTTTGAGTTTATCTACTTCTTCCTGTTCCACAATCTGTTCTTTCAATAGCCGATTAAACGTTCTGGGGGCATATTTTTTGAATGAACGTATTGCGGCTCCTCTAGTTTGCTTGGTCCAATATTTGGCTCCTCCTGGAACTGCCCCTGCTGGTGCTGCTCTGCCACCTGGAGTGGCTGCTCCGCCTCCTGCACCGCCTCTTGGAACTGCACCTGCTCCTCCTGGAACTGCCCCTGCTGGTGCTGCTCTGCCACCTGGAGTGGCTGCTCCTCCGCCGGCAGCACCTCTCCCTCTAATGATATAAACCCCGACAGCAACTTTAGAATCTTTCAAACTTCCGGAAATAGCTATCGCTCGAATCGTAGTAGTAGCTGAAACCGTAATTGCTCCGGTGTACAAAGTAGAACTAGAACTAGGAGTAGATCCATCAGTAGTATACCTAATTTGGGCTCCGGAAGTTGTAGTCATTATATCAACATTGATGGCACTAGGATACATGCCTGGAGAGGGGTTAAATATCGGCCTGGCAGCCCGTCTCTTAAACCAACCACCACCTGCTGCTGCTGGTGCTCCGCCGCCTGGAGTGGCTGCTCCACCTCCTGCACCGCCTCTTGGACCTGCACCTGCTCCTCCTGGAACTGCTCCGCCACCTCCTCTTGGACCTGCACCAGCGCCTGCTCCTCCGCCGGCAGCACCTCCTCCACTCCTTATAACCCCAGCAGTACTAGTTGCCATTGGATGTATAATTTTATTAAATAATAACAGGATCAAACCCAGGATCAACAAAATCCAAGTAATATCAATAACCGTTCCTACAACCACACTCGGATTTATGAACGCATTCGGGAGATCTATTAATCCTAAAAAATTTGGGAAGATGAAATCCAATAAATAATAAGCCCCTAGAATTATCAATAAAATTATCATGAAATGGGTTCCTTTCTTCTCTCTATTCCGGAAAAACAGCCAGATAAGGAATACCAGGACTATCATCACCATAACCAAAGCTGAAATTCTAAGCACGTACTCATTAAACAACTCTCTTCCATTATCAGTTAATTTCCATAAGGCAAAAGTAAACAAGGTAGACATCGCAATGCTCAATGCCGTGACGGCATTAGGCGAAGCTTCCCACTTTAAGGTTTCGGACAATTTCCGGCCGCTGATAGTAAAGGCCGATGTAAAAATTACAAAAATTATAACTAAACTAGACATTTCGGGGTTGTTAACGGCTTCCCTAAACAAATCTTCTGCCCGAGCGGCAACCCTAGGTAATAATAAAATTACTATCAATACAACTAACAATAAAGAAGATTTAAGTTTAATTCTCACTCATCAACACCTTTTAAAATAGTATTATCGCTCCCTATATAAATATTTTCCAATAAGATCTTAAGATAATATCCCCCTAAATGATAATCTTGTCTAACCTAAACTAAATTAAACAAAACCTTTATAAACAAAACATAATCCCAACAGGGCATGGTACACATATTGGCGGTAGAACCAAACAAACTAATAGGTAAAGCAGCGGAAGAATTAAAAAAACAAAATTTAGTTCAGCCCTTAGATTGGGCCAAATTTGTTAAAACTGGCCGGCATAAAGAACGCCTGCCTGACAACCCCGATTGGTGGTTCCACCGTTCTGCAGCCATTTTAAGGTATATAGCTAAATTAGGTCCAGTTGGTACTGAAAAATTACGCACTAAATTTGGCGGAAAGAAAAACCGAGGTCACAAACCGGAACGGTTTTACAAAGCATCCGGATCCATTATTCGAAAAATATTTCAGCAGCTGGAACAATCAGGATTAATCAAACAAATTGAAAAAAGCATCCATAAAGGCCGAATTTTGACTCCTAAAGGAGTGTCCTTCCTGGATAAGATTGCTGTTCAAGTTTCCAAAGAAAAATAAAAATTAAGGTATAAAATGACCGTAACCAAACATCCCGCCAAGAAGAAACGGCTGATCAGGCTTAACAAACAAACTAAGTGGGCTCCCTTTTGGACCGTATTTAAAATTTATGGCAAGGGGAGACGAGTTCATCCTTCCCGGCATACTGAAGTTAAAAGAAATTGGAGAAGAAATAAAACTAAGGTTTAATCACCATGGCGGAAAAAAAGACTGCAGCTAAGAAAGTTTTGGAAAGAACATATAATGTTCCGTTACGTAAAGAATCCCAAAAATCGCCTCGCTGGAAACGCACTAAGAAAGCAATAAGCGCGTTAAAAGAATTCTTATCTCAGCACCTAAGATCTGATAATGTCAAGTTAAGTCCAAGATTAAATGAAGAGATGTGGAAGCACGGGATAAAAAATCCACCCCACCACATCAAAGTAAATGTTACCAAAGACGATTCTGGCCTGGTTCAAGCAGATTTATTTGGTGCAGAAGAAAAAGTCATTCGAGCTAAAAAGGATAAATCTAATTCTAAAAAAGAGAAAAAATAGTGTTTTTATTTCTTAACTGGGTTTGATACCCCGTTGCTCTGCAACGATTAATCAATGATTACCCCAGTTAAGATTAAAAAATTCAAACTAATTAAATACCCCGCAGCTCTGCTGCGATTGGGATTTTTTATTTTTCCATAAATTTTTGTACCTCTTGAGTTCAAACCGATGTTAAGCCCACAAGAAAACTTAAAACCTAATTTATTTCAACTAATTTTTAAATAACTGCTTCTTATCAGCAGTAGAATGAACCAACGGCAAATTTTTATTAAGAAAGAAGCAGTGGGAGAAATTGGACAACTGCCCGAATCTAGAACTACTGCCGAATTATTAAGTTATGGAATTATAAATATCGACAAGCCTAAAGGACCAACATCCCATCAAACTTCTGATCACGTTAAAAAAATACTTGCTTTGAAAAAGGCGGGCCATTCTGGAACTCTCGATCCGGGAGTTACCGGAGTTCAGCCGGTAGCCATTGGCCGGGCGACTAGGATAACTTACTTTTTGCTTACGGCACCTAAAGAATACGTTGCTTTAATGTACCTGCATAAAGATCTTGATGAAAAGACGATACAAGAGACTACCTTTTCCTTTATTGGCAAGATCCGCCAATTACCTCCTATAAAAAGCGCAGTCAAGCGGGAAGAAAGAACCCGGGAGATATATGAATTAGAAATTTTAGAAGTCGATGGAAGGAACGTTCTATTCCGAGTTAAGTGCCAGGCGGGAACTTATATCCGAAAACTGTGTCACGACTGGGGTCAGGCCTTAGGTTGCGGCGCCCATATGGTAGAACTAAGACGAACCCAAGCTGGACCATTTACTGAAAAAGATAATTTAGTTACTTTAAATGACCTCCAGGATGCGCTGCATTATTATCGGGAAGAAAATAATGATAAATTTCTGCGCTACTGTATCCAGCCGATTGAAAATGTGCTTAAGTATCTTTCTAAATGCTGGATTTTGGATACCACCTTGGAAAGTTTGACTCACGGCCGGGATTTAGCCATTCCAGGAATAAGCAAATTAGAGAACTTTCGTAAGGGAGAAACTGTAGCCATAATGACTTTAAAACAAGAATTAGTGGCTGTAGGTGAATCAGTTATGTCCGCCGTGGAAATAAATACCAAATCGAAAGGAATCGCGGTAAAAGTCAGTAAAGTGTTTATGGAAGCAATTGCTAATAAAAATTAATCCTCTCTCTTCTACTTCAACTCTATAACTAATCCATCCCACCCCGGATTTACTAATCGAGTTGGACCAATCTTATCCCTTATACCTACCGTTTCATGTAAGTGTCCAGAGATAGCCAATTTAGGTTTAATCCGTTCAATAAATTTTCGAAAATCTTTATTTCCTACATGTCTAGTTTCCAGAAAATCTAATTTTGTTCCAAAGGGAGGCTGATGGGTCACTAAAACTATATTTTTACCTTTATACTTACCATACCATTCCCGGGCAATTTTTCTAAATCGTGGATCTTCCAGAGTAAAACCCCCTTCCCCATACCCCAGGAATAAATAAGTTCCCATTTTAAGTATCTTTTGATGAAAATTTATGCAGTTAGGAAACTCGGGTGTTAGTTCGTTCAGCATGGAATCACTTTCATGATTGCCGGGGATAACATAGAACTTTTTACCTAAACTGTTAAAACTTTTTAGAATATTTCTTAGCCCCCGGCCAAAAACCGAGATGTCCCCTACACTGACTACAAAATCAATATCTGGTTTCTCCGCCCGAGCCAGCAAGTCTTTTAAAGCGGGCTTATCATCATGCAGGTCCCCAAAAGTAAGAAATTTCATAATGACTTCAAAGTTTATATTCCCACGAAGTGGGATGATTTCTCGGCCTTGCTAATGGCCTCATCTTCGGATTCATCCGCTTCGTCATAATCAGATGATTCTTGCTTAACCCCATCAACACTAACCTCGCTCTCTTCATCTTGGCTTAGGTCCATTACTTTTTTACTTCGGCTCTCAGCAAATTCTTTAACTACTAATTTAGCATTCTCGGTAATTGCTAGGACTCTAACTGTAGCTTCCCTAACCGGGAATATTTTACTTAGTTTCTTTTTAATTACACTTTGAACTTTATAACTAACTAAATTACTGACTAAGGCATCAAAGTCTGATTTAGATATTTCTTCCCGTAATAGTTCTAGGAATTTTTTTCTTAATTCAGTCCTAACTGACCGTTGAGTTCGATTATTGGTTATAATTATAGGCTTCACAATAACTTTTTTGCCATTTTTTGTTTCAAAAACTGAATACTCATCTAACCGGGTGGTATTTTTTCGCACCAGCCGTTTAACAAAAGTCGGAGTTAATTCATAACCGGTAGTTTCGGTCCTAAGAGTTGTGCCGTCGACTTTCACGATCTTGAAACTAACATAAATGTTCTGGTCTTTAATGTTTCCAGTTAAATCCCGTAAGTTAAGCTTTAGGGTTCTACCAACAGCACTTTCCGGGGAACTTAAGTAAGATTCACCTAATTCCTTATTTCCAAATAATTGAGGAGAGATTATTCTATACCATACTTTCTTTTTAGTCTTAATTCTACTTTCTTTTGGTTTTATTTCTTTGGCCATGTTCTAGTTTTGGTTATTTAGCCCGGAATTTTTATTTAGATACCCTTGATAAGCCTCAAATAGACAACCTATTTAAAAATGTTGCTAAAAAAAAGCTCAGCCCAACCACCTTTCCAGCTTCTTCTCCTAAATAAGCTAAGAAATCCAGAAATAGACTTTAGTCTACTAATTTTAGGGATTACATTCCAAAATTCACCCAAACCTTTATTTATAAACCTCTATTCCCCGCCCTTATGTGCCGGATGCTTCTAGCCCTGGGAAATTTTGATTTTAATCTCCTGTTAGATGGAGCCATCCTTATGGCTATGGATCAGAACCTTATACATGAAAAGAATGCAAAAAAGGGGTTGGGAAGCTGGCAGCATGACAGTGGGTGGGGAATAGCTTACTTAGACCCCAACGGTAGCTTAATTACCCAAAAATCATCCAAATCAATTCTTACAGATGAAAGCACTTTCCAATTACGTTATTTGAAAACTCCTTGGGCCTTGATCCACGTTCGTAAAGCTACCTCCGGAAACGTTTCCTTGGAAAACGCTCATCCCTTCCATAACCGCAATTCTCAAGAAGAATATGTATTCTGCCACAATGGAACTGTTCGAGACAAAATTTTTTTCAGCTCAAAGTTCATAACTAAAGGAAATACTGATACTGAACAGATTTTCTATTCCATCCTTACTGACCTGCAAACTATAAATTCCCTGCCCGAGGCCATCGCCTTCAATCTTAGAAAATACCAAGATTATACTGGGATTAATTTCATCTTTTCCAATGGTAAAAGATCGTTTGTGGGTTGTAAACAAAATTCCTCACCTTTATACTATGGAATAAAATATATTAAAACCGACCAGTTTGTTCTATTAAGTTCAGAACAACTGCCGATGTTCCAAAATTATACCTGGAGAAGTCTTAACCCTGAGGAGATGTTTGAAATAGACACTAAGACTAAAGAAATAATCATTCATAAACTATAATCTACTGCCAAACCCAAGGGCTTAGTAGAAAGAGTCCGTCTAGGTCAAGATTGTCAATGATTATCGCAGATAATCTTGACTTGACCAGACGAAGCAGACCACGTTCCTATACTTTAGTTTAGAGAAGTTTGAAAAATAGTAATTTTGGCAAATATATCGTTTGTTTAATGCCACAATTACGTTTATTTCAAATTCTCTTTAGAAGTTTGCGGATAAATAATTTAATTATGCAAACTTCTCTTTAGGGTTGTGGTACATGAAAATCAACAAAGATTTATTTTCAGGACAGAAATGTGAATAAGTCACATTTCTTGTCTGTGAAGTAGGACTCTTTCTACAGAGCCAAACCTAAGGATAGATTTAAATTAAACCCCCGCTTACAACCCCCAATGGACATTAAAATTTACACTAACCCTAATTGCAGCTGGTGCCAGAAAGCTAAGGCCTGGTTTAAAAAGAAAAAACAATCTTTTCAGGAATTAGACCTGGATGAAAGTGATACTTACCGCGACGAAATTCTAGAAAAAACCCGGCAATTGGCTACTCCAGTTATAGATATTGATGGAGAAATAATTGTCGGGTTTGATGAACCGGCCTTAACTTTAGCTATAGAGAAAGCTAAAAATAAAATTTAACTAACTATTTAACCGTGGGATTAATTATCCGTAACTTATTTTTCTGCTTAAGTTCATAATCATATTCAAAATCAAAGATCAAAGTGGTGGTGTAAGAGTTCTGGCTTTCTAAATTTGTCCGGCAGAACAACAAGGCTTCCTGCTTATCCTCGTCTAAAACAATCACCCGCTTATCATCTAAATCCGATTTAAATTCACAAAATATTGGTTTACCACCCAACTCTGAGGAGCCTAGCTGGATAGTTTTAATCTTGCCGTCTCCTCTATTCCTTAAAGTTATCCTAAATTCTACTTCCGCTTCTCCACCAGGAGAAATTATCTCTTTAATCTCCGTTATGGCTAGGGGAGCTCCCTGTCCAGAATATGATTTAATATCTTCCACCTTACACCCAGTATCATATACTTCATATAAATCTGGGTTAAGACAGACTGTATCCGAAAATTCCATAGTTGATTTATAGTTAATTTTTAATAAATAATCCCCTACATACTGTTCTGCACTAGGCAGAAGATCTCTCACCAGCCCCGTAAATTCTAAAAACATTTTTTCTCCTTCGGGATTAAACAAATTCCGTCCTTCCAAATCTTCTACTTCCTGTTTGTAATCATAGAACTGAAAATAATTTTCATCTAGCCCAACTATGCTTACTTCCACTTCAGTAGCGTCATAGGCTGCCTGATTTTCTAATTCTAAAATTATTTTAACGTTAGAACCAGGATACAATTCATCCAAGGGAATATTGGGTAAATAGCTGAATTCTAGCTCAGCTGCTCCCTGTTTAAAATTAAGTTCTGATAAATTACTCCCTGTCCGGCTGCAGCTGGTAAGTAATACCATAATGATCAGAACTGAGATTAAAATTAAGATTAACTTAGCTGGGAACGATTTTGAATTGGATTGATTATTATTCATTTTTGAACCCTGCCAATTACCAGCATAATTTCCCTATTCATAACTTTATCGATTAAGAAGTCGGGTAATCTAACACTGTAAAGGAAAAATCCTCTTTTAATTTATATCCATATTTAGCAAACGCCCTAAATTCACGATAGGCATAATCTAAAGCTGGAGTTGCTAAGTCGGGAGGTATTGATTGAAGGTAGCATAACGGCAGATAGATTGGTTTTTTGGAAGCCGTTTTGCCGGTTGGTAATACGACGTTAAATCCTTGAAGACAGAGTGGATCATCAGCTATAAATCCTGGAGGCAGGTCAATTAAGTACGAATCAATAGTGATAATTTCTCCTCCGCCTTTGTTAAGTATATTTGATGACAAAACCAATTCCTTATCACTTTCAATAATAGGATTATCTAAAGTAATTCCCATACCCCACTGGATTTGCACTAAATCTTCTGGCGCCTGGGACAAATATTTACTGCCTGAAAAATGCAGCTGCTTAATATCTTCCCTCAGCCTTTGCTTTTCTTCTTCCGGCAAATTACCATCAATAAAGGCTCGCTGCAGCCTGGACCAGGTAATTAATTCGGACATTATTACCTCGTATTCCACTTTATGTTTTCCCGGTTTTAATTCTTGACCTTCCGGCAAGGTGCAGGTTACGGTGCGTTCATTTTCTTCGCTGGTGATCTTAATATCCTTGGGAACAACTTCTCCGATTAGGACATTTTTAGTGTTGCTCAGGGGATAAAATTTACACCCTAAGACTAAATTTATTTCCTCTAAGCGTGGGTTTTCCAATTCTAGGTTTACGGAATGCCTAATCTTATTCCCGCTAGGAAATTGCATCTCCCTGTCCACCTGGTTAAATTCTACGGTCATTTTTTTAGTCATGGTGGGATCTTTAATTCCTGAAACTAAGATACTATTTTTTTGCCGTTCAATCTCATCTTGGATACAGCGTTTATATGCTGCGGTGCCTTTCCGATTCTTTTCTATTTTTACACATTGGTAATCTAATTTACATTGTTCAACTTTATCTTCTACACAATCTCCAGTTTTATGGGCTGAAAATAAATCTCCAAAAAAACAGCTCCAGGCAAATTTAGGCCGTTGATTTTCACACGAAGTTACTGCATCCTGCAGCCCTTCCCTAGCCCCAGCCAGTTCTTCCGGACTGGGTATTAACCCTTGATCTTCCCCCCCGGTGCTGGAGGGAGCTAAGAACAAAATAACTAACACCAAATAGGCGATGCCTGCAGCTCCCGCAATTTTATTGAGCCAAGTTCCTTCCTGATCGCTGATCATAAAAAATAAACCAACATAAGTCCACAGCGGTATCCAGGCTAGAATTTGAATTATTATTTCTGGAACGGCTACCCCTTCCTGAGCTGCCCATTGAACTAATCCCGAATCTAGTAGGAAAATTAAGATTGAGATTAATCCATATTTTAATTCATCTACTGATCCGGCACCAAATGATTCCCGCTTGGAAAAACTTTCAAAGAATCCTCTAATTAAAGCCCCGGCGATCAATATAGGGATAATATAAATTAAAATTGATTTTATGCTGGCGGCGCCTAATATGAAGTACCAGGCCGTGAACAAAAAAGTTATTAAGAATCCTCCTCGGAAAACTGCACTGGCGGTATATATCATGAAAAAACAGGAAGCATACACATACCACGCTTCTGTGCCAATAGTTTTAGACAAGATAAACGTGATCAAAGAAGTAAAGAACAGCAATGATCCTCTGGCTCGGAAAGAAGCTACCGCTCCTGAAGCTAAGGCCGCCCCCCCGCCGATTATTACTTCTTTGGTTAAATTGGCTCCTGTTTTAGCCGCAACTCCAGTTCCTTGAGCAATTTTGCCGCCATAAGTCTTTGTTCTTTGGACAATTTTACTTCCAGCCGACTTAAATCGGTCCCCTCTGGGACTAGTTTGCGGTAAAGGAGAAGAACTATCCGAACTAGTTGACCCGCCAGAATTATTTTGTTCCATCTATCTTTAGCTTAGTACTATACCTCTTTTTGTGGTAATATAACTAAAACTTAAGAATATAAAAAGGTTACTTAAATGTGAGCTGTCCACAAAGGCACTAATTTGAAAATCAACCCAAATAAGATTATTTAACCAATTCAACCTTTAACTGCCTTATTTCCAACGTTTTCTTGGGCCTAATTTTAAGAGAATTGGCTCCTTTCACTACATCTTTGCTTAAATCAATCTGGTGAGATATCTCCCGAGTGTCAAAATTACGCACGTGGCCGTTAAACACTAAATCACCCAAGTTATTCTTTATTACATCTACAAAATCTAAAGTTGCTCTAACCCGCAGATTGTTATTTTTAACAGCTTCATATTCTTCCAAGGATAAATCAAAGTAATAAGTAGGGAAATCCAACTGGCCTAGTTTGGATTTAATAACTAGATGGGATAAAAGATAAATTCCTTCATCTGAATCAAAAGTAATGGTATTTTGTCCTGATTTAACGATATCCGGCGAAAATTCGATGGGGGTAAAGGCAATTCCGCATTCCGGAACCGAATTATAAATTTCAATTTCATTAATAGCTACTGACAAAGTTCCTATTTCTCCTTCCAAACATTGAGGTTGAAATTTTAAAACCATCGTATCCAAATTCTTTTTTTCTGTTTCCGTTATCAAAAAAGATTGAGTTGATTTTTTAGCTTGAATATCTTCCACATCTGCTATAACTTTAATTTCCTCTAACCTCGCTCCATTAGTTATCCAGAAAGCTAATCCGGGAGAAGAAGCTTCAAAAGCAAGGACGTTTTCTTGCTGTAAAAAATTATTTGGCAGGGAGATTGGTTTAACCAACCCCGCGATTGGATCAGCATTATATACTTCTTGGCCATTTAAATTTATGATTAATTGTCCTTCTGGTTCAGCCGTCTTAAAACTTAATAAAACTTTAGTGGTATGTTCTAAATCGCTGATTGAAAATTTTAAATCTGATACTTGTTCAGTAAATACTCCATTTTTAATGGTGGCAACTCCCCGTTCAGCTAATACTAAACTTTCGGTCTTGGTAAATAAATTAACCACTGGCAAAGGATGTTCAACCTCTTTCTGAGGCAAATAATCTAATCTTCCGGGAGTTACTGTAAGTAAATTTCCGGAAGTTCCGGCCACACTGGCACCATCATTATTATCTTCCAGCAAATTTGCTCGCTCTTGAGGCGGAATAAGGATAATGAATATTATGATAAAAAAGGCAATTATAGCTAACAGTACAGCTGCTCCGACTGATCCCTGTGCTCTTTTTAATGAAAACATACTAAAACATAAAGTAAGGGAATATATAAATATTTTGGGGTAGTTAGACTTTGTAGAAAATATACCCAAGTTTAATACCAAAATTCCCTCCAACCCAGGAACAACAACAAAACTTATAAATCAAACCTTCTCCTGCATAAATATGAGTTATAGCCCTAGTTCTATCTGGACTGAAAAATATCGTCCTAGTGACTTCTCGGAAATAAAAGGACAAAAAGACATCGTGGAAAAAATTGAGGCTTTTGTAAAATCCAGGAACATGCCCCATTTACTTTTCAGCGGACCAGCCGGAGTAGGTAAAACCACGTTATCTTTAGTTATTGCTAAACGGCTATTTGGTGAGAATTGGCGGCAGAATACCTTGGAATTAAACGCTTCCGATGAACGGGGAATTGATGTAGTCCGAGTTAAAGTTAAAGATTTTGCCCGAACCAAAGCCTTAGGCGAAGTGCCTTTCAAATTAATCTATCTGGATGAAAGTGATGCTTTAACCAAAGATGCCCAGCAGGCGCTTAGAAGAACTATGGAGAATTACACCAAAACTTGCCGGTTTATTTTAAGCTGCAACTATTCTTCTAAGATTATCGATCCGATTCAGTCCCGATGTGCTGTTTTTAGATTTAAACCTTTGTCTAAAGAAGAAATATTTGAGGTTATTGAAAAAATTGTTAGAGAAGAAAAAAACCAAAATGGTGAAGTTCAACCGGCTTTAATGTTGGAAGTAAAAGAAGCTTTATATGAAGTAAGTAATGGCGATGTCCGGAGATTAACCAATATAATGCAAAGTTGTTTTGCGATTAAAAAACTGGGAGAAGATCTCACAGTAGAAAATGTATATTCCATGGCTTCAGTGGCTAAACCTAAAGAAGTCAATGAAATCTTATCTTTAGCTGCCAAAGGTAACTTCCTAGAATCACGTAAGAAATTATTGAATTTGATGCTAGATTATGGATTATCGGGATTGGATATTATCAAGCAAATTCAGAAAGAGATTTGGAATCTGGATTTAATTGATGCTAAAAAAGTAGGATTAGTTGATAAGTGCGGCGAAATAGAATTTCGGATGGTGGAAGGCTCAGACGAATATGTCCAGTTAGAAAGCTTTTTGGCTTTTGTAATGATGATAGGAGGGAAATGAATGGTAGTCCAAATGCTCAAAACGATAAAAAATATTGCTCATAGGATTAGGGGAAGAACTCCTTTTGAGGTGCAGGATTTGGAAGGATGGAAGGGCCAGGATTTTTAGGTTAGTGTAATCAATGAATCTAATTTTAGGGTTCCCTATTTAATAGATTCGATAGATGGCCTTCCCCGAGGTGAGGTGCTAAAAATAAAAGATCGTAAACCGGGTTGCTTGGAAGGTTATTGGTTTGCAGATTTAGAAGAAGTAATTTCCAAAGACTATGAAGAAAAAATTGATACCTGGGAATATTATTTTAAGACTACAATAAATTATATCTTTAAATTAGAACAGATAGATTTATCTAACCCCTCAAAACCAATTTTTAACGGGATTGCAGCAGATTACGATATGTCAACCAATATTGTTTTGCCAAATTATAAAAAGATGACTCTTAATCTTGGTAACGTGGCTGAATACCTCACTTTTGGAGAGATAGTTGGACTTTAACTCTTCTCATGTTTCCATTTCTTCATTTATTTTCAATAAATTTTCTTTAAATTTCACAAAATCACTTAAAGATACATTCGCCCCGGCTGCCGGCACGTGGCCGCCGCCGCTTCCTTTTAATCCCAAAAGAGATTTTTTAAGCAGAACGTTCATATCCACTTTAGAATCGTTTCTTCGAGCGGAGATAGTCATCCAGTTATTTATTTCTTGGATCACCACCACCGTAGAATTGGGATGTTTAATTTTACTAACCAGGCTGGCAATGATACTTTTTATGAAATGAACTGACTTTAGTTCCAGTAAATAGACTGTTCCTTTTTTAACGGCTAATTTATCAAAATGATCATAGTAATAATCTACTTCTTCTTCGATAACTTTATACTTTTCCAAATTTTCCAAGGCTTCATTAATATTTTTTGATTTAAGGAATGATTGAAAACATTTCTCCGAATCCAGCATGGCTTCACCAAAGGATATTAATTGAGTTATCCGCCCCAATTTAGTTTGAAAAATATCTTCCTTTGACTCTAAGTTATACTTCCTTAGCACTGAATTTACAAACTCCGGCCAGGCGGAAGCAGCCATGTCGCCAATTATTCCACACACACACACCCAATCTAAATCCTCTAGCTTAACGATTCTATTCAGCAGATCATAACTAAACTTAGCGCTGCAGTATTGATCTGGACGGGAGGTATTAAATATCAACTGGGGTTTAAGAAATACTGTTTTAGGAGAAGAGATATCATTTTGGATAACATGATGATCAAATACACAAATATCCGCAAATTTTTCAATTTTGTGAATTGCTTCCCAACCAGAATCAACGGTCTTATCCGTAGTTATTAATTTAGTTATCCCTTCTTCTTGTAAGGATTTTATAACTTCATCACTGATAATATGGTTTTTGTAACCTATAAGTTTAGCCACTTTTAGGCCCAATCGGTTCAAAGCAGTATAAATGATCTTGCCTGAAGTTGTTCCATCCGGATCGGTGTCATGCAGCAGGGCAATATTATCACTTGGTTTAAGCGTCTTAAAAAAATCCTCAAACCTATCCAACCTAGATTGATCAATTATTTCCATAATTTAAGAAAATTGGAGCACCGCTTTAAAAAGTTGTTGGCTGTTAAGTCTTATTGAAAAGTAAGTCTAGACACTCAGCTTAAATCCACCCTTCCCTAAAACAAACGGCAGAATTACTTGGTATCCAGATAAAATCGTTTAGATTTTACTTAACACTCTCTTTAATTCGTAAATCTTCCTGTATTGAATCCCTATAAGTATAATCCAAAGTTAACTTGACTTGTTTAACCGACAATGTGCCGGAAGCTAAGGGATTATTCAGCTTACAAAATATTTCTGCTTGACCATCTATTAATCTAGCTTCATTAACTTTTCCCGCAGATTTGCATTCCCACGCTGGATCGTCCAGCTGAAAACTCAATTTATCGGTAGCACCAAATGTTTCCCCGACCTTAGTAACCTTATCTCCGCCGCCTACATTCTTAACTACAAAAGTTAGAGCCATTATCCCTTTACCGGCAACATCTTCCTGAACTGAAGTAACAGTAATAGGCGCACCCGAAACAAAAAACTGTTTATCTTCCTTAACTTCACACACTCTCTCATCAGTAAGATCTTCTTTTAAGCATACTTCCGGAACCAAAACTTGAGTTTGATAGTTATATTCAATGTTGGCATGCCACTTTCTATTCAATAGTCCGGTAACTTTACCTAGAAATTTAGCATCACTGGCAAAATTTAAGGTTTCTTGTCCGCCGCTAGTTACCAAGTCTGAGATAGGATCAATTACTTCTTTATTTTTTAATGCCCAGGAAGGTATTCCCCCAAATTCTTGCATTGATGGACCTAACAATTCCACTTTTATATCCCCGGTCTGAATTTCATATTCCCCTTTATTATTTAAGGTAACTTCAATCTGAAAAGTATCTGAATCAAAAATAGAATATACACTATCTTCTTCTACTCCAAAAGCTTCAAATTGAGCGGTTATTCCCTGTGTTCCGCCAATAAATGCTCCTTCCGAAGTTGAAGTTGGTTCACTAGGTGAACATCCAGCTAAAAATAATGCACCTAATGTTAAAAATGATAATATTAATGATTTAATTAATGGTTTAAATTTCATCCTTCATCCCTCTCTTAATTTTCTGTGGAAATGGTGTTATCCCCGGTTATTCAAACTTCCCTATGCACTGATATCCCTTCAGTAAAGAAACAAGCTATTTAAAGTTTACTATCCTTAAAAAAAACAATCTTAAAAAGTATAAAATAATAATTTACTGCGGCGTCCTAATTATTTTTACTGGACGATCAAACGATTCCAAATAGCTATAATCTAAATCAATAATTAATGGTGTTTCATAAGCTAAAGCCTGAGGGAGAGCAAACGAACAAAAGATTTTACCTTGTCCGTTATATAATTTCAAATTACCATCAAAGGGCTTACAATCTCCTGGACCCAAGCCAATCATTTCTACGCTATATTGGATATTATCAATCTCCGTACGTTGTAAATTGAGGTTGCAGGATTGAATATCCGCAAATGGACTAAGAACCTTTCCTCCGCCAAAATTTCTGACAGTAATTTCAAATAAAGCCCGCTCACTAGTCATTTCCACCCCCACATAACTTACACCTACCGGACCACCTTGCCCAGCGGAAAGCCCTACATCAGTTACATCACAAGTTTTTTGTTCGCTGGTTATTTGCAGCATTGGATCAATACACACCTGTGGGCTGGCTGAGGTGTGATAATTATAACAATTGAATACTTTTAGAATAGGATTATATTCAAAACTTTTTTCTGGCAGAGAGATTGCCGTGGAAGTAAACTCAATTTGATTTACCCCACCCTCCAGGTTATAAATTTTTTTTCCTTCCAACACCCCTAAACTCTCCGCACATGATCTGGCTGAAGGAAAGGAAAAACCTTGAATTATATTGGGATCATAACCATCAATTTTAATAAAACAATCTGTCGGCCCTAAATCGTGGTTGCCTTTATTTTTGATTTCCGCCACGGCAATTAAATCACCGGTATCATAAATAGTTGGAGGAGGATAATTAGGCAGGAATTCGACCTCTACCCCCTGTGTACCAGTAGACACTTCTCGGTAAGATGCGGCCGTATCTAATGGTCTTTCTCCTCCTGGCACTTTGCTGCAGGAAGTTAGTACCAAAGTTAAGAAAACTAAAGCTGCTACTAATAACCTCTTTTGCATTTTTATTATAAGTTAAAATAGTTATATAAGCTTTTTGGTGAGATTTTTTAGCCTAATTTAATATCAAAACCATTATAAAGTAGGTTTAATCTTTAAATAGAGAAGTTTGAAAAATAGTAATTTTGGCAAATATATCATTTGTTTAATGCCAAAATTATGTTTATTTCAAATTCTCTTTAGAAGTTTGCGGATAAATAATTTAATTATGCAAACTTTTCAATAAAATGTCTAAACATACTATTGTCCATATAAAAAAAGATTGTATCAGCTGCGGTGCTTGCGCAGCTATTGCTCCTGAGTACTGGGAAATGGATCCGGAAGGATTAGCTCATTTAAAAAAATCCCGGCCGGCAGGAGATAATTGGGAACTCGATATTGACACCGAAGAAGCCAGAGCTGCCAACCAGGAGGCCGCTGATGTATGCCCGGTTAATATTATCCATGTTAAGAAGAAAGAATAGTGTTATATTTTTAGGAATCGTTAACGGCGAAATCACCTCTTAAAATAAATTTCCGCCATCAAACCTAAATGATCGCTTAATCCGTAACCAAATTCTTTAACTTTAGTAGCCGTCAACCCTGGGCTTCCTAGGATATAATCCAAATACATTTGATCCGGAGTTAAATCAACTAACAACCCCCCTTTTATCAGTTTTTTATACAAAGGAGTAAATTCTTCTTTAATTTGATCGCCGAATAATAACACTCGCTCACCGTTAGTAGTTCTTTCCCTTACTTCCTGCAATAATTGATAATACTGTTCATCACCATGATCAACTTTTTTTTTAGAAGAAAGCAAATTAGTGCTAATGTGAGTTAGCAAACCTAAGCCCAATTTATCCTGGCTGATCTTGTACCCTTTTTTGGACAGTTCTTTGCTAAAACTATCTTTCTCCAATTTTTTAAGACCATTATCTTTATAGCGATAAATTTCTTCCGGAGAAATATTTTCGCTGGCCAGCAAGGATTTTGCATCATTGATGATATCTGACTTGTCTTCCAAATAGCGGGTCAAGTTTAGAAAACGATGATAGGGTTGTTCCTGACGCATGAAATTAAGGTCGCCGGAAATAATTATGGTTTCATTTTTATCCCGTAATTCTTTAACCAGTTCATATAATTGATCTACTTGTATCTCCAAGACTTGATCATTATAATCACCTTCTCCCTCTGACGGGCAGACTAAATGAGTAGCCAAAAAATAAAATGATCCGATATCCGGATGATTTAATTTAGATTTGTGAATACTTTTAACCACCGCTTCATCCGTAATCTGTCCTCGAGAAAAAGCTTGGGTATGGTAAGGTATGATTTGAGGCCACTCCTCGATCTTAACTTTTTCTAAGTCATATCTTATTAACATCCCGCCTTGGACTAACCGGCCGTTATTTTCACCTAGAAGAATTTTAGTAATGGTCTCAATTAGCGCCGTGGACAAACTCCGTTTCTTGTAAATTTCATCCAGTAACCTATAAGAAAGAAGATGTTTTTTTGGATCATAAGCCAGTTTAAACTTTGCCGCCCCTGATTCAGTGGCAATCTCATAAAACGCAGCCAAAACTGATCTCTTGCGCTGGTCTATTTTTATGACTTCATATTGGCGATCAGACTTGGTAAGGGGGGCTGGAAATTTAACATTCCAAGTAAGAACTCTCATTAACTTATACTAGGTGTTAAGTATATATATAAAGGTTGCTTACTATTACCTTGTAACTTATTGGTAGGTATTAGTGATCACCGATTGGACAAGTCTAACCGAATGGATTAAAACAATCTAAGCCGAATATATACTGGTGAATTATACTTATTATAGGTGTGAAGTGATACGTTTCTATAGGAACGTCACGAACCAAGCCTAGCACAATGACTTGATAGAGAAGCCGGCTAGACCCCCACCAATATCGCCCGCTGATAAGTTTACAGTGTCCTTACTATAAATTATTAGTCTGCCTACTATTTAACTTAGTATATCAAAAATTTCTACTAACTTCTTGGGAGCCCAATATTCACCACTATCCTCCCCCCACCCACAAGGTTCTACTTAACAGTGATAAATAACTAAAAATTTATAAATGGGGATAAAAATTAACCCCTATGTTCGATTCATTTAAGAAACACCCTCCGGAAAAATTAGAAAAATTGCTTAGACAATATTCTAATTCTAAAAAAATTAGAGCCGCCCAAAGGATCCTAAAGCGGAATAAGTATCAGGGATTGGAGGATCTAGAAGTGCTTTCCTTTGCTTCTAATATTCACCAGTTGAGTGGAGATAATGAAACTGCTCAAGATTACGCTCGAAGAGGGATAAATGAATATAGTCCTCGATCTAATAATGCAGATTATATTGTCAACTTAGCTGTTCTTCCTCAGCTTCAATTGTCTCAAAGTGAATTAGAGAAAGTTCTGCCTTTACTATTTGCTATCAATCCCACCAACCCTTTAGCCAAATTTAGCGCAACGACCAAACCAACTTCAGATGAAGAAGCAAAGGTTATGCAGGATTATATTAAACTAAGCAGAGCTGCTGGAAAGCGCCCCCTAAAGTCCTTAAAAAAAATTAGGAAAATACGATCCCAGCTTCAATTTTTGCAGAATAATGATTATTTAGGAAATGACGTTGACACTTTAGTTCAACTGTCAAATCTTTATTATGAGATTAATTATGGTATTGAAAGAATGGTGTCCTTAGGCTTGCTGAGCACAGCGGGTAAAGAAGTACTAACCCAATATTTTGGGATTGCTGGTGACATCGAAGAATTAAAAGATACAGCTATCGCTTATGCTGAGAAAGCATTTGATTATCACTACTCATCTCCGGAGCACAATTCGGGTAGAATTTTATACCACAAGCTAACTAGTTTATTTTCTACTACTAAAGCTCATCCAACTTCAATTTATGATCAAAAGATTAGCCAAATGATACCGAAGGAGGTATTCCGGGTCCTTGACTTTTTGGCCGAAAGAACGGAGTTAAATTATGCTAACGATTCAAATGTTGGCATTGACCACGAAGGATTTGAAAGATTGCAAACTTGGACTATTGATAAAGTTTTAGCTGAGAATCCTAAAGATTTAGAAATCTTAAAATTAGCTGCTCAAATGGAATGTAACTATTCCTACCGCCCAATCACCACCCGGTTCGATGAGGATACCTACCTCAGACATAGAAGGCGAGCTATAAGATTTTATCAGAAGATCTACGCCCAGACTAAGAACAGATGGGATGTTAAACTAGATTTATGGAAAGAGTTAGGTATTATGCCTGATGAACAGCCTGAACAGCAAAACAGATATGGTGGTGAAAATAATTGTGATTATAAACGCTATAATAATTACTATAAAGATTTTTTTGAAGAAAGGAACTTTAGATTTGTAGATTTTCAGGCTGGTTCTTTTGATGACTTTAAAAAATTTATAGACAATATCCTAGGCCAAAACCAAAACAAACACCAACCTCCACCCCTGCCTTCCACTACTTCGAAACAATTCGCTATTCTAGGAATTCCTCCCACCGCTTCTTTTGAAGAAGCCCAAGTAGCTTATAGATTATTAGCCAAACAGTATCATCCCGATAGAAACCCCAGTAGTAAAGATGCCGAAGATAGGATGAAACAAATTAACGGCGCCTGGAAATATTTACGGCAACATTACAAACATTAAGTATTCACTTCTTCACAATAATCATGCAGTGATCCATCTCAAATGGTTCTAGAATCCGAAAATCAATTACTGTAAATTTTTCTTCCAGCTCTTTCCTAATTTGATTAAATATTTGTTTAGGTTTAGTTTTAACATCAATACTTCTGGCTTTCACCGTAAGTAGCCCATACCCGCCTGGGCGTAAAAATAAATTGCAATTTTTAATGAAGATCTCCGCTTGATTTTTTTGGGCAATGTCCTGATAAACCACATCTACTAGGCATACCCGGCCAAGATAATTTTCCGGATGATTGGCATCCGCCAATATTGGGGCTATATTTTTCCGATCCTGAGACAAAAACACTAAATCCCGCATCACCCGCGGGGCCGGATCAACTCCAAATATTAATCCTTCCGGACCTATTATATCAGAGACAAAGGAAGCAGTATAGCCGTGTGAAACACCCAGGTACAGAATTAGATCTTGGGAACGTATCCCCGTGTTGGTGCATCCTTTCATGACCATGGCTGCCAATTTACTTCGAGTGGGATTAAATTCCCGGAATTCCTCACCGCCCTGTTTTACTATTCTTTCATCGAATGGAGCTTGGCCGGGGACGATGCTTTTAGTATAAATCCTTCTTCGGTCCTCATAAATCTCAAATATTTTGTGTGGCTTCATGGTTAAGATTATTTTTTATACTGTTTTTCTAAATCTTTTATGGACCAGGGTTTGCAATCCTCTTTTTTGAAACCCATCAATTCCGCGTAGCGGTAAATTGTTTCAACATCCTTGGATTCAATTTCTAAAAATTCGGGGATATGGGCATATTTACCGCCATATTGATCCAATTCAAAATGGGTGTCGCCTAGAGTGTAACTAGTCCTATTCTTCTGAATATTAGAATAAACCTTTAACCCCAATGATTCTAAAAAAGATTTTATAGTCTCAAAATCTGAAACTTCTACTTCATATTCCTCTCTTATTTTAGCTTCTTTAACCCCATCTTGGTCATACGGTTTTTTAAAAGTAAGGAAAGTTTGATCTCCAGTATTATTACCCATTTTGCGTAACCTTAGAGTGTAATTATTGTTGCGAAAGTAGCTATTTTCAAAGTCAAAGAACATAGCATCTACGATCCCTTCAAATGTTTTTTGAGCCCCTAAGGACAGCAGTGTTTTCTCTATCTCATCGCGGTTGATATCTAATATTTTTACTTCTATCTCTTTCATTTTAATTTATCTTCCAGTTGTTTACGATATTCTTTAGCTTTAAACTCGCCTTTAAAAAAATCCAGCCGAGCACACAGCGACAATTTGTCAGCTACTATCCTAGACATTTTTCCCCGTTTATTTTTAGGAGCAGTCTGCACCAGTGGATGCTGCAGCAATACTCCATATTTTGGGCTGCGGCTGCCAGTTTTCAAGTGGCGGAACAGAGCTTTCTCTGCACCTAAAAGCTGGATGGTAGAAGCTGGAAGCAAGGCTAAATTTTTCAAACTTCTAGCTAGCAGGATCAATTCTGCCCCGATGGTTGTCCCAGCCAATTCACAGATATTGGGGCAATATTTGACCATCACTTGATGCAGATAGTGTTCATGTTTTTCCCGCAAGGAATGCAGCTCTTTAATTTTCTGGGCTAGTAAAATTATTTCTTCCGTATCTGCCTTATCCAAATCTGCCCCCATGCTGTCTTTAATTTTCAACTCCAGCATTAAATCCTTCTTGGTTTTGGAAATAACCATTTCCACAAATTTGGGATGGATGGAAATTTCTTCTACAATTTCCGGCAGGTATAAGCTATACCATTCCCGCAATCTTTTAGTCAGCAGATTGCAGGTTTTATCCAGCTCCTTGATATTGCTGATAGTTTGGATTATGAAATCATCCTCATTCACTGAAGATTTGATATCCAGCCTAGTTTGCTTAAAATTTAAGTCATAAAATTGGGACAGATATTTTTTATCCCGAAATAGGTTCAAAACTTCCGACAGTTTTTCAGCCGGTACTGGCAGTAGGTTTTTGTATTTTAATTTAGAAATGGAATCAGCTTGATCCACTATTTTTATTTTGCCGTCCAGGACAAAATTTCCTAAGATGCTTTTAAACAGGTAGTAACTCATTTAGGGTCTATTTTATTTAGTATTTTATAATCTTTTGGTTAAAAATGATAATAGGACAGGTATTATTGAAAAGTAAGTCTGCATCCTCAAATACTAATATTGTATACGTAAAAAACTCAACTTAAAACACAATTCCTTTTATCCGCTCTACCTGATCAGAGATATCTACCTTTGCTTGATCGGCACAATATCTTGCCATCCCCAGATGTTCCTCTAGCTGGGTAAGTCTAGGAGTATCACTGTTAGCTATTTTGTAAGCGTCAAACAATTGAACTGCCGCACCGGTTCTATAACCAGACTCTTCGATTTTTTGGACTGCATCAGAAATATCAATATTTTGTTTATCAGCAGCGCAATTCGCTAAGATTAAAGCAGTCTCCATATCCCGTACCTTTCCTTGCTTAGCTAATCTTTCTGCTTCTTCCAAACGACTAAGAATATTTTCCATTTAAACTAAAAAAAATCAAGCTATTTATAAACCTTTAGCATATTTGTTATCTAAAGGTAGTAATCTGTTAATGGCCAAACCATAATCTTAAATAATCAATACTTCTTATTCCTGGATATGCTCCTAAAAACAAACCAAAAAGCACCTTCTTTCACCTTGTCTAACCAAGAGGGCAAAACTGTTTCTCTGGGCGATTTTAAGAACAAATGGGTAGTACTTTATTTTTATCCCAAAGATGACACCCCGGGGTGTACTATTGAAGCCCTAGATTTCACCCGCTGGGCTGACAAATTTAAACAAAATGGAGCTGTAATTATTGGTGTAAGCCCCGATTCTCTGAAAAGCCACTGTAAATTCATAGACCAACACGATCTAAAACTAACCCTGCTTAGCGATGAAGAAAAAAAAGTTCTTGCCGCTTATGGAGTGTGGGGAAAAAAGAAATTTATGGGCCGGGAATATATGGGTGTACTGAGGACAACTTTTTTGATTAATCGTGACGGTAAAATTGTTAAAATCTGGGAAAATGTTAATGTCAAGGGGCATGCCGAGGAAGTTCTGTCCACTTTAACCAATTTAAGCCGTTGATTTACTTAATCCAATGAACCTTTTTTCCATAAGCCGCTTTGTGAATTAAAGCCCGGACTGCTGTCCAATAATGAGATATTACTGAATCTGTTTGTGGACTATCGTTTAAGGATTCTACCTCTTTAATTCCACTACTATATAACTTACCTTGAGTTGGAACATCCGTCCCCAGGTAATCAAAATTTGGGGTGAAATTATCTCGATAGCAATTTAAATCTATCCTAAAGATGTAGTTGGTTAATTTAGCTGTCTGCAAATTTTTAATGTTAACCCTAAATACAAACTTTTTCCCTGAATTATAAGATACAGTCCTACCATCTCCATTCTCCCCACAACTTAAATAAACAACGTACTGCTCATTATCCAGGGTGAGAACTTCGATAGGATTACTTATTGGAAAATCATTTTTAGAATTAAGATTAAAAGTAGTTGTAGGCTTATGTTTAGCATTGGTAAAAGGGTATAAACTAACACCATCGATTATAACTCCCTCTTTATCCCGGCAGAACCAATGATTGTCTGGTTTGAAGACCCCTAAAGCATCTTCCCCTCTCCAAAAAGTGGGTCTTTTTCCCAATTTTTCCAACAGTTGAAATAAGAATTTATTGACATCAAAACAATTATACCCTATTTCAAAAGAGAATTCGCCGTCTATTAATGGAGACCGGCCTTCTTTCAAGATAAGACCGTGCTCGGGTGAGAGCAAATAACCTAGATACCCGTAATTTTCACTGGGTATCTTTTTGCGTACTAAAGCTTCTAAATCTTCGTAAAAGGACATGGAGGAGTAATTTTAGGCTTGTTTTTAAACCTTTGGATAATTTGCCCCTATAAAGTAGTATTTTATTTCATGTTAACCGCTCCAGCTCCAATTCACCCCCAAAACCACCGCAACCTTTATAAATAACCCCCTGTACCAAGCAGATACTTGACTTTAACTATACTGATTAACTTACTATTAACCAAATAATTAAGGTCTTAAGCCTGAGAAGAGGACCATCACCGATCAATTCTTTGATGGAAGTCGAAAATAGGCAATTAATTACACAACATGGGTGACGTACATCATCCCCGCCGGGGGAGTCTACAGTACTGGCCTAGGAAAAGGTCTAAGCATAAGTTAGTTAGAGTGCGCTCCTGGGCTAAGGAATCAAAAGCTAAGCCCTTAGGATTTATTGGCTATAAGGCGGGTATGACTCATTTGCAGTTGGTTGATAACCGCCCTAAATCCTTAACTAAAGGTGAAAAAATTGTCTCTCCTGCCACCATTTTGGAATGTCCGCCCTTAAACGTCGTTGGTGTATCTTTTTATAAAAAATATTTATTCGGCATCAAAAAAAATGGTTCTATTTTAGCCAAAAATTTACCTAAAGAATTGAAAAGAAAAATACAATTCCCAAAAAAAGAAACCGCTGGTTGGGACAAGTTTGCCGATTTTGATGATTTGCGCTTATTGGTTCAATCCAATTTTATTCCTTCTTCCCTATCCACAAAAAAACCCCGCTTAATTGAGATTTCTTTAGGCGGAAATAAAGATGACAAGTTAGCTTATGCTAAAGAAAGCTTGGGCAGGGAGATTAAAGTCGAGGATGTGTTTAACTCCGGAAATTTGGTTGATGTGCGGGGAGTATCTAAGGGTAAAGGTTTCCAGGGCACAGTTAAACGTTATGGTGTGCCTATCCGCCAGCACAAAGCCGAAAAAACCAAGCGGGGTATTGGTAACTTAGGTTCTTGGACTCCTAAGCGGGTTGAATTTAGCGTAGCTCAGCCGGGTAAAATGGGTTACCATCAGAGAACTGAATATAATAAACAAATACTTAAAATAAATTCTAACGGCGACTCCCTTAACCCTAAAGGAGGAATAGTTAGATATGGTTTAGTTAATGGCCCTAACTTGCTGGTTAAAGGATCAGTGGTTGGACCTAAGAAAAGAGCTTTATTGTTAACTAGCTCCATTAGACCTAACAAAAAAATGTTTAAGGAAGCTCCGGAGATAACTTTTGTTTCCCAACGGGGATAATAAACTAAAATGAAATTACCAATCTTAGATTTGCATAAAAAGGAAAAAGGACAGAAAGAACTTCCGTCTCAGTTTAAGGAAGCTTACCGCCCTGATTTAATAAAACGAGCGGTGCATGCTCTGCAAAGTTCAGCTAGACAGCGTTATGGAGCTTTCCCTGATGCTGGTAAGCGCAGTTCCTCCGAAACTAGTAAGCGAAGAAGAAATTATCGGGGAACTTATGGTTTTGGTATCAGTAGGGTTAAGCGAAAGATTCATTCCCGTCGTGGAACCAGGATGTTCTGGGTCGGAGCTTATACACCTCAAACTGTGGGTGGTAGACGAGCTCACCCTCCTAAAGCTGAAAAAAACCTGGAAAAATTAATTAATGTTAAAGAAAAGCGAAAAGCCATCCGTTCCGCGATTTCCGCTACGGTTAACAAAGAAATTGTTTCTCTGCGAGGCCATAAATTACCTCCTAATTATCCTTTTATTGCCGATTCATCTTTGGAAAAAATTAACCAAACCAAGGAAATGAAACAAGTTTTGTTGGATTTAGGATTCAAGGACGAATTGCAGCGATCTTTAATTAAAAAGATCCGGGCAGGTTTGGGAACCATGCGCGGACGTAAATATCAGCGTAAGAAAGGAATATTAGTGGTGGTAAGTGAAGACTGCCCCGCAATGAAATCCTTAAGCAACTTATCAGGAATTGATGTAGTTGCCGTAACTGCTTTAAATGCTGAATTACTGGCTCCGGGAGCTAATCCCGGCCGAGTTACAATCTGGACTGAAAAAGCAGTGGATAAATTAGCGGATAAAAAATTATTTATTTAAAATATAAAAAACTTCAATAATATTCAATATATTCCCTTAAAAATACAAAAACAAACTAAAAGGCAATGGTTAAAAAACAAAAAACAAATCTGGAATCTGGAAAAAACGAACCGGCTAAACAAATGGCTGCGGGAACAGTTCAACCTAAAGTAGATTTTGATCCACATATTGTTTTAAAATATCCTTTGTCAACGGAAAAAAGTATCCGCCAGATTGAATTTGCTAATAGATTAGTATTTGTAGTTCATTCTCAGTCCACTAAGCGGGATGTTAAGCGAGCAGTGGAAACTTTGTTTAAAGTTAAAGTAGATAAAGTAAACATTCAAAATTCTTTCACCGGTCAAAAACGGGCTTATGTTAGATTAAGCCCAGAACATTTAGCTAGCGACTTAAGTGCAGATTTGGGGCTGATATAAGATGGGTAAGCGAATAATTCAGCAGCGGCGGGGACGGGGAACTAAAACTTATACTTCGCCTAGTTATAATTTCCAAGGTGAGGTTAAGCACCATAATTTAGAAACTGAAGGAACAGTTACCGACCTGATTCACTGTGCTGGACATACCACTCCTCTAATGGAAGTTTCTTACCTAACTGGAACTACCGGCCTGGCTTTTGCCCCCCAAGGAATAAAGTTAGGAGATAATATTGCTTTAGGAAAAGCTCTAGAAATAAAAGCGGGAAACGTTCTTCCACTTAAAGACATACCCGAAGGCACATTTATTCATAATATCGAACTTCGGCCGGGCGATGGCGGCAAATTAGTTCGTTCTTCCGGAACTTCAGCTAAAATTGTAGCTAAGACTGAAGAATCAGTCCGGGTAGTCCTTCCTTCCAAAAAAGAAAAATTATTTTTACCTAATTGTCGAGCGGCAATTGGAGTCTTAGCTGGTTCGGGGCGAGTGGACAAACCTTTCCTTAAAGCTGGAACCAGATATAAAAAAATGCGGGCTAGGAACAAATTATACCCTACTGTTTGCGGAATTTCCATGAACGCCGTAGACCACCCCTTCGGAGGTAAATGCTCTCACATTAAAGGCAGACCTACTCAATCTCCGCGTAACGCTCCTCCGGGAAGAAAAGTTGGTAAGATTGCTCCTCGAAGGACGGGTAGGAAAAGATAGAGGATAAAAATAATAAATATAGGTACAAAACAAAAAATTACACTTGAGGAATTAAATGGCAAAAATATTTACTTGGCAAGGAAGAACTGAGGATGAAATCAAACAGTTGGAGATAGATGAATTTATCAAATTAATCCCCGCTAGGCCGCGAAGAAGCTTAAAACGGGGTTTTACTGCTCCCCAAAAAAGTTTGCTAAAAAGAATTGAAGCGGGGGATAATAATATTAAAACTCACTGCCGGAATATGATCATAGTCCCAAAAATGATTGGTAAAACTCTCCGAGTATATAATGGCCGGGAATTTTTACCTATAGTTATTACGGTAGACATGATTGGCCACACCTTAGGTGAATTTTCCCATACCCGAAGAACAGTAACTCACAGCGCAGCCGGAATAGGAGCAACTCGTTCCAGTAAAGCGGTTTCGGCTAGATAAGGCTAAGGCAATCTAAAATTTAAAAAAATAAAACCCAAAAATTAATATGAATCCAACCAGCAAATTTGGACCTGAACAATTGGCTTCGGCTAAAGCCTTGAACCTATCCATAGCTACTAAAACTAGTATTGAGATCTGTAACCATATTAGATATAAAAATACCGCTTTTGCCAAGAAATTTTTGGAAGAAGTTTTATCCTTTAAAAAGGCGGTTCCATTTAAGAGGTTTGTACGTGATTTGGGGCATAAAAAAGGTATCAGTTCAGGTCGTTATCCGGTTAAAGCGGCGGCTGAGTTCTTGCGCTTAATAAAATCCGCTGAATCTAACGCTCAAGCTAAGGGGTTAGAAACAGTTAATCTAAAAATAGTCCAACTGTTAGCTAATAGGGCTTCTATTCCCATTACGGGAGGAAGACACCGTTACGGAACTAAAAGAACCCATTTAGAGATTACTGTCCGGGGAAATAAAGGAGCTAAAAAAGTATCAGGGGTTAAAACAGAATCTCGAGCGGAACCTAAACCTGAACTTAAAAATGCTAAAACCGAACCAAAATTAGAACCTAAAACTATGGGACATCCTACGGTCCACAAAGATGGAACAAACGTTGCCGGAGCAAAACCGGTAAAAGAAACGGTCTTGGATGTTAAAACTGAAGCGATAAAAGCAAACCCTAAAACTGTTGTTGAACCGCCTAAGGAACTATCCTCAGCGGAATTGCTTAAGAAAGTACAGCTGAAAGCTGAAGAACATGACCGCAATCAGAAAGAGAAACACAAGCGGGAAAAGGATGTAAATGAAGTTTCAAATTTATATGAAGAATTAAAGAAAAAAGGAACGTTGAGGAAATAACTATGATCGAGCGAGAATTTATCAGCCAGAAAACCAAGGAGTTTTACATTAAGAAGTACATCGAGAACAAGCTATCTGGAGTAGGTATATCCTCAATAAAACTTAAGAAGATACCTCTAGGAGAAAAAATAATTATCCATACTAACAAGTCCAGTATTATCGTTGGATCAAAAGGATCTAATGTTAAAGATTTGACTAGGGAATTAAAGAAAGAATTTAACTTGGATAATCCCCAAATTGAAATTAATGAAGTTAAAGATATCTTTTTAGATGCATCTTTGGTGGCGGATAGAATTGTCAATTCCTTAGAAAGATTTGGTTCCAACCGATTTAAGAGCATTGGCCATAAAATTATGGAAAACATCCTCAAGTCCGGAGCAGTGGGAGTAGAGATTATAATTTCCGGTAAAATTCCTGGAGCCAGAGCTAAAAGTTGGCGGTTTTACCAAGGTTATTTGAAAAAATGCGGAGACATAGCCGTATCCGGAGTAAGAAAAGCCCAAAAAAGCGCCTTATTAAAAAGTGGTATTATAGGCATAAAAGTAGCTATAATGCCTGCGGATTTAGTACTTCCGGATACTATAGAAATCCTTCCTGAAAAGGCCACTATAATCGAGGAAATAAAAGATGCTAATACTGATCAAAAAACTTCTCCCGAAGGAATTGATGGCCTAAGTTCTGAGTTGGGAATTACTGAAGCTGATGCTAAAACAGATAAAAATCAGGTAAGTAAAACAACCAAAAAAAGTTCGGCTAAAAGAAAGACTGCTTCCGGTAAAAAAATGGCAAAAACCTCCCCAGCGGAAGAAGCTGCGGCTGTTATAGAAGAGGCCCCAGTGGACTCCTCAGAAATAACCAACGATAATACTGGGATAAATGAAGAAGAAAAAAATAATGAGGATAATAATTAATTAATTAATCACTTCCCATGAAAACCACCGCTGAATTGCGTAAACTATCCCGGAATGAACTTGAAACTAGGTTAGAAGAATTTAAAAAAGAGCTTCTAAAACTAAATGTCCAAGTTGCTACTGGAGCAAATACCCCTAATCCGGGGAAGTTAAAACGAACCAAAAAAAACATTGCTCGGATACTTACCTTATTTAAAGAGCAAAGCGAGGTAAAAGCCCAGTAAATATGGTTGGAGTCTGCAATCAGTGTGGTTTGCCCTTAGACCTTTGCGTCTGCGAAACCATCGCCCGTGAACAACAGAAGATCACGGTCGGAACAGAGAAGAAGAAATTTGGCAAAATATATACCATCATCAGCGGAATAAAGAACGAAGTCAATATTAATGAAATATTGAAACGCTTAAAATCAAAATTTGCTTGCGGTGGTACGGTCAAAAACAACAAGATAGAATTACAAGGAGATCACAGAACCCGAGTCCGAGCAGCTTTGGTAGAATTGGGATTTCCTGACGAAACTATTGAAGTTGCCTAGGAGTAAACAAAAGTAAGACCAAATGGCTAAAAAAATAGTTTACCCCTTTGAACTAATAGGGAAGGAAATATCCTTATTAAAATCAACCAATCCTGCTTGCCTTAATCTAAGAGGAAAGGTAGTTGATGAAACCAAAGAAACAATTAAGCTTAAGCTCGATGGGGAGATAAAGACCTTGCTTAAGAAAACAATCACGTTCCAAATCGTAAGTACTGGCCAGATAATTGCTGGTCGGGAAATAACTAAACGGCCGGAAGAACGGCTTAAAGGAAGGTAGCAAAAAATGAATCAAGAACTACTGGGCTGGAAAGCGCCCACCGAAACCTGTACTGACATCAAATGTCCATTTCATGGGCAGATCAATGTAAAGAATGAACTATTCAAAGGAAAAATAATCAAGAAAGACATTAATCACTCTGCAACGATTGAGTGGATGCGCCCCTATTATATTTCCAAGTATGAACGGTACGAAATTAGAAAATCCCGGCTTAGGGTTCATAATCCTCCCTGCTTAAACGCTCAGTTGGGGCAGGAAGTGGTAGTTGCTAGAACCAGACCGCTTAGTAAAACTAAAAATCATGTGGTAATTCAAATATTAACCGATTCAAAAATCAAGCCTTCAACTAGTGATAAAGAAACGCCTGCAACTGAAGGAAAAAAGTCCAAGAAACAAAAAAAATAGAATAGAAATAAACTAAAATAAAACCTCTAACTTTAAAAAATGAAAGCCCTAAAAAGTAAAATTACCCGTTCCCTCCCTCTGGAAGCTATGGTCGAAACATGTGATAATTCCGGAGCTAAGGTAATAAAAATATTTTCCGTTAAGGGGCACAATACAACCCGGGGAAGGATTGCTGCCGCCGGTATTGGGGATCTAGTTATGGCTGCAGTTAAGAAAGGTAAGCTAGAAATGAGAAAAACTGTAGTTCCCGCAATTATAGTGCGCCAGAAAAAAGAATTCCGCCGCCCGGATGGGACTAGAATAAGATTCGAAGACAATGCCGCCGTGGTGCTAAAGGATCTTAAAGGCAACCCTAAAGGGACAATTTTGAAGGGCCCCATAGCTAAGGAAGTTGCTGAACGTTGGCCGGCGGTAGCTAAGCTGGCTAAGATTGTGGTGTAAACTCGAAGAATGAATCAAATTAACCTAAATTAAACTAACAATTAAAACTTAAACAAAACTCAAAATAAAACCAAACAATTCCTCCAAATGGTAAAAACAAAATTTTCCACTCATTGGAAAAAAAGTACTCAGCCCAGGAAGCAGCGTAAATATAGGCTTAACGCTCCTCTACACCTTAAGAAAAAACTGGTTAATGTGCATTTATCGCCTGAACTAAGGAAAAAGTATGGATTAAGAAATATTCAAATTAGAAAAGGGGATAAAGTAAAAGTGTTGCGGGGGCAATTTAAGAAGCAGGAGGGCAAGGTTGATCGAGTATTAATCAAGAAGGAAAGAGTTTCAGTGAATGGAGTAGAATATATAAAAAAGGATGGAACAAAAATCTTGGCGTTGCTAGTTCCATCAAATTTACTGCTAATTGAGTTAGATCTTTCCGACAAAAAAAGAAAGCAAAAAATTGAATCTAAATCTGCTCCCCAAAAGGAAGTTAAAACTGAGAAGAAAGAAGGGAAAAAATAATAGCAAGGAGAAAAAATGAAAAATCACTTAAAACGTATCGCTTCACCTCGAACCTGGATTTTGGACAAAAAATACAGTAAGTATACAGTTAAACCTAACCCTGGCGCCCACGCTTTAGATTCTGGTTTACCATTAGGTGTAATATTGCGGGACATATTAAAGATCGCTGACAGTATGACTGAAGTGAAAAAAATATTAAATTCCAAGGAAGTGCTGGTTGATGGACGAAGAAGAAAAGACCACCGCTTCCAAGTAGGATTATTTGATGTACTATCTATTCCAGATTTAAAACAAAACTACCGGATTGTTTTAGATGTTAAGGGCCGATTATCAGTTTTAGAAATTGAATCTAAGGAAAGCTCGATTAAAATTTGTAAAATAAATGGCAAAACAGTACTTTCTAAGGGTAAAATTCAATTTAATCTTAGTGACGGGAAAAATATTATTTCCGATATGCAGGCTAAATTGGGCGACTCCTTGGTAGTCAGCCTGCCTGAATTTAAAGTTAAGGAAGTGCTGCCCTTGAAAGCTGGAGCAGTAGTATGTATTGTAAAAGGAAAGCAAAGCGGCAGTTTGGGAACAATTAAGGAACTTAAAAAAAAGGAAGTTGTGTTTAGCAGCAAAAACAAAGCAGTGGAAACTGAAACGACCAAGAATTGTCTGTTTGTTTTAGGCTTTAATGAACCTAAGATAAAAGTAGAACTTTAAACTAAAAAAGAATAACTAAACCCAATAATTATACCCGCTTACCATAAAAACAACAATTAAACAATAACTTAAAATAAATAATTAAAAAAATGGCTGCCTCAACCAAAACAACTGCACGAATCGAAAAGTCCGCAGTAGCTGGCAAATTATCTAAACTAGAAAACATTATGCGTAAGATTAAAGTTTCCAAGGTAACCTTAAACATTGGTGTAGGAAAAAATGAAGAGCAGCTTAAGAAAGGATTAAAGTTGTTACAAAAAATAGTTCCTCTTACACCGGTTAAAACTATAACTAAAAAAAGAATCCCTACTTGGGGATTAAGACCCGGGTTGACTATTGGCTGTAAAGTTACAGTTAGAAAAGGGGCTGCGGAACTACTGCGCCGATTATTGGTGGCTAAAGAAAACGTGCTTTCCATGAAAAATTTTGATTCTCAGGGAAACTTTTCCTTTGGAATCCCTGAGTATATTGAAATTGAGGGCTTGGAATACGATCCCGAACTGAAAATTATGGGATTGGAAGTTGCCGTAACTTTGGAACGTCCCGGATATAGGATTAAAAAACGAAAGATCAAAAACTCCTCCCTGGGAGGAGCGCATAAAATAACTGCCGAAGAGGCCATGGCTTTCGTGCAAAAATTGGGAGTGGAGGTTAATTAAATGACGACTAGCGACTGGAAAAAATCATTTGTCCAATTGGACGCTAAGCCTATAAAAAAGGCTAAATTCATTAAATTTAACTCTCCCCGAGAAAGATCCTGCGGCATTGCCTTGAGAAAATGTAAAAATTGCGGCCGTATGCGGGGGCACATAAACAAATATGGGCTGCATATTTGCCGTCAATGTTTCCGGGAGATGGCTATTGGGTTAGGATTTAAAAAATTCAGTTAAATAAAAATAAACAAAATTACACTTTAAAACTATAAACCTAAAATAAAAATAACAACCATGAATAATCAAACAATAATCAAACCAGCGAGATTGGGGGAAATTAAGAATGTTAAATGATCATTTGGCGGCTACATTGAGCAAAATCTTCAATGCCGAAAAAGTTGGTAAGAAGGAAGTAATTATTAGTCCGGCCTCCATTATAATTAAACGAGTGTTGACCATCCTAAATGAGAAAAATTATGTAGGTTCTTTTGAAGAGATAGCTGATGGCAAAGGTGGTTTGCTGAAAGTTAGCCTATTAGGGAATATCAATAAGTGCGGAGTAATCAAACCTCGGTTTTCTACTCGAAAACGAGAATTTGAGAAGTGGGAAAAACGTTATCTTCCGGCTAAAGACTTTGGGATAATTGTTATTTCCACCCCTAAAGGTATAATGACTCATCTTCAGGCTAAAGAAAACAATACGGGAGGAAAGCTGTTGGCTTATTGTTATTAATCCCCCGCCTAGGTTATAACCAACCGGCTCTATTAAATTAACCCTAACTAAATTACACTACCCATGAAACAAGACCTAATCGAGGAAATTGAACTGACTTCCGGAGTCTCTGCCCAATTAGAGAAAGGGATATTAAAAATAAGTGGTCAGCAGGGACAGGTTGAGCGGAAAATATTTAATCCTAAAGTAGAAGTAGAAATTAGGTCTGATAAAATTATCTTAAAATCACTTAAAGCGACTAAAAGAGAGAAAAAAATTGTGGGTGCATTTTATGCCCACATTAAAAATATGGTTAAGGGAGTTACGGAAAATTTTGTTTACAAATTAAAGATTTGTTCCGGACACTTTCCCATGAGTGTTTCAGTTTCAGGAAATGAATTTACTATCAAAAATTTTCTGGGAGAATCTGTTCCTAGAAAAGTTGCCTTAATACGCGGATCAGAAGTTAAAATAGAAGGGGATTTCATTACTGTAACTAGTGCTGACAAAGAGATTGCCGGACAAAATGCAGCTAAAATAGAAAGTTTATGCCGAATAACTAATCGTGATCGGCGTATATTCCAAGACGGATGTTATATCATTGATAAGGCAGGTAAAGAAATATGAGCCAGGCTAGATTATTAAAAATACGTAGTCAAATCAAGAAGACTAAACCTACTTTTGTAATTAAAGAATCAAACTATTCTGCGAGAGTGGAAAGAAAATGGAGATTCCCTATGGGCCGGCATTCTGGTTCCCGGCAATACTGGAGGGGTAAACCAATTCTGCCTACACCGGGATATGGATCACCTAAGGCTGTCCGAGGGTTAAGTCGATCGGGCCTGCAGAGGATAGTAGTCAGCAATGTGGAGCAATTAGCTAAACTCGATCCTATCACTCAAGGAGCTATAATCTCCAGTGGGGTTGGAAAAAAGAAAAAATTAGATTTGTTGAAGCTGGCTTCCGAGAAAAAAATAACCCTATTAAATGTTAAGGATAACACTACAGAAATAACTAAAATTGAACAGGAGTATGCCCAGAGGATTAAATTAAAACAGGATAAATTTAAAAAAAATGTAACCAAAAAAGAAGAGAAGAAAAAGAGAGCTGAGGAGAAAAAGAAAGAAGAAAGTAAAAAAGGATCCCAGAATAGTGAAGCTGAATCCATGGAAGATAAGGTAATGGAAGCCTCCAAAATAAAGGAAGAAGCTGAAGCTCAAAAAAAAATCGCGGAGAAAACAATAACTAAAAAACAATAAAATCAGCGGCCCATACTTAACAAATTAACCCCATTAAACTACCAATTTAAAAAAACTCAACCTTAAAGAACAGCCCCATGAAAAATAAAAAAAAATTAGCTGCCAAGTTGCTAAAAACCTCGTACAAGAAAATCCGAGTTGCTGCTGGCGCACTGGAAGATTTTAATAAAGCTATTACCCGATCTGACTTGCGTGGTTTAATTGCTGTAGGCAAGGTGACCAAAAATAAATCCAATCAGCATTCCCGTGCTGGAGCCAGAAAAACTTCCGCCCAAAAACGTAAAGGCCGGCAAAAAGGACACGGATCCAGGAAAGGAACTAAACATTCAGTAATCACTCGGAAAGAAAAATGGATGGCTCGTATTCGAACGCAGCGTAAATTCCTTAAAGAGCTTAAAGAGAAAGGATTATTGTCGGCTGGCAATTATCGGCAAGTATATGCTAAAAGTAAAGGTGGTTTTTTCCGGAATAAGCGGCACATCAAATTATATTTAACTGAACACAATTTAATTGAAAAAAAATCTGAAGCTAAAAATAAGACCAAGGCCTAGAATAAATTATAAACTAATAAAAATTTAACAACCTCAATTAATACCTCCATAACCTAAAAATAAAGATTATAACTGTAAAAAAATCAGCCAATAAAAAATAAATACCACAAAATAACCCCCAATGGTCAACAAAAAACCCAAAACTGTACCGTTCCGCAGGAAAAGAGAATATGTTACTAATTATAAAAAGCGATTAAAGCTGTTATTATCCCGGAAGTTAAGAATTGTAGTGCGTATGACTAACAGCAAAATTATTGCTCAATTAGTAAATTTCAGTCCTGCTGGAGATAAAGTAGTCCTGGGTATTGATTCCTCAGCTCTGGCTAAACTAGGCTGGAATTATTCACTTAAAAATACTCCCGCAGCTTACTTAACCGGACTGCTGCTAGGTAAAAAGGCCTTAGGTCAAGGGCATAAAGAAGCTATCCTCGATACCGGCTCCCGGGAACCACAGAAGAAAGGCAAAATCTATGCTTTCCTAAAAGGGATGTTGGATTCAGGCCTAGAGGTCCCTAGTGGAGAAGATATCTTTCCCCCGGAGGAAAGAATTACCGGAGAACACATTAAGGGTTATGCTAAAAAGTTAAAAGACAATAATCAAGTGTATCAAGAGCGGTTTGCCCGCTACCTTAAAAATAAGGCTGCTCCTGAAAATATGCCTGAGCAATTCCAGCAGCTTAAGCAGAAGATAAGTTCAGGTAAAAACAACAAATAAAGAATAAAATTAAAATAATAGATTTAAAAAAATACTATAACTTTAAAAAATAAACCTCTAAACATAGAGAAATTAGAATAAAAACTAACCTCAATTTAACGAGACAAAATTAAAAATGGCTGAACAAAAAGATAAAACCAAACGAAAACCCCAACCTTTCAAAAAATCTTCCCGAAAATTTAGTAGAAAGACCTCGCCTGATAATAAAGGCAGAATGGATGGGTTTGAGTCTAATCCTTTAGAAACCTGGAAACCGGTTACCAAACTAGGTAAAATGGTAAAAGGCGGGGAAATTACTGACATTAAGCAGATATTTGATCAAGGATATACCATTCTGGAATCAGAAATAGTTGATACCTTGCTTCCCAACTTAGGAGAAGATTTATTGCTTATTGGCCAAGCCAAAGGTAAGTTTGGAGGGGGGCAAAGAAGAATTTTCCGTCAAACTCAGAAAAAAACCCGGGAAGGAAACAAGATTCATTTTATGACCTGTGCAGTGGTTGGAAACCGGGATGGGTATGTGGGCATATCTACTGGTAAAAGTAAAGAGACTGTCCCTGCTAGGGATAAAGCTAAACGTAAAGCTAGGCTTAATCTAATCCGAGTTAGAAGAGGCTGTGGCAGCTGGGAAACTGATTCTCGAGAACCTAATTCTATTCCTTTCGCGGTGGAAGGTAAATGTGGTTCAGTACGCTTGAAATTGATGCCTGCTCCTAGAGGTAAAGGGTTATGTATTGAGAAAGAATGTGCCAAAGTTTTGGAATTGGCCGGGATAAAAGATATTTGGAGTAAAGCTGAAGGAAAAACTAACACTAAATTAAATTTAATTTTCGCGCTGGAAGATGCCTTAAGAAAATTGTCTGAAGTTAAAGTAAAAGCTGAAGATTTAAAAAAATTGGGCATTATTGACGGAAAGATGAGTGAAACCGTAGGAAGTGAATCTTAATCATGAATACCGACCAGACTAACCAAACTAAAACTTCCTCTGGAAGTGATAGTAGAAATGACCAAAATGGAAAAATTGCTGTGGTTCTAGTTAGAGGTATGGTTAAAAGTTTGCGCGAAGTCAAAGCTACTTTAGAAATGCTAAATTTAGATCATAAAAACCATTGTGTTATTTTAGAAAATAATCCTGTTAACCTAGGCATGATAAAAAGAGTAAAAGACTATGTCACGTGGGGGGTTATAGACCCAGAAACATTTAATAGATTATTATCCCAGCGGGGAAAAGAATTCCAATCCCGATTAACTGATTCTAAAGGAAAATATTCCTATAAAGTTTTAGAAGTTTCAGGTAAGAAATACAAGCCTTATTTTTCCCTGAATCCGCCTCGAAAAGGTTTTGGCCGGAAAGGTATAAAAGTAGCTTTTAAGGCTGGCGGCGGATTAGGAGATAGGGGAGAAAAAATAAACGATTTGATCCAGAGGATGCTTTAATGGTAGTTCATAAAAGAAAAAAAGTAACTAAGTACCGCGGTCACACTAGCCACGGGGGCGGGCATCACAAGAAAAGGCGGGGTGCCGGAAGCCGAGGAGGTAGAGGTAATGCTGGTACAGGTAAGCGAGCTGGACATAAAAAAGCGGGTATGCCCCCCATGTTGGGCCGGCATGGATTTAACCCTCGAAGAACTAAAAGTATAATTAAAGCCCTAAATCTTAATTATTTTACTCCTGAAAGAGTCAATAAATTATTATTGGCTGGAAAAGCCGCCAAAGATGGAACTATTTTCTCCTTAGATTTATCTAAGTTAGGCTGCCAGAAATTGTTAGGCACCGGCCGGGTTAAGTTAAAGTTAAAATTAAAAGTTGATTCTTGTAGTCCTAAGGCTAAGGAAAAAGTTGAAGCCGCTGGTGGGGAAGTAATTGTGGCTTTTGAACATAAGAGTAAAGGTTCAGATAGTTCTCCAGTCCAAGAAATTGATCAATAATTTAGCTTTAAACCGTAACTTTAATAACTATTAACTCTTTCCCCAGATTCGTTTGAGATTATACTTAACTATAATTATTGTTAGATATAAGGTTAACAATAAATATTAATGTTAAATCTTTGATTAAGATAATAAAAATAATAATTGTCTTTGATTATAGGCCAATCAATTGATTAGATAATATTAAAAAAGCAGAAATAAAAAGGTAAATCAAATATGGGATTCCTGGATAAGATATTGTCAATATTTCCGGAAGTTAGGGGACCGCAGCAAAAACGCCTTCCCTTTAAGGAAAAACTAAAATGGACTCTATTATCCTTGGTGTTATTCTTTGTCTTAGGTTTGGTTCCTTTGTTCGGATTAGGAGAAAACTCCTTGCAGCAGTTTGAATTTTTATCCATCATTTTGGGAGCTTCTTTTGGCAGTATAATCTCTCTGGGTATAGGCCCGTTAGTTACTTCCTCTATTGTATTACAATTATTGTCGGGAACTGGGTTGTTAAAACTAGACTTGACTTCACCTGAAGGAAGGAAAAAATTTCAGGGTTTGCAAAAGATATTTTCCATCTTTTTTATCATCTTTGAAGGAGCGATCTATGTTTTAATGGGAGGTTTAGCTCCTTCAGCCGAATTTGCTGGCACGGCATTATATGGACAATTGGAATTCATTTTAATTATCCAATTGATCCTGGGCGGAATACTGATAATGTTTATGGATGAAGTGGTAAGCAAGTGGGGATTTGGTTCCGGAATTTCTTTGTTCATAGTAGCTGGAGTAGCCCAGCAGATCTTTGTCCGTTCCCTTAACTTCCTGCCTTCGCCTAACAATCCAGATATTGCTGCGGGAGCCATTCCTGCTTTGTTCCAATCTTTAACTAGAGGAGATATAACTACTGCCAGCTTGCAGCTGGCGGCCTTAGCTTCAACTCTGGTCGTGTTTGGGATTTGTGTTTATTTCCAAGCTATGAAAGTAGAAATTCCATTAACTTTTGGCCGGGTTAGAGGTTATGGCATGCGCTGGCCGTTAAATTTCTTTTATACCTCTAACATCCCTGTTATATTAGTAGCCGCTTTAATGGCCAACTTGCAATTATTTGCCACCCTGCTTGAAAGTTGGGGTTTCCCCATCCTGGGAACATTTTCGGGCGGTGCACCGGTAAGTGGATTAGTTTATTGGTTAAGTGCCCCTAATTTATTACAAAATCTAATTCAAGGAAGTTTTACTTTAACCTTGGTCGGCCAGGCTTTAACTTATATTTTAGTGTTCATGATAGGATCAGTTATATTTAGTATATTTTGGATGCAGACTGCTAACATGGACGCTCGTAGCCAGGCTAAACAAATAATGTCTTCCGGACTGCAAATTCCCGGTTTCCGCCGAGACGAACGAGTATTAGAAAAAATTCTGAGCCGATATATCTGGCCGTTAACTATAGTTGGCGGAGCATCGATTGGAATTTTAGCGGCTATAGCCGATCTTACTGGAGCTTTGTCTAATGGTACCGGTATTCTATTAGCGGTAATGATAGTGTACAAATTATATGAAGAAATAGCTAAGCAGCACATGATGGACATGCATCCCGCCATGCGGAAGTTTATGGAATAGGTTAAACTTGATCTGCATACCTCTCAATTCCCCCCAAACCTTTATATATCTTCGATCTAACTTTCCTTTAAAATGACTTTATTAGACCCAATATTTAATCCTGTATTTCAACCTCTACTAAACGCCAGTCCTTTTTGGGCGATAGTAGTCTTGTCCTTCTTAGTTTCAGTTCTCATAACTTTAGTCTATAAACTGGTAACTAACCAAACCCAGATGAAAGAATTGAAGGAAAAGCAGAAAGAATATCAGAAACAGATGCGGGATTTAAAATCTAACCCACCAGAAATGATGAAAGTCCAGAAAGAAGCCATGCAGTTAAATATGCAGTACATGAAACAGTCCTTTAAACCAACTCTAATAACCATGCTGCCTATTTTGGTTATATTCAGCTGGATGACTGCCCACTTATCGTTTGAACCAATTTATCCTGGTGAACCCTACAGTATCAGTGCTAATTTTAATGAGAATTTAGCTGGGGAAGCGGAAATTGAAGTTAGTGAAGGCACAGAAATTTTAAGTGAAAAAGTTCAACCCATCACCGGAGCTGTGACTTGGAACCTTAAAAGTTCAGAAGGTGAGCATAAAGTTCAGGTAAAAGTTGGGGAAGAAATTCAATCTAAGGATGTGCTGATAACTTCTGAATTGAAATATGCCGAACCCTTGACAGCGTACAAACATTCCAGTATTGAAAAAATTACTATTAATTATAACAAGCTTAAACCCCTGGGGGAACATTCAATTTTAGGCTGGAACCCGGGCTGGCTGGGATTGTATATTATTTTATCAATAGTATTTAGTATGGCGCTTAGGAAATTGTTGAAAGTGTATTAAAAAAGTTTAATTTTTTGGCTATTTCTATGACTATTAAGCCAACATTTCCTAAATCGTCCTTAAGAAAAATTTATATATTACTTCAATATTAGTAAACAACATGAAAAAAAGGTTTGTGAATAGAAGTTCATATAGTTATCTTGGTTTCATATTATTTTTTCTGTCAGTGGGTTTACTTTTTTTTGCCTTGCCCAATGTAAATCATTCTGGGTTGCAGAATTTTCTGACTGGAGCTGCAACTTCTGAAACTACTACTCTATCTATAACCGTTAACTCGGCCCCAGTAATTTTTCAAGTCCGTCAGGTTCATTCACAAAGTATTACGGAAGGCAGCAATATTATAATTACTAACATCACTTTCAACGTCACTGATGCTGACGGTTTTGGAGACATCAACAACAATTCCGCTCAGATTAGGATTAACTTAACTGGAGAACAAGATAGATTTAATAGCAGCTGTAAAGTGGCTTCCCAGTTCAGCAGCACGGGAGTATCCTTCAATTGTACGGTAGATATCTGGTACTTTGATAGTGCTGGAAACTGGACTATTAACGTTTCCATAAATGACTCGGCTGGAGTTTATGCTGAAAACAATTCTAATTCCGTGGAAATATTTTCCACCACGGGTATGGTCATGAGTCCTAACGCATTAACTTGGGCCACTTTGGAGTTAGGAGATACTAACAAAACTTCCAACAATGACCCGGTACTGATCAACAATACGGGTAACAAAAATATTAATGTCGGCGGGGTTACAGTTACCGGATATAACCTGCAAGGTCAAACTCTAGCCACCGATTTCATAAACGCCGCCAATTTTAGTATCTTCCCCACCAACGGTACGTTAGGTTGTACTGGAGTAGGATGTCTGGAATGTAATGGAACTATGCTGCTTAACGCTACTTCCAGAGTAGTGGCTTATGCTAACATTACCCGAGGAAATAATACTATAGGATCTGAAAATGGAACTAGTGGACAGGAAAATTTATACTTCTGTCTTCGATTGGTACCCACAACTATCAGCCGGCAGGTTTATAGTACTACTGGGGCCTTTACCTCTGCTTGGACGGTAGCCGTGAGTTAAAAGAGGAACAAGATATGATTAAAATAAAAACTATCACCCAACTGAAAATACCCCCACTTTATTTAATTTTAATAATGCTATTAGCAATGCTTCCCTTAGTTGCTTCGTTTGGGGTTACTACTCCTTACTGGGATACTAAACCCTTATCACTTCATCCGGGGGAATCGCAAGAGGTGCAGTTATTATTACAAAATATGGTTGGGGAAGGGGATATAACTCTGTTAGCTAGTATTACTGAAGGAGGAAATATAGCCCAGTTATTGGATCAAAATTTAAACTATTTAATTCCTTTTGGAACCAAAGATGTACCGGTCTCCTTACGGATTACTATTCCTGAAGATGCCTCCACTGATGGAGATGTAAAAGTCATAGTTTCTTTTAAACAGCTGGTTAGTAGTAATGCCGAAGGCGAAATGTTGCAGATGGCCGGAGGAGTGGGAGCAATAATTCCGGTAACAATCACTTCCTGGGTCGTCCAAGATGTGGGTGCAGGAGGAAATTATTTTGCTAGTGTTAGTTCTTCCACTATAATCATTATAACTGTAACCCTAGTCTTAATTTCGGCGGCGGGAATTGCTTCCTGTTATATTTTCCGTAAAAGAAGATCTATCTCCAAAGAATGATTATTACTTAGTCTTACTAAATCTTAAAAGCTTTGTAACCGTAAATGAAAACTAATAACCTAATCTTATTTTTGTTGATTTTAATATCGGCTATTTTTTTGATTCTGTCCTTGTTTCCTAATTCTAATAACGCCCTTCAGGGAGGAACTACTTATGAAACAACTACTTTGTCTATTACTATTTTTTCCCAAGAAAATGATCGTCCTATTGGAGAAAACGGACACTATACTCCTAACAATAGTCTAATCAGCAATAAAATTCCTAATATCACTGCTTTAATACCTGGAACACACCTAAATCTGTCTATATTTGGAGCTGAATTTCCTTCTTCCTGGATGGATGCCCGAGAACCAAATTCCACTGAAGTTGGCACTACTAAAATTGATTTTTTTGAAATAAAAATTAATTACACTACTACCGGAGGTAATTACCGCATTTATTTTAACCTGAGTTCATCCGAATTAGTTGGCCTTAATGCCAATAATATTAGTTTGTTCATCTTTAATGAAACTAATGAACTCTGGGAAAATCTTAGTACATTTATTGTCAATAGTAGTACTAATTTTGTTCTGTTTTATGGAATAACGCCTCATTTTTCTAAGTTTGTAGTGGGAGAAAAACCTTCTGCTGAGGCCAGTGTAAGCAGCGGAAGTAGTGACAGTAATACTGGAACTGGTTCCGGCGGTGGAGGCGGAGGTAGTTCAACTAATAAACTTAAACCTATTACAGAACAACCATCAATAATAAATCTTCCTTCCAAGACTGTTCATAAACCTAGCCACTTATTTGATGTTAGTATCAAAATTCCTAAAAAATATCTCCAACTAATAGCTGGAGAAGAATTGATTGCTGAAATAAACATTATTAACTTAAATAAAAATGGCCCCTTTTCAACTAAGGTGACCTATCAAATCCAAGATGCCCAAGGAAAGATTGTATACTCTGCTTATGAAAATCTAATTGTTGAGAATGTAGTATCCTACATCAAAGAGATGGTTCTTCCCGAGGATCTTTTACCGGGTGATTACCAGTTCATAACTCAAGTTGGATCTGAACCTGATATGGCCTTAGCCGGAAATCTGTTTGAAGTTATTGGAGATAAACCACCTTTAGTAGGATTAGCCGCCGCCTTAACTGAAAACAAAACTGTTGCAAATATCCTGCAAATAATGGCTACGGTCATTATAGTAATCATCCTGGCAATATATTTTATGCAAAGAAACAAGCCCAAAAATAGAACCAGACGTAGATAGTAAATTCTTAAACAAACACCCCTGGTTTTACTTAATTTTAGAGAAGTTTAAAAAAAAGTAATTTTGGCTAATATATTGTTTGTTTAAGGTCAAAATTACGACTATTTCAAACTTCTCTTTAGAACTTTGCTAATAAACACAGAAATCCTGAAATTGCCTACCCACCGTTCGCTACGCTCACTCCGCAGCAAGCTACGGGGTATTCGGCGATTTTTAACTCGGATTTCTGGTTATTACTCGCTGAACCGTTGCAAGCAACGGGGTATTAGACCCAGCGAGTAATAAATCATCTAATTTTGCAAAGTTCTCTATAGTATTAATCAAACTTCTCAAAATTCACCCTTCGAATTCTCAGCCTAACCACCCACTTAACCGTAATTTTTATATACTCCCTTTTCTTACATAAACAGTAAATAAAAACTAAATTATAGTAGTAATTACCTACATAGACAGTAATAATACTGTTAATTAGCCCAAATTTACTTACATAGGCAGTAATAAAACTGTGAACAAGCACAAAGTTACTTACATAGACAGTAATAAAACTCGCATTTCTCTAGCTCCAGCCTTACCTAACCGCCTGGGCCAGGATATAGATCGACTGATCAAGGAAAAATTTATTCTCTTCGAGCAGGAGATTCGCCAAGTTTTCGAACGGAATAACGATCCTCAAATTCCAATCTCGGTATTTAGGTCTAAATCCAGCACTTTAGAAATTCTGGTTAAATATCTGCATGAAGTTGAAAATAGGAAGTTTGCTGATATTGCCCTTCTGTTGCAACGAGACCCTAGGACTATCTGGCACGCCTATAAACGTTCAGTAAACAAAAAAGTTGTATTATCGCTATTCACCATCGAAAAAAATCAAATAACCATTCCGTTGTCCCAATTTGCCCAGCGAATATTCTCGCCGCTGGAAGTTCTAGTTTCCTACCTGCGTGAACAGTATAAGCTCTCCTTTACCGAAATTGCTAGATTATTATCACTCAGTCCCAAAACTATCTGGACAGTTTACCATAGATACCAACACAAAAATGCCCCAAAATAAATTGCTAACTATTTGGAAGAGAAAGAAGATCGAACTAGAGAGTAGAATCCAGAAGTTAGAATCTATTAGAGAACAAACTGCTTCCTGGAGAAGATCTGTAACTGAAAACCAGAACGAATTGCTTTGGGAAAGTGGGGATTACCAACCTGTTGCTAATGATTATCATACTCGTTTAATAGAAGTTACCCGAGAAACGGCTAAGAAACTAAACCGGGACAAGCAAGAATTAGCTGCCGTTATCCGCCGTATTAGTAAACTTGAACCGCAGAAAGTAAATCTTGTTCCGGTTATATCTTTAATTGGATTAGTTGTCCTGCTAGGTATAGGGGCCTTATTAACTCTTGATCAGTCCGGCTCAGATATTACTGGTTTAGCTACGGGTTGGCCCGTCATTGATATTATAAATAATACGGATAATATCAATAAAGAATTGGTAGAAAACAGATTTGTAGAGAACCTATCTGTGGATGACCGACTAATTGAGGAAGTATTAATTGAGAACCTCGATACTAAAATTAGCCCCACTGTTGCCCCCATTAATCTCACTTCAATAATTAAAATTAACCAGACTGAAGAGAGATTACAACCCGACGAAATAAGAATTGGTCAGCCGGTACTCTGGAAGAAGACTATTAGAACCTTTGAAAATTCCAGTCAAATAACTACTCTGCTGCCCCGAGAATCTTTCAACATTAGTGCTTATAAGATTGAAGAAAATATTTCCAGCGAAATTGGTAGGGATAAGATTACTATCCGTGAATTGCCTCCCGAAGACGAACTGCTTATCCAGGGCGGCGAAGTTAAGAGATTGCCGAACGAGAACGTTGAAGTTTTAATTGCTGATCCAGCATCCCGACTAGATATTTATTATTACACTGAAGGTCCAACTTCAATGGAAGAAACCATCAGCCGAGGAAAAAAGGTAATTGTTTCCGGAAAGAATAAGTTCAATTATACTAATGTAACTGCCTTCACTACCTTAAATGAAAGTTGGAAAATTATTGATCCTAGTGTAATAAAAATACATTGGATTGAAAATGATACTTTCTTGGAGCTAGAAAAAGTCCAAGATAGGGATAATAATGGAATTTATGATTATGTGGAATGGATTGTACCTCACTTAAGTACTCAGACCTTTGAAATAATTATTATTACTTTGGCTGAACATTTAGATTCCAGCCGGGAATTTATCTCCGATATTTATACTGCGGTGAAAGAATTAGATGGAGTTTGGAGTGAGGAAATTCCAGAGGAACATTATGTCCGAGTCACCTTTGAACGAGAATTAACTTCCAACAATGATATTACTATTTATCCTAGAATTATCTCTGGAACGCCGATTATTGAAATTTACGAGCAGAATGGAACGGAGTTAATTGCTGAATTTGAATCCTTAACCAGCAATAAATACCATAAAGTTTTGTTAACCAGCTTAAATGGAACCCAGAACATTTTTGATTTACGAGTTATGGGAGGAAGAGTTGAATTGGATCATATTATTGATCCGGCAGATTTCACTAGTTGTGCCAACGGCATCTGTACTTTAGTGTTTAACAGAACTGGTAATACCACCTGGCAAGTACCAACTGGAGTTGCCACTATTACTGGTTTAACTATTGGGGGAGGAGGAGGTGGTCTAATGACTACTTCTGCGGGGGGAGGAGGTTCAGGTGGAGATTTGAGATATTCCAGTGCCTTAACTGTTATACCTGGACAAACTTTAATCATTGATATTGGATTTCATGGAAACGGCAGCACTACCCCCACCAGTGGAGGATACTCTTCCATTTCCAATTCAACTACCACTCTACTTCTGGCTGCCGGCGGCGGTGCAGGGTCACTTTCTACTCCTGCTGCTCAAAACGGAACTAGTACTACTCTCGGTGGACTCATAACTGGAGGAGATGGCGGAATTGGCGGGGCTTGTAGCGGTTCTAATACTGCCGGAGGAGGTGGCGGAGCCGGCGGATATTCTGGTAACGGGGGAGATGGTGGGGATTGTGCCGGGGCTAATAATGGAACTAATGGTACCGGCGGCGGAGGAGGTGGAGGAGGTAGTGGCGGTAACGGCGACTTAGGTGGTGCGGGCGGTGGAGTAGGTATAAATGGTGAAGGTGCAAATGGAAATTATGGTACTGGAAGTTCGGTTGACGGATTCCCGGGTAGTGGAGGTTCCGGCGGACAAGATGGAACTGCCTCAGCAGCTCTACCCAACTTAGGTGGAAAATATGGTGGAGGAGGTGCGGGTGATGATAATGGAGCTGAAGCCGGACACGGCGGACAGGGAGTGGTGGTCATAACTTATATAGACCTAGAAACTACCCTTCCGAATGTAACGGAACAAACTCCGACTCTAAACTCCGCCTTTGATCCGGCAGTCTTTATAGAGATAGGTGCAAATGCCACTGACAACACTTCACCTATCAGCACCCTGTATGCCAACCTTACTTATCCCAATGGTTCAATACAACGTTTAGAACTTACTAACGGAACAGGATACAATAATAGGTTCAATATTTCCTTTGAAATACCTAGAGTTCTCGGATTGTTTACTGTAAACTTTACGGCTAATGACACCCAAAATAATGTAAACCGAACTCAATTCACTAACTTTACTTCCCGGGATATCACTCTGCCTAATGTAACTGGAGCTGCTCCAACTCTAAATTCAGCTTATACTTCCGGAACAATAATAGAAATTGGGGTAAATGTTACCGACATAATGCCCGTTAGCACAGTATATGTAAATCTTACCCACCCCAACGGTTCAGTACAGCGTTTAGAACTTACTAACGGAACAGGATACAATAACCGGTTCAATATTTCCTATACTCTCTCCGGAGAAATAGGATCCTACACTATCAACTTCACTGCCAATGATACCAGTAATAATATTAATCGGACTGAGTTTACTAATTTCAGTCTAAGTGCGGCTGCTTCCGACAGTACTCCTTCCAATGTAACCAATTTACTTCCGGTTCTTAACTTGGCTATTAATGCTGGAACAACTATCGAAATTAGAGCCAACGTGACTGATGGAACTTATGTCAGTGAAGTCTTTGCTAATTTAACTTACCCTAATGGATCGGTGCAGAAGTTAACGTTATCTAACAACACTGGATCGGGAACCATTTTCAACATCTCCTTTAATATTCCTCTACTCACCGGCCCCTACACTATTAATTTCACGGCTAATGACAGCAACAATAATCTTAACCGAACTGAATTTACTAACTTCACTGCCATCAACTCCGCTCCGGTGATTAACTTTGTATCAGCGGTTCATTCGCAAAGTATTACTGAAGGAGGATTGGCAACTATTACTAACATCACTTTCAACGTTACTGACCCTAACGGTTTCGGAGACATCAACAACAATTCCGCCCAGATTAGGATCAACCTGAGCGGAGAACAGGATAGATTTAACACCAGTTGTGGAATTGGAACCCAATTCAGCAGCACGGGAGTATCGTTCAATTGTACCGTAAACATCTGGTACTTTGACGCTGCTGGAAACTGGACTATTAACGTTTCCATTAATGACTCGGCCGGAGTTTATGCTGAAAACAACTCTAATTCCGTGGAAATATTTTCCACCACGGGTATGGTTATGAGTCCTAACGCCTTAACTTGGGCTACCTTGGAATTAGGAGATACCAATAAAACTTCCACTAACGACCCGGTGCTAATCAACAATACGGGTAACAAAAATATTAATGTCGGCGGGGTTACAGTTACTGGATACAACTTGCAAGGTCAAACTTTAGCTACCGATTTTATTAACGCCGCCAATTTTAGTATCTTCCCCACCAATGGTACGGTAGGTTGTACCGGTGTCGGATGTCTGGAATGTAATGGGACTATGCTGCTTAACGCTACTTCCACGGGGATAGCTTATGCTAATATTACCCGAGGAAATAACAGCCTGAATTATTTCAACGGAACTAGCGGGCAGGAAGAATTATTTGTCTGTCTTCGATTGTTGCCCGCAACTATCAGCCGGCAGACTTATAGTACTACTGGAGCCTTTACCTCTGCCTGGACGGTAGCCGTGAGTTAAAAGAAGGAGTAATACCAAAATTATTATTACCTGAATATTATAGAGAAGTTTGAAAAAAAGTAATTTTGGTTAATATATTGTTTGTTTAAGGTCAAAATTACGACTATTTCAAACTTCTCTTTAGAACTTTGCTAATAAATCCTCTAATTTTGCAAAGTTCTCTATAACCTAAAATACTCCAAAACTCCACTATAGCCCAAACTACTCTGTGTTATCCCAAAACCACCCCAAACCTTTATAAATAACCCTTAATTTTAACCTTAAAAAGGCCTAAATGGTCTAGATCTGGAGGCGACTCAGGTCAGCAAGTTCTGACTTTGTCCCTTAAAAATGATCTTTTAAAAATAATCTTTAAAAGAATAAACTTCCGAAGTAAAAAAATAGACCCAAATTAAACTAACCTCAATTAAATTAACTATAATCAAACTTAATTATAATCAAACTGATCTACAATGCCTAGCGGAAAACATAAGTCCGGCCATTACCGGAAAATTTTTGTCAAAACTCCTGGAAATAGGACTACCGTCCATTTCAGGGAACGTAAACCTAGTGCTGCAGTTTGCAGCCAATGCCGGCAAAAATTAGCGGGAGTGCCTAGAGAAAATCCGTCTAAGATGGCTAACATGCCTAAAACAGCTAAACGTCCAGAAAGACCCTATGGGGGGACCTTATGTTCATCTTGCACTCGTAAATTGATCCAGCTTCGAGCTAGGGAGGAAGTGCCATGAGCTTATTT
>Ga0209542_10001582_pt1 | contig 53045 bp, 45 predicted proteins | sample RifCSPhighO2_01_FD_184028 | JGI IMG/M metagenome (GOLD analysis project Ga0209542, IMG submission 184028) | Soil microbial communities from Rifle, Colorado - Rifle CSP2_plank highO2_0.1 (SPAdes) (version 2) | ecosystem: Environmental > Terrestrial > Deep subsurface > Rock core/Sediment ... | reverse complement strand
TTTTACATACGGACTCATAACAGACTTTAATTTCTTATTTTCATAGAGATGTTTGGTAAGCGAATAAAAATCGCCATCGCTTGAAACAATAATCGCTTTATCATAATTTTTATAATCTATCATCGCTGGGAGTACAAGATCGGCATCAACGTTACCTTTTATTTTTCCATTCTCATCAGGAATGGTTAGTTTTAGTATCAAAATATACCCCATCTTTTGAAGCGATGAATAAAGGTCTTGGTTTTGTGACACAAATCCAATAAAAATATACGCCGGGGTAACCATATATTTTTCTTTAAGGTAGGTGCGAAATTTTCCGAAATCAAGCTTCCACCCAAGACTTTGAATACCAAGGTTCAAATTCTGACTATCAATAAATGCATAATTGTTTCCCTGTTTTTGCATTTCATCATTCTAGTACATTAAAATAAAAATCCAATTCATTCGTTTCCTATTAATGTGGCGCCTCACGAATTGCTATTCAAATGGCAGCGTTTATACTTCTTACCGCTTCCACATGGACATGGATCATTGCGACCAACTTCTTTGCTGGATCGTATCGGAGCGGGTGCGGAATCACCCCCATCTCCCGCGGCAATTTCTTTTGCTTTTTTGCGGACATCCTCAAGCTCCTTCTGGGCGGCTAGAAACGCGCCCGCGCCGATTGCGGGAATCATCTGCGCCACCTGTACCCGCACAGCCGTCTCCATGTCTTTAAACATCTTTAAACCCTCCCTTCGGTATTCGACCAATGGATCTCTCTGCCCAAAAGAACGCAAGTTCACACTGCCCCGCAAATAATCCATCGCCTCCAAATGATCCACCCAAAACCAATCGTTCGTCTGAAGAATCAAACGCCGAACCGCGCCGTGAAATGCCTCCTGTCCTGTCTCGTTCTTTTTTTGGATTACGGCCTGCTCCGCCTCCGGCACAATCTGCGAAACAGAAGCGAGGAAAGTTTCCACCGCGCCGGCTTCATCCAGTAAAATCTTTCGTCTCCTCTCATACACAATCTTCCTCTGATGGTTCAAAACATCGTCAAATTCCAAAACATGCTTCCTGGAATCAAAATGAAAACCCTCTATTTTCTTCTGCGCCGTCTCGATTGATTTTGTGATCAAGCGGTTTTCAATCGGCTCGTCCTCCGCAAGTCCTATCCTTCCCATAAGATTACCTATGGTATCTTTGGCAAACACGCGCATCAGTGTATCCTCGAGCGATACAAAAAACTGCGTCGCGCCGGGATCCCCCTGCCTTCCCGAACGACCTCTTAATTGGTTATCAATACGCCTCGCCTCATGCCGTTCGGTACCCAAGACAAACAACCCTCCACTCTCTTTCACCGCGTCCGACTCTCCCGACACGGAAGGACTGCCACCGAGTTTAATGTCAACGCCTCGTCCCGCCATGTTAGTCGCGATTGTTACGGCCCCCCTTCTGCCGGCTTGGGCGATGATCTCTCCTTCACGTTCATGATTTTTGGCATTTAAAATCTCATGCTTAATTCCCTCTTTGGAAAGATACTCCGACAGCACTTCATTTTTCTCAATCGAAACAGTCCCAATGAGAACCGGCTGACCTTTGGCATTCAATTCTTTGACCTTGCGCGCAACCGCTTTGAATTTCCCTCGTTCAGTCCGAAGAATTAAATCCTGGAGATCCTTGCGCTGGCTCGGTTTGTTGGTAGGGATGGCGGCCACCCTAAGTCCGTAGACTTTCAAAAACTCCTCGCTGGACGTGGAAGCCGTACCTGTCATGCCGGACAATTTTTTGTACATCCTGAAATAATTCTGATAAGTGATGGACGCAAAAGTGCGCGACTCTCTCTGGACGGACACGCCCTCTTTGGCCTCGATCGCCTGGTGCAATCCTTCCGACCAGCGTCTGCCGGGCTGAAGCCGGCCGGTGAACGTATCAACGATAATGACCTGCCCGTCGCGGACGACGTAATCAGTGTCTTTTTTAAATAGGGCTTTTGCCCTGATCGCCGTCTCAAGATGGTGCACCAGCTTGATTCCTCCTTCGGTATAGATATTTTCAACATTGAGCCGCTGTTCGGCTTTGGTAATTCCGTCTTGAGTCAAAGAAATCGCCTTCTGTTTCTCGTCAATTTCATAATCTTTTTTTTCTTCAAAATCCCTCACGAGCCCCGCGAATTGCTGGTAGAGTTTTTCCGACTCGACTGAAGGAGCGGAGATTATGAGAGGAGTTCTCGCTTCATCAATCAAGATCGAATCAATTTCGTCCACAATCGCAAAATTGAAATCCTTTTGGCGCAAAACGCCCCCTTCATATTCCAAGTTATCCCGAAGATAATCGAAACCAAACTCGCTATTCGTGCCATAAGTTATATCCGCCTCGTACGCCTGCCGACGACTTATAGGCCGCAGAAATTCGTGAACGACATGGAAGGCCCCGAGTTCGTCGCGTTTTTTATCGAGATCTTTATCATGAAAAGTGGCAGACGCGGATGTTGCCGGCAAAATTTCCTCCGGCCTTATTTTCGCCGAAGCGTCGTAAATGAAGGACTGCTCATGGTTGATGCAAGCGACACTCATACCCAACGCCTCGTACACCTGGCCCATCCAAACGCTGTCTCTGCGCGACAAGTAATCATTGACGGTTACAACGTGAACGCCCTTGCCGGCAAGCGCGTTCAAGTACGCCGGCAAGGTTGCAACCAATGTTTTGCCTTCACCTGTCATCATTTCCGCGATTCCGCCCCGATGAAGGATGACCCCGCCTACAAGCTGGACATCAAAGTGTCTCTCGCGGAGAGTCCGTCTCGCCGCCTCTCTGACGGCCGCGAAGGCCTCCGGCAGTAGACCATCGAGCGTCTCGCCTTTGGCAAAACGCTCCCTGAATTCATCTGTCTTTTTTTTCAGATCTCCATCGGAAAAGGCGGAGAAAGCGCTCTCCAAAGCGTTTATTTGCGCGACAACAGGCGCAAGACGTTTTACCTCGCGCGCTCCTTCCCGCCCACCGCCGAACAATTTACTTATGGAAAACAAGGCCATAATAGCCCTATCCTACCACAAAAGCATGGTCGTAAAAACGTGACGTTATACAAAACAACACCCCAATCAAATAGGGTGTTGTTTGTCAGGCTACCTTCTGCGTGAAGACCTCTTGGCCTTCTTTCTCTTGACCGTCTTTCGCTTGGTAGTCCGCTTTGCTGTTTTCCTCTTCTTTTTCATTGTAGATTTGTTTCCGCGTATCACCCGACAAATGCCGTCGGGTTTTTAGGAAACATAATAGATGAATAGCTTACAAATACCGCGGATGTTTCGACCTTTTATCTCGTCCTGCGGATTCCTGATGTAATTATGTTCTCTTCGAAAAATATTTCAATGAAAAAATCGTACAAGGTGTGTATAAGAAGAAAAAAATTATTGCACCACGACAACCTCCTGTTCCGGATCAATCGAAATTTTATTGTGGACGGACTCACGAATTTTTTCCGCCAACGCACATGTATCTTTGAATGTCGCTCCTCCGTAATTTACTAAAACCAAAGAATGTTTTTCGTAGACACCAATCTTACCTTGCCGAACTCCCTTCATATCGCATAAGTTATCAATCACCCACGCCAAAGAAATTTTTACGCGGCCGCCTTTCTGCGGAAAGCCGGCAAGTGCGGGATATTTTTTCTTCAACACATCGAAACTCTTCTTTCCGATAATCGGATTCTTGAAAAAAGAACCCGCGGTCCCCGTCTCGTTTAAATTTGGCAGTTTCTTTGAACGGATCTGTCCGATAACATCCCTCACCTGCGCGATACCGATCCGCCCGATTTCTTCGGCTTTAAAAACCTCGCGCAAATCGCCATAATCTATTCGCGGTTTTGCTTTTTTCTTTAAAAGATAACGAGCGGACAAAATAAAATATCTCTCGCCGGATCCACGCTTAAAAACACTTTCCCTATATCCGAACTCGCAGTCTTTCTTTGAAAGAGTTTTTACCTTCCCGCTTTTAGTATCAAACACTTCAACGTTTTCAAAACAATCTTTTTGCTCTACCCCGTAAGCGCCCGCATTCTGAACCACGGCGCCTCCGACTGTCCCAGGAATAAAAGACAAATTTTCCAAACTCCAAAGATTTTTACGGACAAGCAAAGCGACCAAACCGTCCCAAGGTTCCCCGGAGCCAACATTGACCGAGACTCCGTTCTTTGTCTCATCCAAGAACTCAATCCCGAGTATCTCATTTTTTATAACAAGACCTTGGAAACCGAGATCGGATACGAGCAGATTTGATCCCCCGCCCAAAACAAAAATCGGCAACTTTTCCTTAACAGCAAAACTTGTCGCTTCCAGGAGTTCTTCCGCAGACTTCACTACGCAAAAATAAGAGGCAGGGCCCCCGATTCGAAAAGTTGTCAGGCCGGCCAAAGAAACATTCCGCTCAATTTTTATATCCATAATGAAAAATCGCCAACACCAACGCATGACCGGCGGATGCGGGCTCCTAAAACTAATGTCTTATGTGAGTGCAGAGCCGCCGGCCATGCCTTGGCGCTGCTACGTTTAGTATACAGTCCCGATTTTGATAAATCAAAATCGAGGTATGTAGTATGCAGTATAAAGGGGAAAACAGCAATAACATGAAGTGTAACCTTCCACACCTTCAGACTGTCTAGATTACTTGGTTGTTTAATACATCCTGTTCTACCAACATTATTTGTGATACATACGTTATAAAACGACGACCGCATCTTTATAACGTATATTAGAAATGGTTCATATTGTGGGGGTTTTCTCGGGAGGTGTGGATACTTACCATGAAGTTTGGCACCCATAATTCAATAACCGATATCTGACGTCTGACATCCGAAATCTGACATCTGATCACAAACGCAAATCCCGCCGGTTGGCGGGACTTACGCAGACATTCGTTGTGTAGCCTGCAAAAGGCTGCACTCACAATAGCCATCTTACCATAGCCACCTTTATTGTCAAGCACAAATGTGGAAAAGTCCCTTCAAGTCCCGGCGCATCCGCAAAACAAAGAATCTTGTTCCCCATATACTTATACCCCGATAAATATTTATATTTATCGAGGATCCTCGATAAAATCGGGAGACTCTCGATTTTGATAAATCAAAATCGGAGCTTACCCCTTATACTCGTCGCCCGTCCTCCCCTACATACTGAATACCACATATCCCGATGTTCGTTCGCAAAAATTACGGATTCCTCCCCGCCCTGATCTCCCTGATGTAATACTCGCCCGTCTCTTTGAAATCCGAATCAAGTTTAATGGCCTGCTGGATGGCTTCTATGGCTTTCTGTCGTTGATTATCGGACAGATACGCCGCGCCGAGGCCGATATAATTCTTGGGATCTTCGGGGTTGATTTCGACTTTCAATTTCCAAATAGCTATAACTTTATCGTATTGCTTAGTCTTATAATACGCCTCAATAAACATATCGTCCCTGCGCAGAACGGTTCCATATTCGGGGACGAGAAGTTGCTCGACTAAATCGTCCTTCCGCATATATATAGCGGCCAGTGCGTACAAGTCCAAAGGCGTACCTGACGTCGGATAGATACCGTAGGCCTTTTTAAACACATTGAAAGATTCCTCGTATTTTCCGCGCTCTACGAGAGAAGCGCCATACTGAAACAAGATTGATTGCTTGAGAGGCGAAAGCTCAAGAGCCTGGCTCAAGTATGTATCGGCCAGGTCGTAATATCCGTAACTGTAAAAGAAATTACCCATAAAGAACAGATAGCGTGCGTCTTTGCCGCCTGTCTGGTCAATCTGTTTCTGAAGTTCGGCTTTTGCCAACTCGAAAAATTCCCTCTTTAAACTTACGTCAACACCACTTTTGCTGACTGAGATGGCCGTTTGAGGAAGCTGTTCCCTGATTTCAGAATCCGCGAAAGTCCCGTATGAGATGGCCTTTTTGAAATACTCCATCTTTGAGTTCGCCTCTCGCGCTGACAAAGCGCCGATTAACGCTCTTCCGGCCATTATCGGCTTGATATTTGCAAAATACAAGGAAAAAATTACCGCCAGTACAACAACGACTGACACGACCTGTCGCGCATTCCCATTTAATTCCATCTTACGATTCAAATATCCTGGCATCGAACGGGCCGTCAAAAAATGTGCGTACGCCAGAAGAGTAAAGAAAAGAATGTAACTGCCCAAGTTGTCAAAAACGAATAGGTTTTGCACAAAATAAGCGGCCAGAAAACCTATCAATAAACTTTTCTCGGAAAAAGACAGATGCTCTATGTGAGTATTGGTCTTAAATTTATTTACAATCTTTTTCAGCAAGCTCGATTCGCTGTCATTCCAAACTGAAAAAATAAAAGCGAATAAAATTGACAGATACGACAGAAGCCCCAGAATACCCCCGGCCACCAACCAATCGAAAAGAATATTGTGCGTCCGGTCAAACCACTGCTCCTGCGCGTACATTCGCGGATCGTAATGTTTATTGAACACGAAGTTAAAATTTTCCTGACCATAACCCAAAATCGGCCGCTCGGTAAATCCCTTCAGCGCCATGTTCCAAACCATCGAACGGGTCTTGAGTTCGGAAAAAGAAATCGAAGCGATTCGCGACAGTGTGTTGCTGTTTTGGACGAAGTTAGCATTCTTCATGAGAACAAACGCGAATATAAGAACGGCCAGAGACACCAAAGCGATCCTGCTCCATTTGCGAAGCTGAATTCTTTCTCTGTCAAAAATCGCGACTAAGGCCAGAAAAACCAATGCGCCCGCAAACAACCCTACGATCGCCCCCCTAGTAGCCGTACTATATAGAACATAGAGCTGGATCAACATAACGACTCCATAAACCCCCTGCATCCATTTACTCCATCTCTCACGAAGCAAAAGGAAGGCAGTAATAAAAACACTCCCAAGCATGAAAACCGCCAGATAGGTCGCATTCCCAAAAGTGCCGTCCAGTCTATCACCTCCTTGATTGATCGTTATCTTCCCCGCAAGCTGAACAAACCCGTAAATCGCTTCAATGAGCGATACAACGACGATCGTCTGCAAGAAACGCTTCCATAAATTGGAAGTCGAAAGCATCGTGCCCGCGACAATAAAGTACATAAATAAGTGCGCCAAGCCGATCCAACCCTCCATTCGCTCGAAATTGCTCCAGAAACTTTTATAGGGGTTGTACCCAAAAATATCGGCTATGCCAATTATAACGACAAAAATCAGCAAACTCTTCAATACCAAAGAAACTTTTGGACGATACGTTTGGTCTCGAAGGGCGAGGATTATCCATGACCCGAAAGCAATTTCAACCAAAATGCGAAACGCAAAATTTTTTCCCGTGATGAATGGGAAAAACATAGACATCGAGACAATGAGTATCACAAACGGGACAAGAAAAATGGCTGACAAGGAAATCCAACGCAAAATTTTATTTGTCTCCATGGTGGTGAAATTGTAGCATACCTTCAATACGAGTATAAGGGATTAGCTCCGATTTTGATAAAACAAAATCGAGAGTCCTCGATAATTATGAATAATTATCGGGATATAAATATACGGGGCGACGGATTTTTTAATATTTAACCTGATTTAACACGGCCTTTTTCAACTTATCGGCGATAAAAATGTCGGTGGCCGAGCGCGAGTCGGAGGTCATGCCACCGATATGAGGGGTGATAATGCAATTCTGGTGCGTTCGCGCGTAGGAAACCAAAGGGTGAGAATCTGAAATATTTTCTTTGAACTTAAGTTCATCGGATAAAACATCCGTCCCATAACCGCCGATTTTTCCGCTCTTGAGCGCGCGCAACACGGCGTCCTCGTCCACAATTTTTCCGCGAGATGTGTTTACCATAAAAGCGGAAGGTTTCATCGTCGCTAATTCTTTCTCCCCAATCATATTGTCCGTATCTCTTTTCAGATGAACATGGATGGTCAGAAAATCACTCTCCTGAAGTAGCTCGTCCAAATTCACCCGCCGCCACGCAGTCGTCGTTTTCTTTTTTTCTATGTCGGTATAAATGATTTTCATCCCAAGGACTTCTCCATACCGCGCCATCATGGCGCCAAGTCTACCTAAACCGAGAATACCCAAAGTCTTTCCGTGCAAGCTCGCCCCCATAAAATCGCCCCGTCGCCATTCTCCCTTTTTTACCGCCTCAAAACCAAACGGGGTCTTGCGTGCAAGCTCGAGCATAAGACATAACGCCAGTTCAGCAGTGCCGGTTATCGTATTCAAAAATTCATTTTCTCCCCGCAAACTCAAAACCTGTATGCCTTTCTTCGCGGCAAAATCCAGATCAATATGATCAAGACCTGTTGTCGCCGTGGCGATGTATTTGAGTTTTGTCGCCTTCGATAAAATGTCCGCGTTGAAATTCAAACCCAAGCCAACCACGACAGCTTCGTACTTGCTGATCATTTTCCCCAATCCGTGTTGTGAAGGAATCTCATAATCAACCTGCGCAAAACTATCCAATATCTCTTTGGCCTCCAGCGCAAACTTTTCTCCGATTGTGTTAAGGATTTTCATTAGACATTAGGCATTAGAAATTAAAACTCATATCCCTTCTTCTTCAAATCCTCAAGCATCCACTCGGCGCGGAACCACTCAAAAGGAGAATCAATATCAACGGAGCGATCCGCGGGAACAACGTGGCCGACAATGTTGTCTCCGTAAAGCCGATTGTCTTTCATTATAAGATCGCGCCTCATGGCATACACCGCCCCACTTCGTCTATATGCTTGCGGCAAATCCTGGCGGCGCACTCCTTCCGGTTCGGGAATGCAAAATGGCAAAACCTTATCACCATCGAGACGTTTGGCTTTAACGGGATGATCGTTGCCGACATCAACCAAAGTTACCGCGCTGTCCGCGCTACTTTCAATAAGTTTTCGTAAGGCCTCATCAATATCTTCCGGCAAACGAAATGGGGACGTTGGTTGGAGAATCACAGCGTAATCAAAAACGACGCCCAATTTATTTTCCATAAATTCGATAGCGTGCCTCATGACCGGAACATGCGGAACCTTGTCGCCAGCGATTTCGACAGGGCGAACAAAAGGAACATCTGCTCCGTACCGCCGCGCCACAGCGGCAATTTTTTCATCATCGGTCGAGACTATCAGATCGGTAATCAATTTGCTTTTTTTGGCCGTTTCAATCGTAAAAGCAATTAGCGGTTTCCCGCCCAAGGGCTTGATATTTTTCCCGGGAATTCCTTTTGACCCGCCCCTGGCGGTAATCACGGCTAAAATTTGAGTCGCCTTCATATCATTAAAATATCACTTATGACCCAACAATGAAAGGTAGCGCCGTTTTAACTTAGAACTCATAGTGGGTTTTGACCACTCGTATTTGTTGAATCACGGAACAACAACTCGTTTCGCCGCTACGCCGCGCAAAATTCTGCTGCGGCTCTTCGACTGCGCCCTCGTCGTGCCTATGGCACGCCTTCGGGCTTGTCTTCGAGCCTCGCAACGAATTTTGCGTGGCTCGCTTGGCGATCAAAACCCACTATGAGTTCTTTCAACCCGTATTCGCGCAACCATTCTGTACAGACAATAGCGTTATGATCTAAAACGAGGAGGTTAAAACGGCACTCGCAGACACTCGCGGACTTCACCCCAGTAGTAGAGCAAAGCTCACTACGGGGCACGCGCAGAAAAACGCTGAAGGGCTGAAAATTAAGTTAATCGAGTAGTAACCATGTTTGTTCAAATTTCCGAAAATTTAACAAAAATTTATTAGCGACCTCCATACACTAACTTTTTGCTATAGCAAAAAGTTAGTGTATGGAGAGTTTCAAGTGTTATCCTGAAATCATGCTATTCGATTAACGCGAGCCCGATTGATATAATCCTCCATCTTGTTTAAAACATACTCCATTTCCAAAGAAAGTTCTTCAGGTTTCATCGTTCCCTCAAGTATGATTGGGGTCGAGAAATCTTGAATCGAGTAAATTATTTCATCTTGCCTTGTGCGAAAAAGCGGCTCATGGAGTTCGGTAAAGCCGCTCAAATGAATCTCCCCCACCCGATCACCATACGCATCATAGAATTCTTTCGCGCGGCGCATACTCGGATCGTGAGTAAACACATGATTGAGATCCAAAATCATCCCAAACGGCGAACTGTCGGAGAAAAGCTCTCTAAAATCTTCGGGCCGCGTATATCGCGTATTTCTTTTATCCAAATTCTCCAATAAAACTTTTTGGCCAAAACGAGGCAAGACGTCGAAATCGGAAACCATATTTGGATGAACAATAACCGCGTCAATATTACGTAGTGTCTTCAAACGCTTGTACATGCCAAAAACAACCTCGGTTCCGTCGTTATCGGCATATTGGCCGTATTCACCCTCGGCCGGAATCTTCGGCAAGTGGACACTGACTCGCTTGAAAGAATCCAAAGCGCTGGTCGGTATTTCAGATATCCAATCGCGCTCGTTATAATCCTTGGGGAAATTAACTTCGACGGCCTCACATCCCGTCTTTTGTATAAACTCGATCGCGTCTTGCGTCGGCAAATGACGCATAAGGCCTGTCGCGAACCCCAGCGTGGTTTTCATTTTTTGAAAGAATTATTATTAATAGGATCATATTTTTTCAGGGGCTTTTTTACTTTCCTACCCAATACTTTTTCCAGATGATGCGAGGGCAGACCTTTGCCAAATAAAAGCGGCCGGACCGCGTATAAGTCTTCCGCCCCAATCACCTCTCCCTCTTCAGTATCCCGAGCGGCAACCAAACTCTTCTTGAAATACGGACGAAATTGATTTTCCGCTCCGGGCAGCTCTCTTTTGGGATCACCTAAGAATTTGTCGAGATCAACTTTCTCATACTTTTTCTTCCGAAGATGACCCGTAAGTTCGGCAAGTTCAGACGGCGTTAAAGAGACTTTGTGATCCGATCCCCAGAGGTCTCTCGACAAGGAGAAATGTTTTTCGATGACGCGAGCGCCAGCTTTTGCCGCGGCAAGCGGCAATTCATGCGATCCGACCGAATGATCGGAAAAACCGACGACGACATCCGGATACCAATCGCGCAGTCTTTGAATGCTCGAAAGATTAAATCTATCCGCCGGCGCGGGATATTCGCTGACGCAATACATAATGCAAAGCGGGACTTTTCGGTGTGAAAGAAACTCCACAACATTTTCGAGCTCGCCCCAACTAACCATGCCGGTTGAAATTATCACCGGCTTGCCGATGCGCGCGATAAAATCCAGCAAGACAAAGTCCTCGACATCGCCCGATCCGACTTTCCAAAGCGGCACGTCCAAGTCCAGTAATTTTTTGGCCGCCAAACGACTCATCGGAGTCGAAAAGAAAAGAATGTTTTTGCTATCCGCGTATTTCTTCAATTCCTGCCAAAACCATGCTGGGGTCGCCAGCGTATTTCTCTTTACCCAATCATAACGATCTTGACCTTTGAAATGGGGGGAATCGAATTTTACGTTTAGCAACTCGTCTTCGATTTCGTGCGTCTGAAATTTTACCGCGTCTGCTCCGGCCGACGTCGCCTCGTCTATAAGTTTCTTCGCGTTTTCTAAATACTCCTCAACGGGGCGATCTTCTTTGGTCTGGATGAAACCCTTGCCGATTTCAGCGATCACAAAAACTTGCTCGCCGCCGAGCGTGTGCTTGGTGCCGGGAATTTTTATGATTTTTCCTTTTTTAATATTTTTCATAAAACTCGTCTCTCTCCGATAATCTATTCTCAAATTCTTGAGAATTTGAGAATAGATTATCCCGACATTTTAATCCACAAATTTCTTCTGGAAATACAGAGGGATGGTGGCCAGAGTTTTGGCGATTTTCTTGCTGGTATCCGGCGTGAAATACAAATTGGATACGGGAAACCTGCCCGCCGCTATTTGTCTGATGATCCCATTTTCAATTTCCTTTTCATCATAAGAAACCGAGTGCACATTTCCAGCGCGTAGGCGCGCCCCCTGCCTTCCCCCGATATTAACTACGGGGATGCCGAGAAATGACGACTCCTTTATTCCGGCCGAAGAATTGCCAATGAGACAAAGGGTATTTTTAAGAAGAACGAGAAAATCTCTTGGCGGAAGGTATCGTGAAAATTTAATTTTGTGATCACTGATTGTGTCTCGGAATACTCGAAGTTCATGAGAAATATCTTCGGCGCCTGCGTCGAAATTCGGCCAAAACCAAATGGCCGGCAGATTCATTCGATGCACGACTTTAAGAAGCGATCTGGTATTCTTGGAGACATTTTTCAAATCTGAAGCATCCGGGTGATACATGACCAGCAAATAGGGAGTCTTGAGGTCAATCGGAAAACCCGAACCGGTCTTGGCTAGATCAATCGAGAGTTTGCCATTCACGAGCTTCGATACCAACTCAACGTCCGGACTGCCAAAATTGAAAACATAGTCTGGGTGTTCGCCTAATTTCAAAACTCTCTTGTAAGCCGGCTCATTAGTGGCGAAATGAATATGCGAAAGTTTCGTGACCGCGTGGCGAACACTCTCGTCAATCGAACCCGTCGTATCGCCTCCCTCGATATGCGCCACGGGAATCTGCATATACGCCGCGGCCACAGCGGCGGCGAGAATTTCAAAACGGTCTCCTCTGACGACAACCAGATCCGGTTTAATGTCGTTAAAAAAACTCGTAAACTCGATGATCCCCAATCCAACCGTCTTCGCTTTTATGACACTCGAATCGCCCTCCAGATTAAAATACAGTTCGTGAATGTTGCGATGGCCGTCTTTTCGAAGAAGCTCTTTGATATGAGCGAACTTTGAAGAATATTTTGAGAGCAACGCCGTACCGCCAACAAGCACGTGCAGATCAACGTCTTTTCTTTTCAAGAGTTCATCCAAAATCAGCATATTGCGGCTGTAATGGATAAAGCTCGTTATAACGAAGCAAATACGCCTCTTTTTCTGCTTTTTCAATGCCATTATTACATACCAATATGCAATACTCTTCTTAAAAAAGCAAGCAAAACTACAACTCGCCACGTAGAAAATCGTCAACGAATATCTTAGCGCAAACGACAAGCCCGTTCAGTGTCCCCCATTTTTTCAAAATCCGTTCCTTTATAGCAACCTGTTTTCGCCGGATGCCCACGACTTGACCCATAAGTTTATCGAAACATTGCCCGCGATAAACAATCCCGATTCCAAGCTCTTCCACAGCCTTATTGTTCCAATAAATCTCAGGGTCATCTTTCGGATCGAAAGACGGCACAACCAACGGAGTGCCTACAATCATAGAAAGCCACACTGAACTCCAACCCGCCCTAGCGAATTGAAAAATAATGTTGTTATTGGAAATAAGATCAGGTAGGGATCGAATACTACCCAGCGCCGATTTTACATCATTTGAATAAATGGCCACACCGAGTTTTTTTGCCTCCTTGTATAAACGCTTTAGACCCGACACACCGCTAATAGTGACAAAAATTCCGGGTGCTATTATTTTTTCATTAAGTTTCGGAGTTGGCCCAATCGGCGGAACAATTATCTCATCTTTATAATACCGCTTGGAATCGTCTCCTAAGCTAAGGTTGAGCGAGGTAAAAGTAGCCGGGTAAGACAAACAATGAAGACGATAACTTCCTTCCACCCAATCGGCAGCTTTGGATCCTTCTTTCAAAAGACTCGGCTTGACGTCGATCAAACCTTTTCTAACATTCCGCGATCTTTCCAAAATCTCCCCCAGATAACCAAAAGAAGTAAAGTAGGCCGGCGCAACCTCATAGCGGATGCGCGGCGAACGACTAAGTTCCACGACAATATTCTCACCTTTGATTCTGACCTTTTCTCCAATTATGGTCTCCAAGTCCAAAACTCCCGATAAATGTCGGTTGGCTTTAGCGGAAATCACCCTCACATTGCTTGCCCATTTTTCCAAAACTTTTTCGTATTTTGAACCCGAATAGAAGACAGATTTTAAAATCGATCCGAGTCTCCTGTCAAATAATATCTCACCCGGGTACCGTTTGTCGTGAGCGAAAAATTCCTGGCAGATAATACTTTTTTGTTTTTCACCGTAAACCCACGGGACTATAATTCCCAATCTCTCTCGTCCCCGAACTTGGAGCTCTTGATTGAAAGCCAATGCCAAATCAAGGCAACGCAAGTAAGGACCTGTGCCATAAGCGAAATTCAGGACTATAAATTTTCTATACGCCGAATGTCCCATATTTTACACCCTTCACCCCCTCTATGGCCTCTGCCGGGAAGATACTCCATCCATCAAAAAAATAACCGGGTTTGTTCATCTTCATCAGCAAATCATAAATGTCCAAATTGCGAAAAGAAGGATGATTGTTCAAAACCAAAACACAGTTGCTTTTCTTGAAACCGGACGAGAGTGATACTGGCCGCAGACCGGCCTTTTTTAATTCACTCGTCTTAATAATCGGATCGTAAACGACGATCGTTTTGAACGTTTTCTTTAACTCAATAATGATATCCACCGGCGATGAATATCTCATATCGGAAGTCTCCGGCTCGCCTTTAAAAGCTATACCTAGCACAAATATTTTCATATTCTTTGGGTCGATCTTGTTCATCTTGGAAAATAATAAGACTTTACCCGCCACCAATTTAATCATCCGCTTGTTTATATCCCTGCCTAAAACAGGCAGTCTGGCGTTAAACCCGAAACGTTTCGCGGAATCAGCGAGGATCCGAGGATCTTTCACCAAACACAAACCTCCTACCCCGGGACTGGGTAATGGGATTTTATTTCTGGGATAACCCCAATTAGCCGCCCCGATCACACCCGAGGCATTAATCCCAAACCTCTCGCACATCTGCGCGACTTCATTAGCAAAAGCAAAACTAACGTCTCGAAAAGAATTGTTCAATAACTTTACGACTTCCGCCGACTCCAAGCTCGGCACAGGCACAATCAAATGATTAATTGCTTTAAAAAGACGGCTCGTCAAATCTACGCTAGCTTCGTTGATACCTCCGATCACCTGCGGTAAAACTCTCAATTCTTCCAGAGCGCGCCCTTCCACTGTGCGCTCAGGCGCAAACGCAAGATAATAATCCTCGCCGGCTTTAAGGTCGGACACTTTTTCAATCAAAGGAATGGCAAAATTCCTGCATGTGCCAACCGGCACGGTGGAACGCAATACAACCAAGTCGTTGGGCTTCATGATTCGTGCGACCGACGTAATGGCCTTCTTCAAAAATTCCATGACGACTTTGTCTCTATCGTCAACCGGCGTATTAACGGCGACGATATAGATATCGCTTTCACCACTTTTGACAACCGAGCGTACGAAAAAATTTTTATTCAAATGGTGCTTCAAGAGGGGTTCCATGCCCGTTTCATGGAAATGAGGAATGCCACGATTCAACGAATTTACCACTTTCTTATTAATGTCAACACCGTACACCCTGAAACCCGCCTCGCAGAGCGTTAATGCCAATGTCAGACCGACGTATCCGAGTCCGACGATGCAAATATTGCGAGCGTGAATTTCAGTATTTTTCCACAATTCAAAAAAAGACAGAACGTCATGAACTTCGTCACCATCATCAACAACCACAATTTTATCCAACTTGTGATCGACAATGTTACGGTCTTTAATCTCGCGAATAATCAATTTCATCATCTCGAACGCCGACAGACCTTTTTTGACGGTTACCGGATTTTTTTTCATGATATCGCTAACAGAAGAGTCTATCGCGATTCCGCCCAGGATTGCCTTACGGATATCTCCATCTGTTAGAATACCTAAAAGTTTACGCGCCTTATCCACCACCAAGACTATCCCCGCCGGACCAGGCTCCGGCTTTCGATGAGGCGCGAATTCAATTGCCGTCATGGCCTCCCGAATAGTCCCATTTGGCCCGATTAAGATCGATTTAATTCTGTTTCTCATGTTATTTTGTCGCGCGATGTGAATGGTTGTTAATCTTTTGACGAGAACCACTTCTCAAAAATTTAATGGCGGCTTCCGCGAAATAAAAGTCCAGCAAACCATTGATGTCCACCGAGCGTTCTTCCGGCATCAAAAAAGGCCGAACATCTTGGCCCCACACCTTCCCCATATCCATCACCACCTCCCGTTTGGAAGCGTAAATACCAGCATTACGGCGATAAACCGGCGGCAAATCCTGACGACGAATGGTGGTATCCTCCTCAAAGCCGTCTATGTACGGGATCAACTTGTCGTCTACGATTTTTTTCATCTTAATCGGATTGGCATCAGTGACACGATAAACGCTTACAACCGAGTCGGCGCCGGTCGTGATCAATTTATCAATGCAACCGTCAATATCCTCAGTTCTCAAGAGAGGCGTCGTGACGTGAAGCATTACTACGAGATCATAACGGATTTTTTTTCTACTCTCCATTTGCGAAATGGCATGCCGCAAAACCGGCACATCGGGAGTATCATCCTTCGCCAAAAAATCCGGCCGCTTCAAGAGAACCTCGCCGCCGCCGTATTTTTCCGCCACAGCCAATATCGCGTCATCCTCCGACGATACTATCAAGTCTGTCAGCAAATGGCTCCGCTTCGCGGCGTTTAACACATAACTAATCAGCGGCCTGCCCGCGAGTTTTTTAATATTCTTTAGAGCCACACTCTTCGATCCGCCACGGGCTGGAATAATTCCCAAAATATTCAACTTGACTCCGTTTTTTAACATTACCCTAGTTTTATCACGACCCGCGAAAAAATCAATGGCAGACGAAAAGAGTCTCCACACTTTTAAATCGGCAAAATCACTTTGTGGCTTAGTATACCTCGTTGTGTCAATGCCGTTTTGGGAGGGGTGTGAGGGGTTACCGTTTTGGGACACACGTTACTAAATGACGACCGCATCTTTATAACGTATGTTGGAAATGGCCCATACTGTAGGGTTTTCCCGGTGGATGTGAAAACTTACTAGACGAATATTTCCCGCCTGCATCAAAAAGAGAACCTCGCGCGACGAAAACCCAGGCGATGTTTACTTCAATAATTTGACGACTTTCTTGGCAATAAACTCCTCGGTTGCCGCCATTGATTCCACACTCATACCGCCGATATGAGGAGTGATAATAAGATTTTTGTGCTCTCTGGCATATAAATAAAGAGGGTCGGTTTTAAGATGGACGCCGGAAGAATCTTCATCGTCCATTACATCGATCGCCGCTCCCCCAATCGTTTTGCTTTTCAAAGCAGAATACAGATCCCCTCGAACAATTACTTCGCCACGCGAAGTGTTAATTAAAAACGCAGTCTTCTTCATCAAAGAGAATTCGCGCCCGCCGATTGATTGCGCGGTGTTTTCATTCAAAGGAAGGTGTAATGATACAGTATCACTGATCCCAAAAAGCGCGTCGCGTGATATTTTTTTTGTACCTATTTTTTTCATAATTGTCATCGAAACGAACGGGTCAAAAGCAACAACCCGCATGCCAAACGCTAGGGCGTATCTGGCAACCATTTTGCCAAGCCTGCCCAAACCGACAATCCCTAAAGTCTTCCTATTAAGCTCGTTGCCAATATATCCCTCCCGCAACCAACATCCACCTTTAACACTGTCGAAGGCCCAAGGGATATGACGAGCTAATGACAATATCAAAGCAAAAGCGTGTTCGGCAGTTGAGGTAATTTTATTGAGAAACACCGTTTCCCCCCTGAGCGATATAACCCTAATACGACGTTCCGATGCGTAAGACAAATCTATATGATTCAGGCCGGTTGTCGGGCAGGCGATAATTTTAAGTTTCGGAAATTGACCGACAAAAGATTTATCAGCTCTTATGTGGTTTCTAATGACGATGATTCCGGCCACACCGAACACCTTTCGTTTTAGAATCGGCTTTTTTTCCAGATCACTTATTAAATAAACATCACCGAGTGTCCGGTACAAATTCAAAGCCCGCGAATCATATTGGTGCGACTCGAATAAAATGATGTCCATTTCAATTGATCCCGCGGCTGTCCATTTTAAGCGCTCGCGTGGTTATGGGCTGATACCTTTTTATAGAGATTTTCGTTTTCCGCCCAAGGATATCAAAATATTTATCCGATGGCAGGCCTTTAACAAGCATCATCGGCCGCATCGCATAAACCATATCTTTTGTCAGTGTGGTTCCTTTGGGTATATCGCGGGAAGCCACCAGTGTTTTGCCGAAATACGGCCGCATATGATTATTAGCTCCTTCCAATTCTTTCTCTTTGGAGCCGTAATACAACAGATGGTCGACTTTTTTGCAACGTTCCGAACGTATCGCCTTAACCAGAGATTTCATTTCAGACGGCGTCATAGAGACCTTATGATCAGCTCCCCACAAACGACGCGACATTGAAAAATGCTTCTCGATTATTTGCGCCCCCATTATTACCGCCGCCAAAGACACTTCATTGCCGAGCGAATGATCGGAAAAACCAATAATTGCCTCCGGATACTTTTCTTTAAAGCGCTCAAGCGTCGCAAGGTTGAAATATTCTCTCGGACAAGGATAATGGCTAACGCAATAGAGAACGGCAAACTGTCCGCCACGCGCCCGGATCTTTTCAACGATATCATCGAGCTCGGCCAAACTTACCTGACCGCTTGAAATTATCATGGGCTTGCCAGTTTCAATCACGTAATCAAGGAGAACATAATCTCGCATATCGCCGGATGCGATTTTCCAAATCGGCACATTAACATTGTTCAGTTTTTCGGCGGCTTTTCGGCTCATTGGAGTCGAAAAGAAAACTAACCCGTGATTTTCCGAATATTTTTTGAGCTCCCGCCAAAATTCAATCGGTGTAGCTTCCGTGTTGCGCTTCACCCAAGCGTAACGGTCGCTACCTGAAAAATGGGGTGCGACGATGGGAATATTTAACTGCTCGTCATCCAATTCGTGGGTCTGAAATTTTACAGCGTCCACACCGGCCTCAGCCGCCGCATTGATAAGCTCCTTGGCATTTCGCATATATTCACCGACTGGGCGCTCTTCCTTGGTACGAATAAAATTCTTTCCAATTTCGGCTACGACAAAAACATCTTTGCCGCCAATAGTCTTATGAACCTTGCCAGATTTGATCTTTATTTTATTTATCATGACCCATTTTATAATCCTTTTCAGCAAGAATGTCAAGAATATAGTCGGCGATTCTCTCGCCTGCCTTACCATCTGATCTTTCGACCTGACTTTCGACTATTTTCGAACGACCCTCTGCGTTATCCTGTGGGTTCATAAGATAATGGTTGATTAACCGCAGTAAATCTCTCGCGTCTTTCGCCAGAGAAATTCCCCCGAACCCCATAATATTTCTATAGTGGGTCGCTCCGTAAAAACGCAGAATGCTACGATAGGATTTTTCTGGAACAAAATCAAAACCTAAATTGATGACAGGTTTGTCCAAGATGGACGCATCGATGGAAATGGTGGACGGGGGGCAAACCACCAGTTCACTCCAATAGATAGAGTCGAACAAACTCTGGATATCTGCCTCATTCATATCCCAATCAACGCCGCGCGTTTTGGAGAATCGCACCCCGGGTATCATAAAAACAAACCTGTCCATTTTCGAGCTATCCCCCAATCTCACCCTATCATTGGGGGGGAAACGAACCAGAACAAAGAGGTCGTCGGGAAGCAGTTTTCTTTTAAGAAAACTGTCAATCAGCAACATAAACTGCCAATCGGAATCACTGAAAGTTTTACCCATCGGGCAAAATACAAAAAACCGCGCCGTAATCGGCAGGCCCGCCTGTTTCAGAAAATCTTCGCGCGATGTTGGTTTCAATTTCCTGTATATATCAAATTGAGGAGCGCCACTGATAAAAATTTTTTCGGGAGGTATGTCATGAAAACAAACCGCTTCGGTTTTGACAATTTTATTCGGCACAATTAGATAATCTGGCAAAATTCGTATAATGGAACGAGAAGTTAGCTTATCCCAAGAATTAATAAAACCGATCGAAGGCACTCCGAGCCGTTTCGCGGCGCGGAGAATTGCCGCCTCGTCATCTCCAAAAAGATGAACGGAGAAAACCACAGCTGGATTGAACTCGTCAAATAATTGTTTTACTGCATCGTCAATACCCAAGCGTGCGTCAAAGTAGCGCGCAAACTTCCTAACCAAAGGCCTCGCCAAAATCCTATTTACCAATAGACTCACGACGTATCGAAACGCGTTCCGCGATTCATAATAACTATAGCGCCGTTTCAAGTCCATTGTCTCCGTTCGCAGTAAATAGACTTTCAAATAAGAAAAAAACGTTCCCGCCAATCTTTCTCTCAACGCCGGAAATGTGGCGTATTTTAAATCATCCGACTCCGGAAAAAAGCTTCGATAATAATCAATCCTTAACTGGTTCGGCATTAATAAAACAATCCGGACGTTTTTGCCTTGTCGGAGCCCTTTGAGCACGTCCGTCCTTAAGATATTGAGTGCGACGACCCCTTGAAAAACTGGAATTATAATGGTCTTCATCGAAATGACTGCGTTAATATAAGACTCGCGATGACTACTATAGAATGGGTGCCCGAAAAGCCCCCGATCTATTTTTAAAACGGCATCCAAGAATCATAAAAACGCTTAAGAAACCGGAAGCGACGAGAGTATTTAAACAAATAATAAATCTTGAGAAAGGGCGGCCAAAACTGCCAGCGCAATCCCCAGTACGACAAACGGGAAAATGATTTGCGCGCAACTTCAGTTTTCCTCGCCACTAGACGAATATGATGGACGCTGAAACCCGCATCCTTTTGTCTTTCTAACTCATCCTTCTTTTTGTGCTCGTCGCTGTCCAAATACACGACTTCAAAGCCCGCCTGTTCAACCATCTTCCTAAGTGTTTCCGGCGTAAACATATACGGGTGATCGATTTGAACGCCCGCCGAAATCGAACCAGCGCGTCTGACCTGATGCCGAAAATTTTTTACCACCAATATCAGAGCCCCGCTATCTTTCAGAACGCGGCGCGACCATCGAAAAAAGGCCGCCGGATCCAAGAGATGATTCAAACTCCTTACGCACAAAACGCCAGAAACATTCCTGACATCAGTATCATTCTCGATAAAATCTTCGAATAGTAACGTTCGGGTCGGAACTCCTTTACTCCTGGCAAAATCCGATTCCTTTAATGACGGTTCGATTCCCATAATCCGAATGCTCGGGACGATTTCCCTCATTCCGAAAAGAACTCCCCCCGTCGAAGAACCCACGTCAACCATAAGTCCAAGGTCTCTGATATAAGGCAAAACTACTTTAGCCAAACCTCTCCCAAATTTCCTGGCATCGTAGAAATTCACCTGAAGTGTAGCCGCGCGATCCGTCTTCCCAATCACCGCCGAACGATGATCGCGATAATGATATTTGTAATAATCATCATACCCTTCTCTGGTCATCCGCGGGTTGATAAAAATCAATCCGCAATTTACGCAGATTACCGTCCTTAAAGGCAAGCCACCCTGACCTTTTTGGGAAAGAACTTTGAAATCATACCCGCCGCACAAATTGCAGGCGATTTTTTCCAACGGAGTTCGTTCGTAAAAAAATAATGGGGCCATGAAATAGTTAAGCCCTAGCTTCAAAATTGTAGCCTAAGGGAAAATTCTTATTATTACCACGGTTAAAAATGAACGGCTTAACAACGGACAAACCGACTCGCAGAACTTTCCAGACAAACCGAACACCGAAAATTTTATCTCTGGCTAACGAATCCGTGTAATGGGCAATCATAGTATAAATCAAAGCATAGAAATTCAATACAGGAACGATTTTAATCTGCTTAAAATTAGCCTCGGTCAGCATTTTTTCCAACGCATATTCCGTATACCGACAAAAATCATAAGGCCTCTGGTGAATGCCGTTAAGAAACGGAACCGAACCTATTAGTAGGCCGTCATTTTTTAGAACCCGCTGACACTCCTTGAGTAATCGGGGCGGATTTTCCAAATGTTCCAAAACGTTTGAGAGGACAACAACATCCGAAACTCCTGATCTAAGGGGCAGTGATTGCTGAAAATTGCATACTACATCGACCAAGGGATAAGGGTAGAAATCCAACGATACCAGATTAAACCTTTTCAGAATGGAGATGAAATGGGACTGACCCGCCCCGACATCCGCTACCAGGCTCGAATCCGGTAAATTTCTCAGCACCCCCTTGAGAAAAAGGAAATTCTCCTGCCGCCACTGCGACCAACGATTCTGATCCTGAAAGTCGCGACCGGCTGACGGACTAATATTATTTGGAGGTTCACAGAAAAAAAGTTTGCCGCTTCGGTCCTCCCCACCAGTAAGGACGATTTTATCCAGTAACTCCTTCTTCATTTTAGCTCTTTAAGCAAAACATTGGACAAACGCTCGGACGACCTGCCGTCAAGCCGATATTCCTGCTCGAGAATCATTTTATTCCTAGCATCTCGGTTAAATACAGGATCCGCCAGATATTTTTTCACCAGAATAACCAGCTCCGCTGGACTTTTCGCCATAATAACGCCACCAGTCTTTCTTATATTGTCATAATATTCATAATCGTAATAACGGCGTACGCTATCCCAATAAACTCGTGGCGCGTCGTCGAAATCAACAATAACCGATCCTTTACCGCAAAGCGCCGCGTCTAAAGCGATAGTCGATTGACCTGTAACCACAACATCAGCATACCATAGCGAACACCACAACCCCACATCAGATGACTCGTCCACTTCGTTTAACTTGATATTCTTTCCCTCAAACCTTGAACCCGTTCTATCGAAAATAATTTGGGACCGCGGATTATTTATTTCATTGTAAGATACATGATCGCTGGGAGGCAAGCGAACCAAAACATTGGCATCGAATTTTGAAAGGATCTCTAATATATTTTGATCCAACTTATTTTCACGAATGTAACGGTTACCAACTGGCGCTACAAGAATAAGGCGGCGGTTTATGTTTCTGAACCCGAATTTTTTCAAGAATTCTTGTCGAGAGACCGACGGTTGCGTTTGATAGCGATCATGATGTGGAATACCGACCGATATTATTTTGTCGTCTGGAATAAAATTCCAAACGTCTGCCTCTCCTTTGATGATCTCGTTGTGCGCGAGTAATATATCTGGAACGACACGGATCACACCTTTCGTGGAAAGGTTATCCCAGGAACGTATCATTCCAACGGTTTTAATACCGCGGTGTTTCGCCTCTTCCAGCATTCTCACATCCAGTTCGTTTTGAATATCGGTGGAAAATACCAGATCAGGTTTATAATTGTTAAATAAATCGCGATATGGCCCGTTTCGTCTCCCAAAGAACAAACGGTTGCACCAGCGAAGCAATTTGATACCCGATCGAGACGCAACGCCTAAACGAGAAGGTAAAACAGCCGACAAAAACAAAAAAAGATTTCCTTCCTGATAAAGTTTGGCGCGGCGCTTGATATAAAGACCGCGCGTCTTTGAGGCCGCAAGCGCCCAAAACCGGAAAAATAAATCGGCGGCGGTCAATGTATTTTTCAACCCGACGATCTCTACTTTTTCAGAACCGAAATTCTTCAAGAAATAATCCCTTTTAAAATACGGCGCCAAAACAACTACCCGGGCCTCTTTTTGAAGCATCTTCAAAACCGGAGTGTTCAATATGTTGCGACTCACAAGCGTGTGGAAACTTGATATAAGAATAGTCTTCATACGGTGCATTATCACTAGGAAACAGCGTCACGACCAGATGAACAACAAATAATATCCTGTAAATTCAACATGAAGTCCAGTATACCAAAAACATGATAATTGTCAGGATGACGCATATAGTATTTCGTTTGCCAATCTTTCACAGGCTTTGCCGTCCATTAGACAAGCCTGGATTTTGACAATCTCGCGTCGTCCTACCCCCTCAAGAAATCCGTCACCAAGATACCTGGCAACCTCCGCCGAAAGAGACGCGGCACTATTTGCTATGCGCAATCCGCCCGTGTTCACCACATTAACAATATGTTCGGATTTATACTCATAAATCTCATCCTTTGTTCCACGCGATCCGAAATTTACGCATACGATCGGCTTACCAAAAAAAGCGGCATCAATAATTGCCGTGGATGGCCCTGTAACAACCACGTCGGCCGAATCCAATTCTTTGACAAGCATTTGGTCGCCTCCCGGAGTAATCTCTCGCACAGTTATTTCAACGTCCTTTTGAGCGTAACTACCGGGGATATCGTAATAAAAATTTTTCGGTTTAACGAAGTTGCGAAGAGTAACGGTCTCATTGGGTAAGAATCTTACGATAACATTCACGTCAAGTTTGGAGAGTTCTCTCAAAACCAACTCGTCAGTGAAAATTTCATTCTTCACCGCCGAGTGGGCCATTCTGTAATCGCACAAAGGGAAAAACAGAATTGTTTTTCTAGACGGATCTAGACCCAAACTCTGCAAAAATTCCCCCCCATTTGTTATTTGTCGTCTGATATACGCATCGTAATGGGGAATCCCGATGACGGATACGCTATCGCTTCGAATCCCGTACAACGACCGCGCTTGATCCTTCAAAACTTGATTATGGACAATCAACTTTTCCGGAACAAAACGCAACGCTCTCGTTACAAGGTTATCCCACGAACGAACCATGCCTATAACCCTGATGCCCCTCCTCCGGGCATCACCGGCCAAAGCCACATCATGTTCATTCTGAACGTCGGTGCAAAAAACCGACTCCGGCCGATATTTATCGAGCAAATGATAAAACCTGCCCTTGGGAGTGATCAGATAATCAATACCCCTGATGATTTTCATCATCAATTTGCTTTTCCCAAGAAGTGAAGCGGGCTGATAAAAAAGCCAGTAGTAATACTTGTTTTTTCTTTCACCCGAAAGGGTGAGCTTTCGGCCCATGGCCGCGCGGCGCGTGTCTGGCAAGGCCTCCATGAGACGCTTCAAAATCCCAACTCTTTTCGTCCTGACAATAGCCCCCACACCAACTTTCGCGTCGTCTGCTTGTTGTATGGACGGCGAATGAATCACTTGATACATACGTGGTATTCGGTCTGTCCCCATAAGATGTTAAAGCAGACAAGCAACGCGGAAGTTGGTGTCGGGGCAAGCGCGACGGCGTGCCATAGGCACGACGAGTGCCGTTGCAACTTAAGTGTAAACCTGAATAAGATGTGATAGCGGTTATGACTCGGTGATAACCTATAAAATGATGTAACAAGGTAAAAGTTGCAACGGTACGAGAGTGCAGATGAAGAGCCGTAGCAGAATTTTGCGTGGCGTAGTGGCGAAACAAGTATGTATTTCTTACGTTTTTCATGTACGAGTGGTTAAAACTTTAGATGAGTTCACTTTATAACCTTAAGACAGAAAGCAAGACCCGTTTCTGTTGAACTTGGCATAGCTTTGGTGTAATGAGAGACGGTTTTCCAAAGTAAATTTATAATTTTTCTGATGGCGCGACCCCACAAAATAATTAAGGTGTTCACCAACTTATTATTGGAAAAACGATACGAAAGAAAATAAGCGGAAAAGAATCTCTCTTCAAAAGAATGGTAAACATCAAAAGGCGTTCCGACATTCACGATTTCGATTGATGAAAATCCGGCTTCTTTGAACAAATATTCCAGTCCAAAATTCGTATACCGATAAAAATCATAGGGGGCGTAATGAACAACATGAAGAAATGGCACCGAAACAAGACCATACCCGCCTGGACGGATGATTCTCCCCATTTCCTTCACAAACAAACCCGGGTTCGGAAGATGTTCCAAAACTTCCGAGCAAAGAATAATATCACACGAATTATCAGCAATTGGCAAGGGTTTTCGAAGATCGGCCACAATATCAACCGGCGAGTAAGGGAAAAAATCAACTCCGAAAAAATTAGAGAACGGCGTCGTAAGTTCACGGTACGGACCAGTCCCCACCCCAATATCGCACAAGACTTTTTCTTTTGTATCCTCACTGGCCAGTCGTTGCTTAAAATAATCAAAGGCAAACCAGCGTTCCTTGCTCCATTTGTTCTTGTTGGCCGGTTTCTCAATCAATTCTCTAGCGTCTTCCGGCGGATTAGTAAAGAATAGTTTGCCGTCTGTCATGGGAATATAATTCCCGCATTTTTTACAAGAAATATGTTTCGCGCCCACATCAAATGAGGTGCTACCACAGTTTGGACAACGAATGATTTTTTTAATCAGTGTTCTCATCGCCGGGTAAAACCGTTAAGACCGTATTAACAACCCTTTCACTACTATGACTATCTAGCTTATAACATTGCTCCATGGAAATTTTCTCGCGGCCAGCATTGTCAAGTTTCCTATTAAGAAAATAATCTTTGATCAGATCGAGCAATACTTTTGGACTTTTTGCCACTTTTACGCCTCCAGTATTTACTATATTAACAATGTGTTCTGATTTGTATTCGTAAATCTGGCCAACTTCGGCATTGTCCTGCTCGTTATAAAAATTCACAAAAATTACCGGCACATCAAAAATTACCGCATCGATCACAGCTGTGGAAGGACCGCAAACCACAACATCTGCAAAAACCAACTCATCAATCAACTTTTCATTATCTTCTTTTGTCACCTCGCGAGTCGTAACTAAATTCGCCTCAAAAGAATAACCAGGTGTATCATAATAGAAATTTGATGGTTTTTTGAAGTCTGTCAAAGTAACAGTCTCATTCGGCGGAAAACGAACGATTACATTCGCGTCCAAGATCGAAAGCGTTTCCAAAATTTTTTTATCAACCAGGACTTGTTCTGGCGCCGAATCTGACCTGTGAACAACTCTATAATCACAAAGAGGAAAAAACAAAATTGTTTTCTTCGCCGAGTCCAGAGAAAATTCTGAATAAAAGTTCTCTCTGGCACGTTTCGATCCCATAACATATCGGTCATAGTGAGGAATGCCTGTCACTGAAATTATCGCTGGCTCGATCCCATAAAGGGAAATGGCTTGGTCTTTGACTATGTCGTTGTGAACAATAATTTTGTTCGGAACAAAACGGATAGCTCGCGTGACTAAATTATCCCACGATCGAACCATGGACACAATGGGGATTCTCTTTGCTCTAGCGTCCTGCATCAAAGCAACGTCATGTTCGTTTTGAATATCTGTCGAAAAAATCAGATCGGGGTGATATTTTTTAAACAGCGGGAGAAAACGTCCTCGTGGTGAGAAATAATAGTCAAATATTCTGATAAGACGCATCGAAAAATGACTACGACCAAAAAAACTCGCCGGCAAATATAACAGATAATAATAAAAGAAATTTTTTTTCGTACCATTGAGAGTAAGCCGCCGTCCAAGTGAAGCCCGAATAGTTGGCGGTAAGGCCTCCGCGAGCCGCTTCAACATCCCAACCCGCTTAACTCTCACTGTCGCGCCAATTTCAATACCTTCGATAATTACTTTATCATCTTTGAATGCTTTTTCAAAATAGGAAACCTTGAAATTGGGAACGGCAATGACAATTCGGAAATAGGAACGCAAAAGCCTAATGACCGGAGTCGCGATAATATTCCGGGAAATAAGAGGATGGAAACTTGTTATAATCAGCGTCTTCACGGCTTAAGCGTAACTTTTGGATATAAAATTAAGATAGCTCTTAAATTATTTCTTTTATTTTATCAATATCCAGCTGGCCCTCAGAGGAATAATCTTTAGGAAAAGAAACGCGCTTAAAGTTTTTATATCGTCGTTTGCTGTATTTCAAACCATAAATATCGGCCGCCGGCAGAAGAACGAACATTTTGTCATCCGCCCACACCTCTCGCGCGGAATCTGTCGGGCCAAAAAGATGCTCATGTGTTTTTTCTCCACCACGATTGCCAACTTCTTCCACTTTAATTTTTTCCCCGGGAAAATATTTTTCTAGAAAAATATTAGCGAGATCCGCTAATTTTATTGATGACATTCGCAAAATAAAAACTTCGCCGCCTTGAGCAAGCTCGGCCGCTCTTAAGATTAAACCGACAGCATTCTCGATTGACATCATAAATCGAGTCATGTTTTTGTCCGTAACCTTTATAACCCCTTTACCCCCCGCTTGTTTTTTCCAAGTTGGCAACACTGAACCGTTTGACCAAGAAACATTGCCGAACCTTACACAGGTAAATTTTGTCTGCCGGTTTGAAAGTATTAAACCGGTATTGATAAACAATTTTTCCATCATCAGTTTTGATACGCCCAATATGTTGACCGGATCCGCCACCTTGTCAGTCGAGATAGCAACTACCAATCTAACCTTTTTATCCAGAGCCGCTTCAAGAACATTCTGCGAACCGAGAATGTTGGTTTTAATAACTTCTTGAGGATTATATTCACAGGCCGAAACATGTTTCATGGCGGCGGCGTGGAAAACGATATCAACCCCCTCCATAGCAAACTCTAATCTGGACTTATCCCGGACATCACCAATGAGCATTCTGACATTGGAATTGGCTCCTAATTTCTCCCGCAGATAATACTGGCTGGTTTCGTTGCGAGAATAAACCCTGATCTGTCTAGGTTCATATTTTAACAGTTGGGTTACCAATTCCGAGCCTATCGTACCGGTTCCACCAGTCACTAAAATAATTTTATTTTTGAATTTGTTTTTCATAGTTGTTTAAAACCTCAACAACATTCCGACAAATATATTTTACATCATTTTCGCCCAATCCGGGATAAAAAGGCAGGGCCAAAGAAGTGTCACTGATCATTTCTGAAATAGGAAAATCGCCTTTTCTATGACCTGTTAACTCTTTATAGAAACTAAATAGATGAATTGATGGCAAGTAGGGTTTGGTAGCTATGCCCCGTTCAGCTAACAATTTGATTAAATTGTTCCTTTTAATCTTGGGATTCTTTACTCTCACCACATAGACAAACCAAGAATGAGTGTTATCCTTCGCAACCGCCGGCAACTCTACCATTCCCGCAAATTTCTGTAAATACCTCTCATAAAGCTTGGCAACTTTTCTTCTTTTTTCAATCAAGGAACCAAGTATCGCCAACTGAGAAATTCCCAAAGCTGCGTTCATTTCGGCCATACGGTAATTATAACCAAGATATTTATGGTCCAACCATTGTATATTAGAAGAACGTCCTTGGTTCCGTAGGCTAGAACAAAGTTTGTATATTTTTTTGCTATTCGTAACAATCATTCCACCTTCGCCTGTTGTCATTTGTTTATTTGGATAAAAAGCGAAAACGGCAGACTCACCGAATGTGCCGACATTCTTACCTTTATACGTGGCCAAAATTGATTCACAAGCATCTTCGATAATTTTCAATTTATGTTTTTTAGCGATTTTTATAATCGGACTCATCGCGGCTGATTGACCGAAAATATGAACCACTAAGATAGCCTTGGTCTTCGGTGTTATTTTCTCTTCTATTTTTGAAGGATCCATGTTATATGTCACCGGATCTATGTCCGTGAATACCGGTTTGGCTCCGACATACAAAACAGCATTGGATGAGGCGATAAAAGAAAAAGGGCTAGTGATGACTTCATCACCCGGTCCAATCCCGGCGGCAATCATAGTCAAATGCAGACCGGCTGTGCCGCTCGAAACAGCACAGGCGTATTTTGTGCCAACCATTTTCTTAAACTTATATTCAAACTCTTCCAACTTCGGGCCTAGACTCAAACAGCCCGACCGAAGAACACCGAGAACCCCTCTCTCTCCGGTTTTACTTATTAGCGGTCTAGCTATAGGGTATTCTTTCATCTCTTTTCTAATGAAGCTTCCTCTTGATTTTGACGGACTTTCACTATAGTTTCAGAAGACACAAAGCCGCGCAAAAGAGCTAACGGATATCCCATAACATTTTTACCTATAAAAGTTGCCGGATGCGTAACTGTATTACAACCCAAAGACGAACCGTCCCCGATGAAGGCCCCTATCTTCGAAAGTCCTGTTTTAATCCCCTCAATTTCAATTTCTTTCATTGTAACCTTCAAATTAGAGAGCTTGGTCCCGGCCCCCAAGTTCACACCATTACCTAAAATACTGTGGCCAACAAATGCGAAGTGGGGAGCGCGACTCCCATTAAGAAAGACTGAATTGCTAACTTCGGATGCATGACCAATTACAACTCCGTCCCCAGTTAGAATGTTTGCCCCAACATATGCTCCATGTCGAATTTCACAGTTTTCGCCAATAATAGCTGGGCCGTTGACCCAAGCACCAGGTTGAATAACGCTACCTTTCCCCAAAAAAACATCCTTACCGACAAAAGCGCCTCTCATGACTTTTCCGAGAATTTTCGGTTTGATGTTTTTATTGATATATTTTTCCAGCACTCGTAGAAAATCGAAAACATACACACTGTTTGAAAACAGGTCTCGGTATTTGAAAACCGACAAATCAAAATAATATGACAAATCTTTTATTTCCATATTTTTAAGAAATCTTTTATTACTAAATTGTTGCTGTCAAAAGCAATCCTTTTGGGAAACTTTTTCCTGGGAAACCAGCGACTCTCCATAACATCGTCTTCAGCGCCCAATTTCCCCGCCTTACTTTCTGCCAAATAAACTAGAGTGACGATCGAAAACGGTTCTTTTTCTGACGGATAAGTTCCCACGTAGACGCCAAAAAAATTTTTGATCTCAACTTTAAGCCCCGTTTCTTCCAAAAGTTCCCTCTTTATCGCTTCTTCAGGGCTTTCCCCGCTTTCTAGAAAACCTCCCGGCAAATCCCACCAGTCCTTAAAAGGCGTTTTACCTCTTTTAGTCAGAAGAATCTTTCCTTGACGAAGCACCAGAGCAGTCACAGTTGGTCGAGGGTTCCGATAGTTTATGAAAAAACATTTTACACAATAAAGATTACCATTTTTCTCCTCTAAAGGAGATGCGCAAAATGAACAAAATCTGTAGTTTGGCAGGGTATATTTTTTTCTTGTGTTGTAAATCATAAATTTAATTTTCCTTGATTATCCTCGCGGGAACACCAACCGCAGTTACTCCATCCGGAATGTTATTGATGACCATGGCTCCTGCGCCAATCACGCTCCACTTTCCTATCGAAACGCCTTCCTTAATAGTTGCTCCAGCTCCAATAAACGCCCCCTCGCCGATTTTAACATTTCCACAAATCGTCACGCCCGGACTAACTGTCACATAATCTTTCAGAACGCAGTCATGAGAAATCGTAGCTTTGATATTAACAATAACATGACGCCCGATGCGCACGTGCGTTGTAACAATTGAACCGGGAGCTAAACAGGTTCCTTTTCCTATCTTAACATCATGAAATATCCGCGTCGATTGATGGGAAATGGTTATGGGTAAAATCTTTCCTAAACCCTCGACCTTTTCAACAATTTTCTTTCTCACCTTAGCGTCGCCTAAAGCGGTAATGTAGTATAAACTTTTCCCCTGTTTCGGATTGGATATTTCTTTCCGAAGAGCTTCAAGACCGCCTAGTATTTTGGATACTCCGCAAGAACCCGCCTTTTTATTCTCATCGATAAACCCAAGCAAGTTTAAAAACACATCGTTTTGTTTCATGTCCTCGATATAAGCGGCCACTTCCCGTCCATGCCCCCCCGCGCCAATAATTACCACATCGATTTTTCTTTTTGATAATTTTGACTTCATATCTAACTGATGAAAATTAAATGACTGAATCTCTTATCCGCAAATATTTTATACTATTTCCCTGATAATTATAAACGCTTCGGCCGCTAGTAACCCCGACTCGATTCCTCTCTTTTTCGCTAAAACCATTATGCCTTCCAACGATCTGGGATGAGGGTAATTTTTTAATTCACTTTTATAGCAAGACATTGCCTTTAATTTATCTTCTAAAGTTTCTGTTATATTTATGTAAGTGGTGGGCACAAATTGTTTTATTCCCCACTCTGTTTCAGATAAGGTCTCATAGGCCAAAATCTTTTTTATATTATTTCCCAACGGCCGGGCGACAACGAGACAAGACTCAAAAATCAAACGATGGTCTTTACATAAATCTCCTTCGTAAGGAATATATAATATGTCAGGGTTAACATCCTTGACGACATTGTTAATGCTATCATTCAATTCTTTTTGAGGAATAGTATCCAACTTAACGGTGGGAAAATCCAAAAAAAATGTTTTCTTGATACCTAATGCTTCATTGGCGCAAGCCACTTCTTTTTTTCTGTTCTTTATGAAATTCCCGCTCCATTCCGGAGTATATGCTTTTGTTACGACACAAAGAAAAACGCTGTCGCCTTGTTTCGTGTATTTTTTAATCACTCCTCCACAGCCCAAGACTTCATCGTCAGGGTGCGGCGCGATTACTAAAATGTCAGACATAAAATATTATCAATTTAATCATTAAAACGATGTCCGGTTTTAAACATAGACAAATAATCGCTTAACGGTTTGCCGCTAAAGGTCAATTTCTTTAGTTCGATAATACCATCTAAGGTTTTAACCCATAATGATTTGGGTGAAGTCTTGATAATTTGTCCGGGGGTGGCCGAATAAATCTGATATTTTTTAGGCACCACCGAAGATTCAAGAACACCAATTTTTTTCTGCTCATAGAAAGCATAAGCGGTCGGATAAACATAGGCCACAGCACGAATTTGATTAAAAATTTGTCTGGTGCTCATTGTGCAAAAATCAAGATAGCTGTCTTGTTCTGCGCGTGGCAAAAGATAAGTCGCCTGATTGTGTCTTTGAGGTTTCGCTTTCGCAGTATGATTTATCAAGGATGGCAACACCCGACGTATAAGACGCAGAGTAGCTACCTGCATTTTAGTATAATATGTCAGGGCGTTATCTTTATCGGTTAAAATAAATTTACTTTGGTCTATAATGTCTCCGCTATCGCAACCCTCATCTATAAAAAATAGGGTGACGCCACCGTATTTTTCTTGGTTAATAAAATGCCACGGGATAGCGGCACGGCCTCGATTTTTCGGCAACAACGCCGGATGGGAACCGACACAACCTAGAGGAGGAATATTAAATATTTCTGGCTTAACAATTTGCGACCAACCAATAATGAATATTATATCCGGATTAATTTCCTTTATATCGGCTATCTCCTGATTTATGTTCTTTATTTTTTTAAGTGGAATATTATGTCGGTGACACACGGGTGAAATATCTTGATAATCAGAAACCTTTTGGGTTAATTCCGGTTCTAAAGTGTAAACGCATGCTACTTCAACCAACGCCTCGGCAATAATTTCTTCTAAACAGGCATAACCCAGCCGATTGAAGGTAATAAAAATTATTTTTTTTTTGATTATTTCGTTTTTTAATGCCATATCTTTAACTTATAGAATCTTATATAATTTCTTTGCCAGTTCTAAATCGTCATAGGTATCAATATCCGCCCCCCTTTCAAAAGGTATTACATATTTTATCAAATCCTTACCGTAATACTTTTTTTCCTTCAAGAAATTATTGGCTTTTACCCAGCGCACCGCTCCCGAAGGGCAATAAACCTTCGGCAGTTTTTTTGAATCAGTTAAATATTTTCTGCCAAAAAAGAAATCCAGACTTCCGTCCTTTTCTTCCAGCGCCCAAAAAGGTTCCAACCAATAATGATCAGTTACGCTCATTAAAGTATTGACTTTATTTTTAACAATCAGTTTAAAAGACGCTTTTATGTCTTCCTCGTTTCTTAATGGACAATTAGGCATTAGCATACAAAGATAATCAAAATCCTTATCTACTGTTTCCAATAAATGAATAGAAGCGTCTTCCAGTGTCGCATTATCGCCGGAAAGACTAGCTGGTCTTAATATTTTTTTAACTCCTTTATCTTTATAATTATCCACCGTGGCTAAAATCTCCTCCGAATCGGAACTGACATAAATGTCATCTCCAAATAAATTTGCTTTAATTGCAGCTTCAATGGTGTGAGCAATTAGCGGTTTGCCATAAAAATCGACTATATTCTTTTTGGGAATTCTTTTTGACCCGCCGCGGGCAGGAATAATGCAAATATTTTTCATACCTTTAATTAATTACTATTTACGAGTTCTATCGAAAGAGCCGTTGCTTCAGCATATTTAATATAAGTCGCGCTGGTTCGTTGGCTTTCAATTTCCCTGATACGAGACAGCATGCCCGCGAGACATTGACGGTGATACGCGCCAATAACCGTTTTGCTCATTTCACCAATATTGCGACTTTCATCAAACTCGATCATTCCGTCAGTAAACAAAAGTAAGGTTCTCAACTCTCTCTGTGACAGAATTATTTTGTACCAGCTATTTTCTGCTTCTGGCTGTCCGTTGAGAATCACTAGTCGCTTTTGCGAATTTTTATTTACCCTTTCGATTCTAAGCTTAGCGGAAAGTGGCATATATTCAGCCCATGACTTTTCGAGATTGCCGCGGTATTTTTTAATAATATTATTAAATTTTCTAATTTTTTCTTCTTCGTCAAGAAAATTTTGATTCGGTGTTGCCCCGATTTCCCCATTAATTTTCTCCCATACCGCGTAACAATCCCCTCCCTGAATAATTTCCACTTCATTCTCTGCGATCTTTGCGAAAATAAACATCATACCTGGCAATAAATCCGCGCGATCCATACCAATTTCCTGCGATTCGGAAAACTTCCGAAGCATAGCGTTCGCTTTCTTCACAACCGTTATCAATTCGTCGCTCACCGCCGCATGAGCAAAAACCTCTTGTACTATTTCAACGGCCATCTGCCCACCAGATTTCCCCTCAAAAAGCCTTGGCCCAATCGTTGGGTTATAAAGACCGCTCACTCCATCCAACACTCCAAAAAACGGCGGCTGCAAGACAATTCTGTCTTCCAAAAACTTTGCCGTTCCCGAATCATAAATAGTTTTTACCCGAAAACCCATATCATTTTGTTAGATCAGCATATTTTAATATGGTATTTTTAACCAAAGCCCGCTTAACTCTTTTGCCGAGCACCTTAGCCATTTCCGAAGAAGGAATTCCTGTTCCAGGCCTTTTAACTCCAAGCATTTCTTTAGTTATTTTAGTTCCCCTTAAAATGTCTGCATTTGCGACAAGACTGCGTCGAAAAGCTTTTCTCATTTGCCGCTCCCTTTCCCCTGGAACTATTTTTTTCTCCTTATAATCAAACGCCTTTTCCAAAAACCTAATTTCATCAACCATACGCTTAAATTCCACAGGATCGGCTGAACTTGGCTGATCTGGCCCTGGCATATTTTTATCCAAAGTGAAATGTTTTTCTATTATTCCGGCGCCTAAAGCAATAGCAGAAACCGGAACGAAAATATCCAGCGTGTGGTCAGAGTAACCAATAATATTTTTAGGAAAAACATTCCGTAAAATTTTTATCCTTTGCAAATTCAATTCTTCCGCCCTTGGAGGATAAAGAGAAACACAATGTAATATTCCAACATCACTTCCCCTCAATTCTAAAATTTTGACCGCTTGTTTAATTTCTTTTAAATCACCCATACCTGTCGAAACGATCACAGGCTTTCGTGTGTTGCTCATCTCTTTTAATAAATAATGATTGTTTAGATCGCAAGAGGCTATTTTAAACAACGGCACACCGATTTTATTCATCATTTCAAGCGACTGTTTGCAAAAAACTGAAGCAAAAAAAACGATTCCCTGTTGCCGCGCAAAATCCGCCAACTTTAAATATTCAGCATCGGCAAACTCCCAACTCTTAATCATCTCAAAAACACTTTGACTTCCTTTAATGTGTTCGGCGCTCGGCGCCTTCTCAATAATCAATTCTTTGGTTTTAAATGCTTGAAATTTTATCGCATCCGCGCCACATTTTTTTGCGGCAGTTATTAATTTTTTGGCTGTCTCAAAATCACCATTATGATTGATACCGGCTTCGGCAATGACAAAAACCGGTCGGTTTGCGCCTATTAGTTTATTTCCTATTTTAATTGTTTTCATCATAAAATCCCCTGAATAATAACTCAACCGGCTTAAATCTATGCGTTTTCAATGACTCTGTCAAGAAAATGAATAACCCCACCCATTTTTGCACTCTGCTGGTAATTTCTTCGCTGACTGACTTGATTTTTCGGCCAAAAAACCCTAAGATGTCCTAAATATGAAAGAAAAAATAAACCAGCAATCTGAGACAGTTTTCTTGTCGTTGCCCACTCTAATTCATGTTTCAGATATTCTCAAGGGTAAAACCCTTGAGCAACTGGCTCGAAAATACAAAGTAATAGTGCTAAATCCTCTTTTTAATCAAGCGGATGCCGCCAAAAATAATTTCCCCACTTCAAATCATATCGTCTACGAACAACTACCTCTGGAACATGGCCAGTTTTGGTATGTGGCAAATGAATATTTTCGCAACCCGTTTATTCGAGAATATGACGACTGGTTGATCACCCAAGAATGGGGCTATCGTAAAATCCGCCGTTTCAAACTTTTAATCTTTCTTGGGTCGTTCCTACCCAAATCTTTCCCCAATACCCGCTTTTTTACCTTTCTGGAAAAATTATTGATTTCTCCTTCAAATAAATTCAAACAGCTGGTGAACATCCACAAACCAAAACTGCTGATCACCGCCACGCCCGGTTACAGTTATGCGTCATTTGACGCGGAAATGATTATATTTGCCAAAAAACTCGGCATCAAAAGCGTAGCTATAGATTCTAGTTTTGACAACCCTTATTCCCAAAGCAAGTTCTCGAGAGAAACCGACTATATTTCAGTATGGAGTGACAGAATGAAAAAGGATTATGTGGATTTTCACCACTATACGCCGGAACAGGTTCGGGTGTCAGGATGCCTTAAATTTGACCATTATTTTAACGACCGACTCGAGAAAAAAGTAAAAAATCGCGAGCTATTTTTGAAATCAAAGGGATTTGACCCGACAAAAAAAACAATTGTTTGCGCCACTCCCACCCCCGGCAATTATCCGGATAGAAAAGAATTTATGACTATGCTTCTTTCCGCTAGAGACAACGGCGCCCTCGCCGGAAGACCTAACATTTTGGTGAGGCTTCACCCCCTTGATGTTTGGGAACCCTATAAAAGTTTTACAGATATTCCGGGAGTTCACATCGAACGGGCCGGCAAACAATATTTAGACGACAAAGAGACAAAAAATTCGAAAATTATTATGGAAGAAAATGATTTGGTAAACCTTACCGAGATCCTTATGTATGGTGACGCTTTCATTAACTTCGTCTCCACAATGATATTGGAAGCCGCTCTTTTCAACTTGCCCTCCGTCTGTGTCGGCTTTCCGGAAAGACAAGGGAAACACAGCGAATTTGAATTAATTAAGGACATAGTCGCCATGGCTGATGAGAAGGTAACAAAAAATCTTGACGAACTAATAGTTATACTTAATAAATTCCTCACCACACCACAAAGCAATGACGACATGGAACGGGATCAAAAAACTGTCAAAGAATTTATCCAATTTACCGACGGACTTTCTTGGAAAAGAACCGTTGAAAATATTGATGCCATTATGAAAACTTTATGAACCTAAACCGCTTTGTCCAAAAGATAAAATTATCTCGAAAACGCTCCGCCTGGAAATTCGCGCTTAAACGATTAAGGTTAAAACTGGCTGTAATAAAAAGACGTCTTTTGAGTCCCCACCCAAGCCATTTCCCGGTTGGAAATTTATCGGTGGGAAAACACGCGCCGGTTTTTATTATTGCGGAAATAGGCGTTAACCACGAGGGAAATCTAGAAGATGCGAAAAAACTAATTAAAGCCGCGAAAGAAGCTGGGGCCAACGCTGTTAAATTTCAAAAGCGCAACCTTGAGGCCTCATACCAAAAAAACATCCTTGATAATCCGCAACTTTCTGACCAGTCGCTTAACTATCTTGTGCCAATTCTAAAAGAAACCGAGTTCGGTGAACAAGAATACCGCGAGCTAAAAAAATACGCCGCGGAAAATAATATTATCTTGTTCGTCACACCGTTCGATGAGCCAAGCGTCGACTTCGTGTCCAGAATCCTGGCGCCCTCCCTTTACAAAGTCGCTTCGGCGGATCTTGTTAATTTGCCTTTGCTTGAGAGATTGGTAAAAGAAAAAAAACCGCTTCTGCTCTCCACAGGTATGTCCAAACTTGATGAGATTGATGAAACAGTTCAATTCCTTCACAAACAACGCGCTATTTTCGCCTTGCTTCATTGCCAAAGCACCTACCCCGCCAGCACCGAAACACTGAATTTGCGAATGATTGAAACACTAAAAAACAGATATGGCGTTCCAGTCGGATACTCTGGACATGAGCAAGGTATTGACCACAGTGTTACATCGGTCGCTCTCGGCGCGAAAATCATCGAGCGACACATCACCTTTGACCAAAAGGCGCAGGGTCCCGATCACGCCGCCTCTCTGTTGCCGGAACAATTCAAAGAATTAGTTCATCGGATTAGACAATGCGAACTAGCGCTTGGTATTGGTCACAAACAAATTACTCGTGGCGAAGTTGGCAATAAACTCGCACTTCGGAAAAGTTTAGTGGCAACGAAGCCGATAAAGTCGGGAGAAACTATAAAAAAAGAAATGCTTGCGGCCAAAGGACCGGGCACAGGGCTTTCACCACAAAGATTTTATGATTTGGTCGGCAAAAAAGCAGTTCGGCCAATGAAAGAAGATGAGATGTTTATGCCTAGCGACCTTAATAAAAATGACAACCTGGTAAAACTGCAAACCATCAACAGCCAATGGGGACTCAAGGCCCGATTCTACGAAATCGAGACGCTTACCGCCTTCACGCCGAAACCAAATTTCTTGGAGTTTCACCTCTCGGAAAAAGACCTTGACTTTCAATTTCCGCCCGGCGCGTCCTACCCTTTTGGCTTATTTATTCACGCGCCGGAGTATAATAACCGCGCGCCGGTTGATCTGGCTTCTGAGGATAACAAAATTTGGGAAGATTCGATTTTCTTGATGCAAAAAACGATAGGTAAAACTCGGCAAATCGCCAAGCATTTTACCAACACTCCTTCTATTGTTATTCATGTCGGCAGTATGACTCTAAAACCTCATAAGGATCCCTCGAAACTCATTGCGCGCGGAGTTGAAGCATTCAAACGATTGGACAGTGAGGGTGTACGGCTCCTTCCAGAAAATCTACCAGCTTTCGGTTGGTTCTTCGGCGGTCTCTGGCACATAAATGCTTTTGGAGCGGCAGAGGAGATGATTGATTTCTGCAAAAAATTAGGCCTCTCAATGTGCCTCGACTTATCCCACGCCTGGCTTTATTGCAACGCAAAAAACGAGGACTATCTTGAATATATTAAGAAAACAGCGCCTTATGTGGGACACCTACATATCGCCGACGGGCGGGGCATACATAAAGAAGGTCTGCAGATCGGGGAAGGAGATATTCCTTTCGAAGAAACATTCGCCATACTTGCCGATAACATGCCGAAAAATGTTTCCGTGAGTTGGGTTCCGGAAATTTGGCAAGGACATGTTGATAATTATCGGGAATTCAAAATCGCCTTAGCAAAACTTTCAAAATTTAAATTCCTTAAAGGAACAAAATGAAAAAATTAACCTGTGTTGGAATAATACCGGCTCGTGGCGGTTCAAAAAGCATTCCTAAGAAAAATATCGCCATGCTTTGTGGTAAACCGCTGATTTGTTATACCATTGAATCCGCGAAAAAATCCAAACTCTTAGACTCTTTTATTGTTTCAACTGATGACCCCGAAACTGCCGATGTAGCAAAATCATTCGGCGCTGATGTTCCTTTCCTGCGGCCCAAAGAATTTTCAACCGACACGGCGACAGACCTCGGTTTTTTGAAACACGCTTTAATCTGGCTTAGGGAAAATCGCAATCTCACTCCTGACGTTATTGTTAATTTGCGGCCAACCGGTCCATTTAGAGGCCCAGAGGATATTGACGCAGTTTTGGCCACTATGCAGAAAACTGGTTGCGATTCGGTGCGTACTCTCTCCAAACCCAATCAAAATCCCTTTAAAATGTGGTATGTCGACGAGAGTAATTTTAAAATGACGCCTCTATTACCAACCAAATATTTTGACTCCGTCGGCATTGATGTGCCGCGCCAGCTTCTGCCACAGAATGTATATTGGACAAATGCTTTGGTAGATGCGACAAAAACCAAATTCATCCTTGAGCAGGATAAGATATATGGACCGGACATTAGGGCGATCATCGTATCGGGAAACAAAACAATAGACATTGATGGCCCCGAGGAACTTGCCTACGCGGAATATATTATGAGAAAAAAATAAAGAAAAAAATGTTAAACCTTTGCATAGTAACTCTCACTAGAGAATCAAGGATTCTGTTTGCAGAATGTTTCTGGACACCAGAACATGAAAACCTGAAATAATTATTGTCGTGCTCTGTGACAAACTCGTCTTAGCCGATCCAATCCAAAATTTTTCGGAGTGAATTATTAATAAGAATTTTTTCATCAAATTCATACTGGCGAGGCAAGTTCCCATCCCGGAAAAGTTCCAAAAGTTTCTCAAATTCATCCCAAGCTTCAATAAACTTTTTTATTCCGAAACAACCCTTGGCTGATTCCACAGATGGTAAGTTAAAAAAGTTTACAAAAATCGCTTCTTTACCCATGGCAATTGGGATAAAATTGGTAAAAGTGCTATCAGCTATGTATAAGTCAGCAAAAAAGATCAGTTCGTTATTGTTTGTTTGTTTTTTCATAATTTTTACACCAAGTTCTTCTACTGGCCTATATAAATCGGCCTTTTCCAACGGGTGGATTTTTAAAATCAAATCATAGTTTTTTTCTGTCAAATATTTCCTGATTATCGTAAAAAGTCGTTTCGTATAATCAAGTTGTTCTGCTGGCGTTAATACAGTTATGTCTTTAACGTACATCGGCGAAGAATAAAAAACCACATTTTTCTTGGAAAGGTCTATCCCGTATTTATCAGCAACCGTGATTTTCTCTAAACTACTACTGCCCAAGTTCTTCATAACTTCCTCCGCCAAATAAAAATCAGGGTGACCGACAATTGAAATCTTTTTTTCTGGAACCCCAGCTTGGACAAAACAATCCTTGGCAGCGCTATTGATTACTCCCATTCTCTTTGAGGGACCAGCGCCAATAACAAACTTTCCTCCCTCAAAATCAAAACCCAAGATCAGACCTCGAAAAATCTTCCTAAAAAAAAGATAGACCGGCTTGCCGAATTTATAAAAAATTCTTCTCCAATTTTTTACTAACCTTGGCGGCCGCAATCTTTGGCCCTCATAAAATAACGCCCATTGCAAAACCATAGTGTCTATTCCCCTCTTGTTGCCCTCAGTTATAAGCCAGCGAACGTAAATACTATTGTCATTCACGGAAATAATTTTCTCCACGGCCAGCTTTTCAAAAAGCTTTCCTACGACCAATTTGAAATACCCAACCCAAATTAATTCGCGAATGAAACGGATTTTTTTGACAAACAACGGCAACTTTGGTTCTTCAACTAGGTAAATCTTATAGTTTTTTTGCCGACAATAACCAACCATCTCTTCAAAATATGTATGTCTGGCAAAAAGCGGAAAAAAGACCACTTCGTATTTTTCGGAAAGACCTAGCAGTAATTTTTCAAAATAAAGCAAGCTGCCCATGTAATGTGGGACCAGCAACAAAACCGGCTTTAAAAAATCCCCAGTCATGCTAGCATTCTAAACTAATGGCCAATTTATGCAAAATCTTCTTAGTTGGAGCTGGACAAATCGGCAGCCGTCATCTGCAAGCCCTGGCGCGGGTTAAAATCCCGCTTGAAATTACCGTCATTGAACCAATAATAGACGCGGTAACAATGGCAAAAAACCGGCTGGCGGAAATCAACGGCAATAAAAAGCATTCTGTTGTTTTTCTGTCAAAGATGCCTAAAAACGTCAAGAAAGTTGATTTAGTAATTGTCGCCACTACTTCAAGGGATAGAAGAAAAGTCATTGAAGAAATCTTGGGACAAGCAACTGTTCGTTATTTTATTTTGGAAAAATTGTTATTTCAAAAAAAGAAGGACTTCAACGCGGTAGAAAAGTTACTGAAACACGCTGGCGCCCAAACCTTCGTAAATTGCATGATGCGCACTATTCCCTTTTATAACGACCTTAAAACAAAGATGGGCGACGACAAACTTATCTACATGGTTAATCGCGCCGATACTGGCATCGCGACGGGCGCCATTCATTATCTCGATCATATCGCATTTTTGACCGGCTGCTTTGATTTTAATGTTGACACATCGCTTTTAAGACCAACCGTTGTTGAAAGCAAGCGTAAAGGTTATCTGGAACTTAACGGCACGCTCCGCGTTCAATTCAAAAACGGCGCCACCTTCATTTTTAATAATGACCAAATCGGATGCCCGCCGGAAGTTATCATTTATAATTCCAATGTCCACACGATTGTCCGCGAAGCGGAACAAAAAGCCCTAATGTCTCTTCGGGCAAAAAGATGGCAGTGGCAAGAAGTGCCCGCGATAATCCCCTATCAAAGCGTGATGACAACCGGTATCGTTGAAGAAATTTTGACAAGCGGCACCTGTCCGCTTGTGCAATTCTCTGACGCGGTAAAACTTCACCTGCCTTTTCTTGAAACTCTGCTAAAATTTGTTAATACCCACTCCGAAAAAAAATATGGTTATTACCCTTTCACCTAACCAATATGAAAACTCCAAAAGAAAAAATTCTACTGGTCGGCGCCGGACCAATGGCTCAGGCCTACGCGGCAGTCCTTAAAAAATTTAAGTTGTCATTTTTAGTAATCGGCCGTTCAGCCACCTCGGCAAAAACTTTTGAGAAAGCAACCGGTGTTGTTGTTATTACGGGCGGACTTGAGACATTTTTAAAGACCGATCCATTCCTACCAACAAAAGCAATCATTGCCGTCTCGGTTCAAGAACTTGGACCGGTAACCAGGGCATTGCTCAACGCGGGCGTGAAAAACATTCTTGTCGAAAAACCTGGCGGGCTTAACAAAAAAGACGTTGCTCAAAGCGCCACCCTTGCCGCCGCGAAAAATGCGCACGTAATTGTCGCCTACAATCGCCGCTTTTATGAATCTGTCAGAAAAGCCAGAAAAATGATTATGGCGGACGACGGCGTTATCTCTTGCGCTTTTGATTTCACTGAGCGCGTTGGCGATGTGGAAAAACTTAAAATACCTGACACGGTCAAAAATGAGTGGCTACTCGCCAATTCATCACATGTGATTGATCTCGCCTTCCATCTCGCCGGTAGTCCTAGCGAACTTAAGAGTTCAGTCGGCGGTGCTCTTCCTTGGCATAAAAAAGCCATCTTTGTCGGCCACGGAAAGACGGAAACTGGCGCATTATTTTCTTACCATGCCAATTGGCTATCGGGAGGCCGTTGGAATATTGAAATAGTAACACTAAAGCGAAAACTTGTGTTACAACCGCTCGAAACGCTCCGAGTTATGAAAAAGGGGACTTTTGACACAAAAACTGTCGCTCTTGATGATTCACTTGACCGCGCCTTCAAACCCGGCGTCTATCGCGAAACCGAAGCGTTTCTCTTGGGCGATTACGACACTAAAAATCTTCTAACTCTCGCGGAACACCATTCTCGACTGGAAATCTACGAAGCGATTGCTAATGGGCGAAACTTAAGAAAAACTTGACATAAAAAATGTTATGACGTAGCTTATTGGAAGCTCCCAACCTGAAATGAAAGACAAAAAAGTAACAACTGATGAACATTGAAAATCAAATCCGGGCTAATCATGCCGCGACTAAATTAGCGAGAACAATCAGTGCCGTCGTCTTTGATAGCGACGGTTATCTGTTTCCAAACGACGCCGTTGAGGGTTTGGAAATCAACGGCGAGATTGCGAAATTAAAAATCCGTTCGTATTACGATGATCAGGGAATTCCCCTTTTGCACGCCATCGGTATTTGGATGGCGGTGGTGCCTTTATTATGATTGTCATATTAAACAGAAAAAACTAAAATATGTCAATTGTAAATAAAAAATTTAAATACTAAACTCGGCACCAGAGAACCTCAACAAAAGAATACTTATGAACATCCAGATTGGAAACCGGCTAGTCGGCAGCGACCGGCCAACTTTCATTGTCGCCGAAATCGGCATCAATCACAACGGCTTCATTGAAGTCGCCGAAAAACTTGTTAATGTAGCTCATCAAGCTGGCGCAGACGCCGTCAAATTCCAAAAAAGGAAAGTTGCGGTGGTCTACACCGAAGCCGAATTGAACAAGCCGCGACCAGTTCACCGAAGCGTTTTGGAAAACGCTATTGAACGGAAAGTCCTGTCGCCGGAAGCTGTGGATCGCCTGCACAAAAGCAATTTTGAGCAAAGCACCAACGGCGACCTCAAGTGGGCGCTGGAATTCACGGAGGATGAGTACTGGGAAATTGACCGGTTCTGTAAAAAATTGGGCATTATCTGGTTCGCTTCGCCTTGGGACGAGAGGTCGGTGGATTTTTTGGAGCAATTCAAGCCGCCGGTCCACAAAATCGCTTCGGCTTCGGTGACTGATGATGATCTCCTACGCCACATCCGCGCCAAGGACAAACCAATTATCATGTCCACCGGCGCCTGCAACTTGCCAATGATTCGACACGCTGTATCAGTAGTTGGTAAAGAGAATCTCTCTCTACTCCATTGCACCAGTTGCTATGTCAAACCCGTGCTGGGTAGCGAGGAAATGTGCAAAATGGTCAACCTCAGAGCAATCGAGACGCTTCAGAAATCCTTTCCAGAGATACCTATCGGTTTCTCCAACCACTTCTCCGGCATCATGCCGGCGATAGAGGCAGCAGCAATGGGCGCCTCTATCATTGAGACTCACATAACTTTGGAAAGAAGCATGGTTGGTAGCGACCAAGCAAGTTCCTTGGAACCGCATGAGTTCGCGAACCTGTGCCGAATGGCCCGCGAGTTTGAGCTTCTCCGCGGCGACGGTATTATCCGCATCTATCCCCAAGAAATTGAGGTGATGAGCAAACTCCGCCGCAAGTGGAGCCCGGAACAAAAACAGCTCTTTGATTCTTACCCCGAGCTTCGTTAGAAGCGCAATCGCCCCGACGATCATCGTTGGGGCGGTCTTTTATTTAATCCGTTTTTATATTAATATTTAATTATGAAAAAAAGCCCATTGATTTACCCCGTTAGAAGTAACGGCGCAAATCCTGCTTCTAACGGGGTTTACGCCATTATTCCCGCCCGGGGCGGGTCGAAAGGCATTCCCAAGAAAAACATCGCTGATTTGGGCGGCTTTCCTTTAATCGCTTATTCCATCGCCGCCGCCAAGCTTTCTAAGAAAATCAGCAGGATAATAGTCTCCACCGACAACGAAGAGTTTGCCGAGATCGCAAAAAAATTTGGGGCGGAAGTGCCTTTTCTTAGGCCAAAAGAAATATCCGGAGACAAATCAACCGACCTAGAGTTTGTCTTGCACGTCTTGGATTGGTTCAAGAAAAATGAAGGGAAAATTCCCGACTATCTTGTCCATCTCCGGCCAACCACTCCCTTGCGCCAGACAACCGATATTGATTCAGCGATAGAAAAAATCACCGTCGACAAAAAAGCCACCGCCCTTCGTTCGGGACATGAAATTAGAGAATCGCCTTATAAACTTTTTGCCGCCGAAGGCAAGTACTTTGTTGGTTTGTTCCCTAATGAAAAAAGACCGGAATACTGGAATTTGCCGCGCCAATCATTCCCGCCGGTCTATCAACCGGACGGCTATGTTGATATCCTAGTGCCTAAAATAATTATTGGGAGCAACGGAAAAAAACTCCACGGCGACAAAATCCTTGCCTTCATAAGCCCGGACACCGGAGAAATTGACCGGGCTGAAGACTTCAAGTTTTTAGAATTTAAACTGGAGAAAGAACGCTGGGCAATTTACGATTGGCTTAAGAAAAAATTTTAGGTTAGTATGACGCTTATGTCTCACAGCCACTTCAATGCTAAATCCAAAAAAGTTCCACTGGTCAAAACCCAACACCGGCTGATTAAAACTACTATACCCGCCCCCAACACTGAAAAAATCCTTAAAGAAATCCAAAAATGCGAGGTGCGATCAATGCATGGTCAATTACCTATTATTTGGGACAAAGCGGAAAATTTTAATGTTTATGATATTGCCGGTAACAAATTTATTGATTTCACCTCCACGATTTTTCTGGCAAACTCCGGTCATGCCAATCCTCATATCATCAAGGCCCTGCGAAAAGTCCTGCGTCAGAAACTTCTTCACACCTATACTTTTGTAAGCAAGGTCAGGACAACATTCCTAAAAAAACTTATTGGCGTAACGCCTCATTTTTGTGAAAAGGCCTTCCTGTTATCATCCGGCACCGAAGCCACCGAATGCGCCCTTAAACTAATACGGCTTTGGGGAGAAAAACAAAACCCTAAAAAACTCGGGGTCATTTCTTTCGTCGGCAATATGCACGGCAGAACCTTGGGGGCAGAAATGCTTAAAGGTAAACCGGAGACCTCAACATGGATCGGCTATCGTGACCCAAATATGTACCATTTGCCATTCCCCTATCCTTGGCTACCAAATGCCAACAAAAAAAAATATGACTGGGCAAGGCACTTTGAACATGATATGACCACCCTCAAAAAACACGGCCTGGATTTTAAAAACTTATGTGGTTTTATCATTGAGTCCTACCAAGGCTGGGGCGCGGTATTTTACCCTAAAACCTATCTAAAGGCTTTGGAAAAGTTCGCCAAAAAACACGGGGCACTCATTGCTTTTGATGAAATTCAATCTGGTTTTGGCCGAACCGGCAAACTATTTTGTTATGAACACTATAACGTCAAACCGGACTTACTTTGCCTGGGCAAAGGATTATCCGGCAGTTTGCCATTATCCGCCGTTATTGGTTACAAAAAGATTATGGACTTACCGGATGTTGGTTCGATGTCAAGCACCCATAGCGCTAATCCAATGTGTTGCGCGGCCGGTTTAGCAAATATCGAGGCGCTCATCAACCAAAAACTTATCAATAAATCAAAAACCTTGGGCGAATTTTTCCATAAAAAACTTCTAGTGATAAAACAAAGATACCCCGGCGTTATCAGTGATGTCCAGGGCAAAGGATTGCTGGCCGCTGTCATCTTTACTAAAGGCGCCGAGCGACAACCATTATCAAAACTTTGTGATTTAATTTGCGAAAAAGCTATGCAAAAAGGCTTACTGTTAGTACATACCGGCCGCGAATCAATAAAACTGGCTCCGCCTTTGACAATAAGCAAGTCAGCCTTAAAAGAAGGTCTAGCCACATTTGAGGAGTCAATTGCCGAAACCATTAAAGAAAATCCAAAGTTAACCAAATTATAGATGACAAAAGAATTAGGTAAAACGGGCTTAAAAATCAGCCGACTAGGACTCGGCACAGCCGAGATTGGTTTTGCTTATGGTATTGGCGAGAGATCCCTACCCTCCGAAAAAGAAGCGATTGACCTGCTCCATCGCGCTGTAGAGCTTGGCGTAACATATTTTGACACTGCAAATTATTACCAGCTATCAGAGAAAAGAATCCGGAAAAGCGGTATTCTCAAGAATAAAAATGTAGTGGTCGGAACCAAATGCGCAAACTTTCTAGAAAAAGGGGTTCGACTGACACCGGCAGAGACGAAAAGGATGGTCTCGGAAGAAGTTGACGATAGTAGGAAAAAGCTTGGTCTCGATTCACTGCCGATCCTCATGATCCACGGACCTTCTAAATCGGATATCGAATCGGGAATCATTACCGATATTCTTGGGGACTTGCTTTCTAGAAAAATAATCTTGCACGCCGGTGTCTCCACGCGCGGAGAAGAAGCCCCACTCTCCGCCGCACAACATCAAATCTTTCGCGTACTGCAAATTGCTTACTCGATTGCGGACCAAAGAATGGAAAGTCGGGTTCTACCGATGGCGTCTAACAAAAACATCGGTATTATTAACCGATCAGTTTTGCTCAAGGGGTCACTCACGCCGTTGCGCAAAAACTTGCCTTCCGAACTTGCGGAATTGGTACAAACAGCGGATAAAGCAGAAAAAATCGCGGCCGAACTCGGCACGTCTCTGCCATCGCTGGCAATCCGTTTTGCTCTGTCCAATGACAAAATCGCCACGTCTCTGGTGGGCACAGGCAATATTTCGAATTTGGAAAAATCTGTCAAAGCCGCAGAAGAGGGCCCTCTGCCTGAAACCATGCTTCAAGATCTCTACAAACTTGCTATAAATGATGCTAATATTGTTGATCCTGCAAAATGGCCGAAATCCAGCTAAAAAATGATTTGTCCAATCTGTAAAAAAAATACGGATAAAATTATTGCCGATACTCTGCGCGATAGCTCCAAACAGAAAGTATTTTTATGCCAACATTGCGGATTGGGAATGCTTGACCAGCGTCAAACAGATGATGAGTTAAAAAAATTTTATGCGAAAAATTATCGTTCAATCGGCAAACCGAAACTTGAATCAGAATCAAACCCCGAAGAACTTTTTGAAATTTACTCGCAATTCCAAAACGACCGATTGCGCCTGCTAAGACCTTATTTTGACAAAAAGAATAAAGTACTGGAAGTCGGCTGTTCAGCGGGTATGTTCCTTTGGCATATCAAAAAACTGGTTGTCGAAAGTATCGGTCTTGATTTTGATATCAGTTCGGCAAAATTTGCCGCCAAAAAATGCGGCATCAAAACTTATACCGAGAATATCACTGAAACATCGCTAAAGAAACATTATTTTGATATGATCGCCGCTTTTCAAGTACTGGAACATGTCCAAAATCCGCCGGGTTTTATCAAAAAGCATGCGGCTTACCTTAAAAAAGGTGGGGTGATGGCCATTGAAGTGCCTAATCTTTATGATGTCCTAGTTCACATTTACAATCTCCCCAATCATTACCGATTTTTCTATCATAGCGCACATCTATGGTATTTCACCGAAAAAAGCTTGATTAAGCTGATGGAAAAATGCGGTTTTACCGGTAAAATTTTTCACATTCAGGACTATAACGTCCTGAATCACATGAACTGGATTTTGAACGACAAACCGCAACCGGATTGTTTGCCTGGGTTGTCAGAACCAAAATTGCCACTCAGAAAAACCGTTTCGCCAAAACTCGCGGCCGCTCTTAATGATTTTATCGTTGATACTGATAAAAAATATAAAAAACTTCTGGCTCAATTCAAAATTACTTCCAATATTATTTTTATCGGCAAAAAGCGATGAAAACAAATCAAATCGGAATAGTGCAAGGTCGACTCACCGCATCCCATGGACGCGGTATCCAATTTTTCCCTTTTGATAATTGGCAAAATGAATTTTTCGTAGCGGCCGAGCTTGGTCTTAGCGATATTGATTTTATTTTTGATTTGGACCGATTTGAAGATAATCCGCTTTGGACAAAAACGGGCAGAAATACTATCCGGAAAATAACCAATGATAGCGGCGTTGTTGTTAAACATATTACCGCCGATTTCTTTATGCACCAACCGTTTTTCAGAAACAGCGAGAGCGTGATAAGGAACAATATTTTCGTGCTAATCAATTTAATTCATTTCGCGGAAGAAATCGGGGCAAAAAATATTGAGGTCCCGCTCTTGGATAACTCGTCGGCCAAAACAGAAAAAGACAAAAAAACACTTGCTGATTCGCTTTCAGAAGTCATCGCCAAGACCAATAAAAGCGATATAAATTTAACGCTTGAGACAGATTTACTGCCAAATCCTTTTTTGAAACTTCTGGAACAAATTAAAGAACCACGCGTAAAAATCGTCTACGATACCGGCAACAGCGCTTCGCAAGGTTTCAATCCGAAAGAAGAATTAACAACTCTCAAGGATTATCTCTCCCACATTCACATAAAAGACAGAATATTAAAAGGCGACACGGTTCCCTTGGGCGCCGGTAACACAAAATTTGATGAAATATTCCAAGCATTAAACACCCTTGGCTTCAACGGCAATTTCGTCCTTCAGGCGGCTAGAGGCACCGACGGCAAAGAAAAAGAAACCGTTGCGAGGTATAAAAAATTTGTTCTAAATTGTTTACGTTGAAACATTAATAAATAATTATACAAAAAATGAAAAATGATACCTTGACGAGATTTAGTTTGGGGGGCACAGTGGCATTAATCACCGGCGGAGCCGGATTCTTAGGCAAACGACACGCTGAAGCGCTACTCGATGGCGGGGGTAAAGTGGTATTGATTGACATAAGCAAACAAACTCTCGATTCTTGCGTTAAAGAGCTAACGAAACAATATGGAGAGGATAAAGTTTTCGGTTATATCTGCGACATAACAAAAGAAAAAGAGGTTGAAAAAACGGTAGGAAATATAGAAGAAGAAGTTGGGCCCATCGGTATTCTAATCAATAATGCGGCAAATAATCCAAAAGTTGAGAAAACGGGCAGCAAAAATTTTTTTCGATTAGAAAATTTTCCCGCCAGTATCTGGGAATCCGACTTGGCTGTCGGACTAACCGGCGCTTTCTTAATGGCAAAATATGCAGGAGCGGTGATGGCTAAACGCAAAAAGGGATCAATTGTTAATATTTCTTCAGAACTCGGGATCGTTGCCCCAGACCAGCGGCTCTATAAAATGCCGGGTAAAACCGATGAAGAACAGCCGGTTAAGCCAGTAACTTACTCCGTAATTAAACACGGGCTTATCGGGCTTTCCAAATACCTGGCAACTTATTATGCGGACAAAGGAATTCGTTCCAATGCTTTGGCTCTCGGTGGCGTGTATAACAACCATCCTGACGAATTTGTTAAAAAACTTGCCAACCTTACCCCCCTCGGACGGATGGCAAAGCCGGATGAATACAAGGCGGCAATTCTTTATCTTAGTTCCGACGCTTCCTCATTTATGACCGGCTCGACAATTTCAATTGATGGCGGCAGAACTTGCTGGTAATAAATTATCTTCCGGCAACAACATGAAGATTATCGACTGATGATTAAAAAATCAAATCGCAAGAAACGGCAATCTCTTCCTAAGGAAAGACAAAAATATATTCCAAAAATTGCTGATAAAAATTTTATCCTCCGCGCCAAACCGGAAAAAGTTTCGCCACTCTAAATGGAAACCTGGCGGCACTCGACGAATCAAACGATAAATGGAGAGACAGAGGAGAAAAGAGAACACCAAGTGGTAAGCCACTAATCCCCACAAACCAAAATATATCATTAGAAAAATCATGGGCAAGGTGGTAATCGCCTTTAATGCTTTTTGATAGACCAAATATTTCTGCCGGCGCATTGCGATAATGAATACCGTAATGACGGAACTAATCGCGGTAACAGGCAAACTAAACAAAAGCACCAAGAAATACGACAATGAAAGTATATATTTGGGGAAAATTAAATGAATAACAATCGGTCCGACAATAGCCGCGCCAATGCCCATAATGATCGCGAGGATTACCAAATATTTATTGCCATACTCAAAAATCCGCTGGAGTTTAATTTTATCTCCAACTGCTTGCGGCACCAAAGTTCCCAAAGTCTTCGTAGGGAAGAAGCTTGCCACCGTACCGAACATTGTCTGCGCCACTGAATAGATCGCAACCGCTTCGGTACTTATAAAAAACTTGACAAGCCAGATTTGGGCGCTGGAAACAATTTTAGAAACAAATTGATTGGCAATATCCCATTTGCCGTGGGCCCGAAAAACTTGGAATAAAAGGTTTTCTTTTGTCACGGCAACCCCCCGCCACGGCTTGTAGGCCTTAAGCATTGGGGAAATTAAAAACAATAGCGAACCAACCGACCCAACGATAAGCGAGAGTAATGCCTCTTTAACAGTTAGGGAGGAGAAGAAAAAGAAATACGCCAAAAAACCAGCTTGGAAAAATTTATACACGCTTGAACGACTGGCAGAATAATTAAACATCAATCTCATGCCCAAAAGCGACCTGGGTAAAGTGTAAATTGTTTCTAAAAATACTATAATAGAAACTAATTTTAGTAATAAAATAAAATCCGGTTTATAAGTATCGCCCAAAATCGCGGGCCCAAAAAATAAACCGGTGGAAAGAATCAAGCCAACAACCAAGCGCACACTATTGTATTGAAAGAAAAGTTTTTTCGCCTCGGCTTCTTTGCCAAGTCCAATAAAACGATTGATGTCATTGCCAACTACTCCAGCGCCAATCGCCACAACACTCGATAGAATACTAAAAATAGAAAGCAGGAGCTGAAACACCCCATATTGATATACCGAGAGCGCCGAGATAAGAAAAAAGGTAGTAATCAGACCAATCAGTTTAGAAACGATACCCCAAAAACCAAAATGGGCCTCGCCGCTTAAAAACTTTTTTGAGAATGAAAAGTTTGGTTTAGGCATTGATTTTGGACAAAATAAAATCGGCGATTCTCTTTGACGCGCCGCCGTCATTCTTATAACACATCTTAGCCACCAAAGCTTTTCGCGCCACCATGTCAATCGCCGGATTTTCTAAATAAAGAGACAGGGTTTCTTTCAAATGGGGAAAACTGCGCACCACTTTCACGCTTCCTGTTTCCAAAACATTTCGGAAATGGGACATATCTTCCAGCCGAACAATTGATTGGTTGTATGGCCGTTTTTTGTAACCGTCAAAACCAATAGTAATGGTCGGCTTATCAAAAATCGCCGCCTCAATGGCCGTAGTTGAAAAAATTGAAATTATCACATCGGCGTACGCAAGCATGCTTATAAAATTTTTCTTGCTTTCCAAAGAATCGCTTCTTTTCTGCCAATTAAAAACTATGTTCGAGTCGTTTTCCAGAGATTTGTATTTTTCGCGTTCCCGTTTTATGTCCCGAGCAATAGCGTAAGGACGAACAAAAAGTTTGGTTTTTGAGCCAAATTTGCCTTCACCAATCCATTTGGAAATTTCCCTAATAACATCCGGCTCGTCCAGCGAATAAGCGGCGCCGGAAATAAACAAAATTATTTTATCAATTTCCTCGAGGCCGAAGACCTTTTTGAATTGATCTCTGGGTACCAAATACTTACTGGGGTAAGCGCATATATCAAACTGCGGAAATCCAACCACGCTGATCTGTTCGGTGCTGTAGCAATGCCAATAAACCGCCTCTCTTTTCATTGGCTCATTTTGGACCATAAGATTATCGGCGTGCATAGGAATGTAATACTTGTTTAGATGGTCCCAGTTCATAACCATCCCGAGAGTTTTCACCCCTCGTCGTTTGGCCTCCGACACAAGCTCGATGTCCGGAAAAAAAGCCAGATTCGGCGTCACCACCAAATCCGGCGA
>Ga0209542_10001581_pt1 | contig 53072 bp, 50 predicted proteins | sample RifCSPhighO2_01_FD_184028 | JGI IMG/M metagenome (GOLD analysis project Ga0209542, IMG submission 184028) | Soil microbial communities from Rifle, Colorado - Rifle CSP2_plank highO2_0.1 (SPAdes) (version 2) | ecosystem: Environmental > Terrestrial > Deep subsurface > Rock core/Sediment ... | reverse complement strand
TCTACATTTCAGAGATGAAAGAATTCACGAAGGCTTCCGGAGGTTTTAGCTGCTTGTTTGTCTGACTCATAGCACAGGCCGAAAAAATGATGAGGAAAGGAGTTTACGATTGTTTTTACAAACCAAAAACCCCTTTTCAGGGGTTTTTGTGTGAGAGACTACAGAATTTAGTATCTGTCGCCACCTCGGCCGCCACCGAAGCCGCCTCGGCCACCGCCGAAACCGCCACGATCACTGCCACCGCCGCCGAAGCTCCTTCGAGGAGGTCTGTCAGCTAACGGTCTTGCTTCGTTGACAACGAGCTGTCTGCCGTCGAGCTCATAACCATTGAATGTTTCAACGGCTTTTGCAGCATCTTCGTCATTAGTCATTTCAACGAATCCGAATCCGCGTGATCGGCCAGTCATCTTGTCCATAAGGACAGCTGCTGACTCGACTGCGCCGGCCTGAGAGAATAAATCCTTCAGGGCCTGATCGGTCGTGTTGTAGGACAAATTGCCTACATATAATTTCTTTGCCACTTGATATAACACAAATAGTCAGCCAAATGAAGCGCTTTTAAGGCGTTTCAGATAACAAGACATTGTGTAAAAACTTTAGTAGGAACGACCTCTCGCCTCGTTCCTATTCGGAAACGCCGCTGAGAAAACCTACAATACGTTAATGATAGCATGTATAGATTTAAAAAGCAAGGCCCTGATAATTTTTTCAAAAAAACTGCCCTTAGCTGGGCAGTGAATAAATATTTTACGTTTCATTTTATTGTGCAATAAATAATCTCACTTTTTCTGAATCACGCATACCCTGACTAAATGTTTCTTTAAGAATAGCGGGCGAGGTTGTTCTTGGACGTGCTCTACCTAAAAAATTTGGATAAAGAAGAAGAATATTCCTATTTTCTAAGCAAGTTTTAATATCAGTGCATAGCGATTGTTCACGCTGAATAAATAAATCAAAAAGCGAAATTTCATATGAATATAAGCTCCCCACAGCTCCTTCAATCAGATTTTTGACCCGATATTTGATTCCTCTTTCTATGGGTTCATTTAAAACAACTACGATTTTTCTACCCGGATATCGCTCTAATAAATACCCGATGCCAAGAGGTTCTTTAATCGTTCCATCGATATAATACTCGCCATCTATAGCTACGGAGCCGAAATAATAAGGATTGATACATATAGCCGCTCGTATAAGATCGAGAGTTGGCAAATCCCTAAATCTCAAATATTGTAATTGTCCGGTTCTTATATTCAAAACCTTAATAAATAAATCGATGGGGGTTTTTTAAAATCGCCCCTAAATCAAGCAATTTAACCTCGCTAATAATTCTCATAGCATAATCTATATCTATAACGTGATGAACCCGATCAGTTTTCAGTTTTTTTACAAAACGATTTACGAAAAGATCCCTAGTTCCGTAAAATATATTTTGTGGAAATATAAAACCTCGTTGTAGATCTTCCCAATAAATAGTTGGGCCCAATTCGATCTGGCCTGATAAAAAATAAGCTGCGTTTAGAGATCCGACCGATGCAGTATAGATTGCTTCAATATTAGAGGCTAGAGAGAGGCTATGTAACCCATTCAAAACTCCGGCGCCATATACGCCAGACATGGCACCACCTCCAAGATAAATAATGAATTTATCGTCCTCAGAAAGTTCTTGAGAGCCTGACACTTCAGCCCCTTTGTAAAGTTACAAGAATAGATAAACTTATATCACCTATAATGACTAATGTCCATTGTATAATAGAATGCTTAGCACTAATTATAAATTAAGCTATAATACTATAAAAGATGCTCAAAAAAATAATTATAATTTTTATTTTGACGGCCTTAGCTATTCTGGAATTAACCGCTTTTTTGTATTTTAATCCTGAGACGGATAAAGATGTACCGATTTTAAATTCAATTACCAAACCTGATCTGGATAAATTATCTATCGACAACATTGAAATAAATATAGAAATTGCCGACAATCCCAAAGAACAAAGTCAAGGTCTTTCGGGAAGAGAATATCTTGCTCCCGATAGCGGTATGTTATTCGTCTTTCCTCAACTGATAACTCCGAGTTTCTGGATGAAAGATATGAAATTTTCTTTGGATCTTATCTGGATTGACGAAAACGGAAAAATTATAGAAATAACTAAAAACGTCTCCCCCGCTACTTATCCTAAATCATTCTTGCCACCCTCACCCATAAAATATGTCCTAGAAGTAAACGCCGGCTACACCGAAGAAAACAATATCAAAGCCGGAGACGAAATTGTGTTTTAATTTATCCTCTTTCACTACTTAAAGAACTGACCATCTTCAGCACGCCTCCGGTCGGATAACTCCTCCGAGAGTTATCCGACCTCAGCTAAATTCGCTCCTCTGATCGCCCAATGATTGGACTTCCGCCATCCGTCAACTGACGGAGGCGGAGTCCAGATATTATATCATTGGGCAATCTCGGAGTCTCAATTGCTTCAGATTAGCCAGTTCTTCTCGTTCGATACATTAAACCGGCTAATCCCTCCTTATTTTAAATCCATCGAGATGCTTCAATACAAATTCAAGATATTTTAGATATTTTCATGGGAACCTAATCGGGATGATCCGGAACGTCCGTCCGCCTCTGGCGGAGGCGCATGGCCGGATCAGGGTTGTCCCGATTGGTCAGAGAAAATAAAAAAATATCGTAGAATTTGTTGATGCAGTGAACGGATTAAAAATAAGGAGGGATTAGCAACTATTTATCTCCCTCGCTGGAGAAAATCTTCTTTATCTTATTGAGAAGCTTTTTACCCTCATAAGTGACGCCGAGAATTATAAACCCAACTCCCATTATGACCAGAGGATAAAACACCGACCAAAAACTTCCGGCAAAATCCAAAACTCCAACATTTCTCAATAAGAATACGAGACCGAAAACGAAGATTACAATTCCTATAATATACACTTTTGTATCAACTTCTAGCTATTTATCTAGAAGCTGTGATTATTAATTACCCTCATTATACCACCTATCTCTTACCCCTAACAAGTCAGGAAGTAGATTTTTGAAAGGCGTCTTTGACGCCAGATCGAACCAGGTAGTGAAAATTCGGGATACAATTTATTTTATAAATTGTAATAGCGAAGCTAGCCCGAACTTCTACTACCCGGGAAAGCAACTCAAATATTCACTTCTTGACAAGCTTACATAACTTATCTACGGTATCCCTAACCTGGTCTCGATGATGTTTTTCTTTCAAAAAATGCCAAGCCGGAGGAAGTATTGATGCTAAAATAATAAATAAAATTATTGGAATAAGATATTGATCTATGTTTGGAATGGTATTACCAAGAAAATATCCAAGCAATGGCATGCCCAAACCCCACAGAATACCTCCGATAAGATTGAAAAAGAAAAAATGAGAATATTTCATTTGCCCTGCTCCAGCGACAATAGGGGCGAATGTTCTGACAATCGGAATAAAACGGGCCAGGACAATTGTCTTGCCTCCGTATTTTTGATAATAATTTTGAGCTTTTACAAGGTGGTCCTTATGAAACAACACTGAATCTTTTTTGCTAAAAATAGCCGGACCCACTTTTCTACCAAAAGCATAGCCGAAATTATCACCTAAAACAGCGGCTACAAAAGTAAGAATTATTAAGGGTACTATCTGAAGATATTCTTGAGAGGCTAAAAAGCCGGCCGTAAACAGCAAAGAATCACCGGGCAAAAAGAATCCTACGAATAATCCCGACTCGGCAAATACAATACCAAACAGTCCGATATAACCGGCTGCCTTGATAAAACTAACAAGATCAAAACCAAAAAGTTCAAACATAATGGTATCTGCAATTATTATATCACATTTTAATCGCACCTCTTTCCGTATCATTTTTAAGACCGTTGCAGAGAGGCAGTTACAAACAAGCTGCTATAAACCGACAGGAAAGCGGGAACTGATTGAATCCTGAAATGTATAGTGAGATATCCCTATCGAACTATCTACATTTCAGAGATGAAAGAATTCACGAAGGCTTCCGGAGGTTTTAGCTGCTTGTTTGTCTGACTCATAGCACAGGCCGAAAAAATGATGAGGAAAGGAGTTTACGATTGTTTTTACAAACTAAAAAAATAGTAAAGCATGTACAAATCTTTCCGTCACTGATTATTATAACCATCTAATGACCTATCTGGCAAACCCAAACATTATAAGCTAGACAAGTACGGCTAAATAGACTATAAATGAGTAACTTTAGTCATTGCTAAGACGAGATCCAATGGGTAGAGAACCTCCGAACTTTAAAAATAAATGCAAACTTATATTATACATTGAGATACTGGATATTCTTATTGTCCCTATTCTGTTTGCAATACTTGGATTAATGATCGGTGTCGATAGCGTTATCTATGAATTAAAGTCTTACGCAGAAATTCGTCCAGATTATTTTCTACCCACAAATGATTTTTTTGTTTTCTTGGGTTCATCGGCTCTGAAACCGGCATTCGTAGAAGAAATTCAATTCAGATTATTGCCATATGTCCTTATGGCTATGCTAATATTCCTTTTTACAAAATACGGAATTTATAAAAATGGCGGGAGTAAACTTCTCCAAAAAATCGCCTATGTAATTATCTGGATTCCTTTTCTAATTGGAACTTATTATTGGATATTAATTCATTCTTATCACTTCAGCCCCATATTAATACCTGTCTTCTTCGCCGGATTGACCTGGAGTTGGCTTATTATCAGAACTGGAAGCTGGTGGCCAGCATTAGTAGCTCATATTCTGGCTAATACGACGATATACTTTTTTGTTAAAATTCTATTTCTTCTCGGATACAAATTCTAAACCCCGCCTTCTGTAAGGCGGGGTAAATTTATTGAGAACAATTTGGATTAGGAGAAACAGAATTTACGGGAACGGAATTAATAGTATTAGATATTTGATTTATCACGGTACCAATTATATCACCCGCTTGCCTACCAATTATTCCCGTTAAACCAGAACTTTGATCGTTTAGTCGGGATGCGTCATCTAAAAGATTCTTTGATTTTGCTAATATCTCTTTGCTTTTTTCGACCTTTTCTCTGTATGTCGAATTATTTGAATTATCTAATCCGCCAATTGTGTTATCTAGATTGTTTAAATTAGCGGTCATTTCTCCGAGTATTTTCCCCACTTGAATACTAGGATTAACTACTTCCACTACGTTATTCCTAAGTGCGGGTATATAGCTAATTAAAAATATGCCAATAGCTAACATCCCCAAGATTACTAAGAATGTTTTGATTAGAAATCCCATAATTAAAATCTACCATATATAACAAAAACTCTCAAAGCGAGAGTTTTTGTTATTACCGATTGGTTAAATTAAAATCTTTTACTTTCTGCTATATACTGGGACTTGTGAAAGCAAAGTAAAGTCAGTCGAAGATTTCGTATACCAACCGAATTCGTTGTTGTTGATACAGAATACTTTTTTGAAAAAGTCCGCATCTTCAACGACAGCCTGGTCTCCGGTCATATTGACCCAGTGGAGAACTCCGGCATCTTCACCGGTTGTCTCAACAGCATAAACTTTAGTATCGTTGGCTTCACAATTTCTAAACAAACCAGAAGTTGGAAAGACATCTCTTGCATCGCTGATAACACTCTTGACCTTTTTCCATCCAAGATGGGCGTAGAAGTTAAAGATAGCCGGATTTAAGAATAATCTCTTATAACCCCACGCATTAACAATATAGATATCGGAGTCACTTGAACCTGTCGCGCTTACGGTATCTCCTTCGTTAAGATTGTATTTAGCGAGATTAGCAGAATCGCCAACTGACGTAGTGGTACCTAATACCAAAGGAGCTGGAATTGGGGTAGGGGTTGAATTTGGTACATACGGTGTCCAACTTCCGCCGCCTCCTCCGCCACCACCTCCGCCACCACCGCCACCCGATGACACAACACTCAACGAACCAAACGATGTAAAGTGATAGGTCCAGATAATCGTGTCGTCTCCATCAGTAAAGTAACATTCACCTGGAGCGGAAATATTATCGTGATCAGTCGCGCTATTGCATTGAGTCGTAATGGTTACCCAGTCGTTAGTACCAGCCGGTCTATATCCAACTGTTCCGGTAACACCAGCTAAGACAATTTTCACCGCCTTATCGAAAGTCAATGTCCCATCAGGCGAGCCGACACTAATTACCGTACCACCGACACTAAACCCAGCTGGTGGATTGCCACCTTCTGGCGTGCCTTCAGTGGGAGGATAAATTATTCCGTCCCAATCAGTCGGCCCTTCAATTAAAGTCCCATCTGGAATATTCACCGTAACGTCATCTAAATCTGCATTAGTCAACACAATATCATCGCCATCAACTCCGGATTGCAACATGACCTGGTCATCCATCATCCCTTCGGAAAGATCCAAATTTGATTCATCACTCAATACCACATCAGTAATACCTTCCGGCAGGTCGGCTTCACCTTCAGTATCGGAACTCATAGATAGGTCATCTTCTCCGGTTGATGTCAGAGTGTCGTCTTCGCTTGTAGCCACCGTTGAAAGAATGGTACGCCCGGCATTGATATACCAAGGAGCAAAATTCGCGTTATCGCTTACTTCGTCTCCCTCGCCGTCAGGATTTGCGCCCTCGTTTAACGGCCCAGTCGCGTGTCCCCACCAGTTGTTGGCGGCGTCAATAGTACCGTTGCTGTCATCCAAAATCTCAACACCCGTTGTGTTTGCGGAGATACTGTTATCGTGCGCTGTCACAGCCGCGTCATTACGCACCCAGATACCGCGCGTGTTGTCGCTAATGGTGTTGCCTGTAAGAGAAACGGTCAGAGTCGAACCGCCGGTTGGGTCACTTCCCAAGCGCAACCCATTCTCGAATCCGCTAACGGTGTTGTTGGTGATGGCAATATCGTCGTAGGTCACCCCAGTAACAAAGTCGTTGACACGAATACCGTTGGTGTTCTGGACGATACTCGAACGAGTCACGGTATTGTCGCTAACCGTCACGTTATCTGCTTCCACAGAAATACCCGTGAAAAGCTCTCCATCAAACGTGTTGCCAGAGATGATAATAGGACCGGCACCGGCATTAGGGTTAATGTAGATGCCTTCTTCGCCCTGCGTTGCGCCATCAGTGATGAGGGTACTGCCAGCATGGAAGGCATTGTTCAAGATCTGCAATCCACTTACGTCGGCGTCCTTCCCGGACTGGATACCAACACCCTCCAATCCGACCGTAGCCGCACCTATACCCACACCCATCGTAATGTTGTTATCTTGGATTGTAATATCAGTGACAGCATCTCCATTGAAGTCACTCACACCAACACCGCGTCCTGCGCGAGTGTCAGACGCTCCATTGAAGTCTAGAGTGAAGCCTTCGAGCGTGGCCCCGTCACTACCTGCAACGAACTGAATGTCCCACGCATCATCGTCACCAGTAGGCTGAATTATCGCGCCCGAAGTGTCACTGATGGTCACGTCCTTATCTATACTGAGTTGCTCATCATACGTCCCCGCGGCAACATTTACCGTATCGCCCGAATGCGCGGAGTCAATGGCTTCTTGAATAGTCGAAGGAGAACTTACGTTGAAGATGTTGCCGCTTCCAGTTGCGCTTGATGTGGCCGTACCACCAATAACTTCCGTTGTGTCGGCAGTCATCTGGAATATGTTTGAATTTATTGTTATTCCCGTTACTACTCCAGTCCCACTATTCGCTGTCCCTACTCTTAATGCCCTCAACCCCCAATTACTGAAGGTATTTCCAGAGATTGTCACTGTTGTAATTGATGTATCTGGAGGAATAGGTGTGGCAGTAGCAACCTCTACAAAATCAGTGATAAAAGCCACCTGGCTTCCACCTGAGAAGTCGACAGTGTTGTTGTTGAAGATAAGATCGGAGAGGTCTGATAATTCACTAGACCAAATTACCGCCGACCCTCCAGAAGCGCTTGTCGTGATTGTATTGTGGCTCACTTCTGATGCCGTAACATCGTAGAGCTCTATCGGATTACCAAGTTCTGCAATTACTGTGTTTGCATTCTCGGCGATTCCACCAATCATCCATCCGCTATGTGCTGGACTTGAGTGATCGGCGTAAATGCCAGTTGCTTCATCATTTACTGTAATGTTGCTACTGATTATTGTTAGTCCAGATACTGGGGCCAAACCATTATTGGATCCACCTATCCAAATACCCATTGCCTTATTTCCGGTAGTTTCTACTGTGACTCCGTTTATTTCTAAGTCGTCCGCTTCTTCAACAGATATTGCTTTATTTGGCGTCACTCCAGAATTTGACGTACTAACTTTAAAATCTTTAACGATAACATTGTCGGCAGTTATTACGACCCCATCCTGATTAATAGCTGGTTGAATTATTGTTGCATTCCCAACACCAATAATTGAGAGTGTTTTATTAACTGTTACCGATTCCGCATATGTTCCTGCCGCGACATTAATCGTATCGTCTGGACTCGCAGCATCAATCGCCTCCTGAATAGTCACATATTGATCACCTGTCGTTTCATTCGTAACTGGCAATTCTTCTTCCTCTGCATCAAATTGGGTGAAATGGCTAGCATCGAACACCAAAGTACCGTACTCATAACTAATATCGGTAATATCTGGATAATTACCATCTTCTGGGTCAATAATGTTGCCATCATCATCTTTTACAATGATATTTGGTGTTGAGTCAAAATCTAACCCGTACATATAGATCTTTGCTCCGGTCGCGTTCATGGCATCAGCAGTTTCAGAATCAAACTTTATATGCCCGCCCGACATCTCCATGGCCGTTCCGAGCGATTGGAGAACTGCTACCGTCGCTTGATCGCTCATATTCAGGACCTTTTCGAAAACAATTTTTCCCATACCAGTTTTTTCAAAATATAAAGCTCCGCCTGCCTCCGTATCTGGCGTAGAGGAAGGATTACCAAGTTCCCCTATATTGGTTTCGAGTCCCGAAGCAAGCAAAATAGAATCTATATCGCTTAATAAAGGTGCTGCGCCTATTTCACCGGCATCATTAAACCAACCTTTAGTCGGAGTTTGATCTGCTACCCAATTATTATCGATGAGAGCAGCTGATTTACCTTGAGCTGATTCACTAATATTTTGCACAGCTTCCAAGCCAGAAATATGGGAAACATCGCCATAAGATATTGCCGAAATTGTATTAGCGCCGGACATTAATAAGATTGCGTCACCTCCATTATTTAATTTTGGACTTGAATACTCATAAACAAATAATCCCATTGCAGGAATTATGCCATTAGACAAAGTCGTGTCATTTGGAGCTCCGCCACCAGTAAAATCACGCAAAACTAATGGTGTTATACTTAGATCTATACTTGATTCGGTTGTATTTAAAAGCTCCACCCATTCGTCACCATTGGATATAAATTCATTAATAATCACATCTCCAAGTACAGGGTCAGAGCCTACAAAAGCTATTGTATTAACCACAAAAAAACCGCTTACTAATGCGGCTAATACAAAAACACCAAAAACCGACCCATGCAAACCCGTCGACTGACGAAGTCCTGTGATATTTTTCACGAGATATTATGCCTATTGAATTTTCGGAGATTATTAATGAATACTCACCACACTTTCAATGAGGCTTATTAACGGCTATATTGTACCACAACTTAGAAAATTATACAAGCACCCATAGGCATTCGAAATTTTGAACCTGAGATAATCACTAACACACGATAATTATAATAATCCTAAATTAAATAAAAATAAAGTTCATAACTGAATAATGCTGTCTATTTTAATTTTTCTTGAATTTTCCCAGAGAAAAAACTACCGCCAAAACCATTATGCCAAGCAACCAAAATGATTTAGAGCCGACGGATTTAAAAATAGAGGCAGAAAAAATACCTGAATCTTCTGAAGCGACTAACTCTTTCAATGAGCTATCTTCAGATTTTTGGACAAGCGTAGAAGGTGTCGAAGATTCTATCGGAACAGACGCCGGCACTGATGTCGCCGTTTTAATCGGACTCGATACAGGTGTGGGTGTTTTTGAAGGTGTCACTGATGGTAATGGCGTGGGTGTTTTAGTCGGCGGTGTCGGTGAAGGTGTCGGAGTTTTAGTGGCAGAGGGAACTGGAGTTGCGGTTTCCGCCAGAGGCGGACCAGCCTTTGGCTGGGGCGAACTAGTTGGCACCAAAGTCGGAGTAGGTGTTAGTGTAGTTTGGACACTTTGTCCATCAACTGACACAACAACATCGTCTAAGTAAAATATATCACTCGATGCGGCGCCAAGGTGAGCACGAAATCTTATTGCAAAATTATCTTTATCATTTGCTTCAATCGGAAAATTATATGAGGTAAATTCCCAATTTACTGACTCCCCTACAGCCGTAAAGTCATTCAGAACATTCCAATTAGAGCCGTCTGGCGTCCATTCAACATAAACATGGTCTTCGTTTTCAAGACCTTTATAAACTCTATACCAAAACTCAAGTTTGATAGTGCTATTACCGAGAGTAGATACATTTTTTAACAACACATCATCTCCCGTTTCAGTTGCGCCGGTAGCTTGCCCTCTTTTTAATCCACTATGGACTCCTGTCGCCGAACTGGTGCCGGAAGTGGTCCATTTTTCATCATTACCGGTCCACTCAATAAAACCCTCCTCAAAACCATCGGAAAAAATCACCGAAGAGGCAAAAGCTGAATTAAAAATCCCAAAAAACAGAAAAACTATTAAAAATAGGATGAACAAAAATTTACGGGGCATTACGACTGGTTTATCAAATCTCTGACACGAGGTCAATCCCGTTAGAAGTAGCCTAGCCAAGGTCATCCGTCAGTCAACGGATGACTCGTCTGCCTAAGACAGACGAGCTAGACTTCTAACGGGATCAACCCCGATTTTTAATCATTTTTGAAATCTGACTAAAAAGTGAATCTCTATCATTCATTTGCTTTTCGGCTTCCTGCCAATCAAATTCCCCTCTCACATATTTGCGCGAATCGGTTGGTTTTTCTACCAGCTGGAGGTTTTCCATGCCTATCTCCGAACCATAATAGATAACCGGCGCTCCGGGCAGACTAAAGAGGATTTTGAATATGTTTAGTATTTTTTCCTTATCACCCCTAAATACGGTAGCCAGTCTCATCGAGACGCCCCTTCCGCCCCTGAAAGAGTATTTTCCTTCGGGATCAAGCCAATCAACAACCTCTTTTCTCTCTTCTTCCTTCTCAAGTGGCGTAAAAGTTATTTCATCATGATTGCTTATGAATGTCGCCCATTGACAATTATCAGGGATATCTGAAAATTCTTTCACAAAATTATTAATTATTGAAAAATCTTTTCTTTTGATAGACAAGTAGGTGTAGGTCATTAATCCAAAGTTAAAAGCCATATGACATTCGTCTCCATTACCAAAATATTTTATTGTTTCGCGAATACGCCCGCCCGCCTCAGCCAAAAAAATAACTTCCGGCCATTTTTTGTCCAGATGAGCCCGCAATCTCTTCAGTATCTGATGCACCTCCGGCAAATGACGGCAATCGGTCCCTTCTCTTTTTATCAGATGACCGATAGCGTCAAGACGAAAACCGTCAACCCCAAGTCCCGCCCAAAAATCTATAATCTTCAAGGCCTCATCAAATATTGCCGGATTATCCCAATTCAAATCCGCCTGCTCATCAAAAAAGGTTGCATAATAATAATCACCGGTTTTTTCATTCCATATCCAATTGCCTTCAGTCATATGAGAAAATGGATTATAGGCTAGACTGAACTCTTTTCCGGTTTTAGACCAAAAAAAATAATTTCTCTTAGGATTATCTTGGGAGTTTGACGCTTCAACAAACCAGGGGTGCTTGATAGAAATATGATTTAAAACAAAATCAACTATAACTCTTATCCCCATTTCATGGGCCTTTTGGGTAAATTCTTTAAAATCATCCAGCGCACCCAAATCTCTTCGGACATTCATATAATCCGAAATATCATAACCGTCATCTACCATCGGCGACGGATAATGCGGTAAAAGCCAAATCGTATTTATTCCGAGATTTTTAAGATACGGCAATTTCTCCGCCATACCTTTAAAATTCTTAGCGAATTTATCAACATAAACCTCATATATAACAGCATTCTTCCACCACATAATATGTATTCGTAAAACATACTGCCTTTCGGGACACATTCGTCCCGTTCCAGCGACGGGACTCACTCGACCGTCGCCGGATTTTGTCAAGGAATGACCTTTGACAAACCAATCAATCCGGCGACTCCATGGTCCCGAGAAAGCAATATGTTTTACTCATCTTAAAGCCGAGCTTAGGCTGATAAATATTCGTTAATACATAAATTATATCAGAAAAAATAAAAAGAGCCCGCACACCAGAAGTGTGCGGGCCGGAAAGGGACGAAGCCCGAAACTAACGAAGCTCGAGTTGGACGAACTCGTCTTCAAGAAGTGTGAGCTCGCTGGCCAAGCTTGAGAGTGGAACTTTGGGTCCGATTCCCTGCTTGGTAACTGGGTCACGACCGCCTGCGAAGACCATGACTGGTCTTTCTTCGTAACCGATGATCGGGAGAGATTTCCTAACTGAACCCTCCGGTATCCCGTCGTCATCGCAAAGGACTGTCGTCATTTCCTCGACATCTACGACGACCTCAACGGTCTCAGTCAGCTGTTTCCGCCCGACGCAACCCAACATCAGGACATCCTGACCGCTACGCGAACCGTCCGGTTCACAGTAGGGATTGAGGTGTCCTTGAACTGTCCAAAGGTTATCACTGACCAAACTGGTCAACTCTGCCACCAGCTTATCGCGCTTGGCAACAAAATCAGGAAAAAGCTCATCGTGTCGCACAAACTCTTTGCGGCAATACACGAAACGGACAACTGACATTCTCCAGTTGGTATCGTGGGGCTTTTTCCATGCATCAACCAACTCATAACTCCCATTATCATTAACCCTAAAAACCAGTGGAGAAATATCTACATCCTTGGTGGACTCAAGAACCTCTACCCCAGACACAGGCTCCATCGGCGGTATCGCCGATGCGCGCTTGGACTGAATAACAGCCGGAACCCGCTTTGTCGGCATCATAAACTGAATTGCCACCAGTCGTACCGACGCATCAAGCGTCGCCACATCGATGGTTTTTCTTTCTGTCGTCATCTCTCACCTCCAGCCAGCTTAGCTGGCTCCTAAAATAAAAAGGAACGTTCTTATATTATACACCTAAATTAGCATTTTTGTCAACCCCACTTGCGACATTTTTAAAACTACTGTTTAATATAGATATCCTAAGCACCTAACACTCGGGGGTAAACCATGTCAGAGCTAAGACCAGAGTTTAAGCTGTTAGTCGAATGTCTTGAATGTTTGCATAGCGGTGAAGAGCTGGAATTCACGCAAGAAGAATTAGAGATTATGCGCGTGCGTATTCTGCTTTGTAGCCATATTGCCGAATCGAGCCAAGAGATAGAACTGGTCGTAAGAAGTGAACATTTCTGGAATATAAGACATAAAGATTGCGAGCAAAGAAATCCTAAAGAATCGGAACCTGAGCTTCCGCGCGAACTAATGGACGTTAGTACATTAGGACAAAAACCCAATACTGCCTTAGAAATAACTCCTTGCGATAGAAAATTTCTAGCATCTTTAAGAATTAAGGCAGACTAGAACATATCCTGCTTAGCCAAAAGGTTGGACAGGATTTTTAATTTATAGAGCACTATCTATTTTCCGCCTATCAAATCCTACTATAAATTTCCCGTTAATCTCGATTATAGGAGCGGCAACCACGCCCGCTTTAGACATAACTAATTTTTGGGCATCGGGATTACCGACTAAGGGTATTTCTCTATACTCCAAACCCTTAGACTTAAAATATTCCTTTGCCATTTTACAATAAGCGCAGACCGGGGTTGTATAAATACGAACTTGCATTTTCGCATTGCCAAGACCCAATCTCTTGGGGTCTTGCCGCAATGCTGTGGTCGATTTCTTCGTTAAAATCTACGTTTGAATCTCAATGTACTTAAGTACGTTTCGCTTCAAGCCTCGATTTTGCCTTGAAATCGACTCAAAAATGCAAGTCCTAAGATATAAAGAGTCTATTAAATTTATTGTCAGACACCAAGAATAACAAAAAAATAAAAACTAGTGAATAGCTAATTGAATTTTATCACAAATGACCGAGATCGAGCGGATAAATACCTCCGGAGGAACGGACGGAACAAAGCCGAACAACCGTATCCACAAACTCCCGAACGGCCTCTTCGTTGGTAATAGGGTATTTTATCATTGATGAATTTCGTATCCCCTGCCATTCTCTCTCGCCTATATCATCGGGTTTTAAAATAGGTCCGGGAGCTATGGAATTGATAAAAATACCCTTCAATCCAAGTTCCACTGCCAGAGCCCGCGTCATATTGGCAACGGCTGATTTAGTAACGACATAGGGTAAATAGCCGGGATATATTTTACCGATAGCCGTCCTGTCAGAAATAGTAACAATATGTGAGCCTGGTTTCATAAGCGGTAAACTAATCTGAATCGGCCAAAAAGTTCCTTTTACGTGGATATCGAAGTTGCTTTGAAAATCTTTATCATTAATTTCTTCGAGTTTTACCGGTTTGAAAATAGAAGCCATTAAAACTAAAATATCCAGTTGGCCGAATTCTGTTTTAATCTGTCCAACCGCCTCAACTACGCTCTCCCTATTAGAAACATCGCATTGAACAATAAAAGTTTTAACACTATGCTTTTTCGTTTCCGCCAGACGGCGGATCAATTCTTCTGCCTCGGCCTTAGACGACCGATAACTTACCACGATATTCGCTCCCAAAGACGCTAACTCCTCGGCAACTGATTGTCCGATTCTCTTCCCGCCAGTAATCCAAACGGTCTTATTTTTTAAATTTTTACTTGACATTTTCAATGTTTTTTATACAATATCATTAATCTTTAAAAATCCGAGGCCTAAATGCATTATAAGACAAAGGTGATTCTTTCCGGCGTAACAGTTGTATTACTGATGATGATTTCTTTTGTATTGGGAGTGGCCAGTATGAACCCGTATGTTATGTTGTATATCTACGAGTACATGGCAATTCTGATTTTTTTGACGGTTGCTCCAGCTATTATCGGGGTCATTACTTCTATTTGGCAACACAGATTCACTCCGTTTCTAATAAGTATTCCTCTTGCAATAACTATTCCAGTATTTGTCTTTTGCTCGATAATAATTTGTCAAATGGCTTATTACTATCTTTCCCTAAATCTGGCCTAAAATTACCAGCCCAACTCTTATCAGGCGAAGGTTTTAGAAGTGTGCTTTAGCCACTCCTGGAATCGCCTCCAGAGAAGGGCTTCCGAGTAGTAGAGGTTCGAGTTGCCCCGACATAAAGTCGGGGCCTTATTTTTTTACTATCTCGAACCTCACTACTCGGCTTCGTTTTATTTTCCAACGATCAATAATAGAAACAAAAGAAATTTTTGAAAAAATTATTGCGTAGGCTATCTGCCTTTAGGGACCATCTAGTCGTCGGATTGATTGGTTTGTCAAAGGTCTTTCCTTGACAAAATCCGACGACGATCGAGTGAGCCTTACCGCTGGAGTAAGGTGAACGCGTCCCGAAAGGCAGTAGCCGAAAGCAATAATGATTCTATAATTTCTTTAAAATTTCTCTTGTTTCTCTCTTGTAATCCTCCACCTTAGGCTGATCAAATGCATTAACTCCCAACAATCTCGCCAAATACATCGTCTCCATCATTTTTAATTGCATATACTGACCGAGAGTATTTTCAGAAATCTTATGCATAACTATTTCCGAAAAAGGAAGACCGTTTTTGATATAGGCTATTTTAATACCATAAAATATCGCGTCCATAATCTCGGCCACACTCTTGCCCTCAATATCTTCCACTAAACCCGGCATAAAAAGTTCCGTCGGTACTTTTGGCGCGTTATCTTTTTGCGAAGCATAGATAAACTGTGTCAGCTTGTCTTTGCGTCCGCCAAGATAAAGCTGTGCCATTGAATGTAAGTCGGTTGAACCAATAGAAACTACCGGTGTAATCCCGACATTTACTTTTTTTCCTTCAAGATTATATTCTCGACCGATACTTTCTGACATTAACTGGGTATACCACTTACCAACTGATTTAAGCTCGGGATTAAAAAAGAAATTATTATTAATAATTATCCCTTTTTGATAATGACCCGCTGTTATTATTGCTGAAGTCAGAGCCGGATTTTCATAGGCTTCATAACGAAGACAACGCTTAGCCATTTCTTGAGCTCCATTCCAAAATCCTTCAATATTAAAATTAGCCAATCCCAACGGAAATAGTCCCGCTGCCGAAAAAACTGAATAACGTCCACCAATCTTTTGCGGAATTTCCAATAATTTCATCTTTTTACTCTCTGCTATATTCCAAAGCTTAGAACCCTTATCGGTAGTAAAAACAATCCTATCATCGGCCTTATTGCCGAATTTTTTCTTAAGGGCATCGTAAATGATTTCAAAATTAGCCACCGTCTCAGTCGTTTCCCCAGATTTACTTATCATATTAATCAAAACTTCTTCTGGCTTTTCTATCTGGTTTTCTATAAAATCAATAGCCTGACTTATTAAAGGAGGGGAAACCGTATCGACAAATATCATTTTAGGGTCGCCAGCGTGAAGAAAGACATCGAGCCTGCCCCTTAGGGCACGATAAAGGGCCATTGTTCCAAGATTAGAACCACCGATACCTACTACAATGACATATCTAAGCTCCTTGTTTCTTTCTTTTTTTACCTGCTCGAGCAAAGACTTTTTAAAATTTTCGTCAGAAGGAAGATTGATAGAAGATTCTGGCTCATCATAACGGCCACCCTCCATTACTTTATTCATTAAACCCGCATACTCTTTTAGTTCCTTCTCGCCGGATGATAAATCAACTGAATTAACATCAGCGGTATCCTGATAAATAAATTCTATTGGAGCGTGCTTGTCATTAATTCCATTATATAACATAGACCCCTAATTTGCCATAAATCCCTAGCGCGATGCTAGGGATTTATGGCAAATTAGGGGTCCCTAAACAAAACAAATCCCCGCAGAGTTACTACAAGTGCAGGGATAAAAAACCAACTAGGCTATGATGGCATACGAATTGTGTTGAAAATGGAGAAATGGTATAAATTTCCTTATCATTAAATACCTGTCTCCAGAATTTATCTTAAAGAGTTCTATTTCTCCCGACGAATTTCTTATACCTATCGTTATAAGACTACCAGGAGGAGACAATTGCAGAATTCTCCAAACATCATCCAGGCTATTTATTCTAGCATCATTGATGGCAATGAGTTCATGAGTCGGATAAGTTTCTTTCCTAACAAAATCCTTAATCGTCCTAACGCCATGATTATTTAAAAAACCTGCAGGTGAGCCTTCTATCGTCCCCGAAATAAACACTCCGGTTAATGTTTGCTCAAAAATAATACCCAGAAAAGACATGCTTATTTTCCCAGATTTAATTAATTCTGGTAAAACTTTTTCTATAGTATTAATAGCTACTGCCCGGGAAATTTTCGGTCTATTTATCTCAACACTAGTATTCATTCCCAAATAACAATCGTTCTCATCAAGTAATGGACTGCCGCTATATCCCGGGATAATAGCTGAATCGTGCATAATATATACCACACCCGGCTCTCCTAAGCTCCCGTCAAGACCTAATACTTCACCTCTTACATAGATTGAAGAAAAATCGACAAAATTACTCAATATTGCTAGCGGAGAATATCCGTATCTTTTAGAGTAGAAATTCTGTCGAAACACAACATCGCTCTTTGCAATATGCCTGGAACACGGCACCATAGGTTTGATATTGGTAAAGTCAATCGGACTAACAATGGCGATATCGGAGTCGATATCAACTCCCACCACCCTCGTCGAATACCAACGCCCATCTTCATTAAGAATTTCTATATCACCCGCCACAGAAGAATTTCCAGCCGGTTCAACTACATGAGCTACAGTCAAAATATTTCTCTTATCAATAAAGAATCCTGTTCCGTAAGTTTTTGCTGTTTTATTGTGAACAACAACTATAGTGATGTTATCCTCGAAAAATTTAGAAAATAAATTAAGAAAAACAACCGTCGCAAAGATAATCAAGAAGAAAGTAGCTACGCGCCTCATGCTTAATCCTTTTCAAGGTACCGCAATTCTACCCATAGTATCATAGGCTTAATTAAAAAGAGATCTTAATGGTGGATAAGTTAGTTACCGTTATAGAGCCTGTCTATTGAACCGTCGGCATTGAGGTCGGCACAAGCAACATAAATCCCCGCTTCGGTAACGGACTTATGTATATTGATAGCTAAAGGTAAATCGAGTTTAAGCTGAAGAATAGATGCATTAATGGTTGTAGTAGATGCGCCATTTATCAGATTAGATAACGGATATTTTACCGCCCCAAGATTAGCGCAGGAACCGCTATGAATATGAGCCGGCATTGAAACTCCTTGCGAGGCGTTGTTTGCAATTAAAACAACCTTTGTTTGCGAACTGATGCCTGACGACGAACCAACTGCGGTAAGCTGATATTTAGCATTAAGACCAGAATTATTCTGTGCATTTAATAGAATCATGGGGGAAGAGCTATCAGTTGTTCTTTGAGGAGTATTCGTAAAAAAAGCCGGTTCTATTGGAGATCTTTCTGATTTAATTTTTAACCACATCACGATACCAACACCTATAATTATAGCGACCACACCGACTACAATAATCAGCTCTATCCTGGTAAAACCTTTTCTAAAATTTATTTTTTGCATAATTGACTCAATCTTCTCTTTAATAGAGTGGAGAATAAACCTGGTATTCATCCATCAGTTAAGAAAAGAATGTTATCAATAATTAATTATAATTGGCAATGAAGACGATTGAAAATTTATTTTCGGTTCGTCCGAGTGAACCAATTACACGCAGTATACCACAATATTTACGTTGACAAATCCACAATTTATAATATTCTCTCAATTAGTTAGCACGTTACAAACAAGGTCATAGCTATGGAAGTATGGGTTCATCGAGGAAGAGCTTCGCCAAAACAGTTAGGTAATAGTTTGAGGAATTTTCTGCACATAAGTCGCCTCGAAATAACCGGTTTTGAAACAGATATTTGTTTTACTCTCGATCAAAAAATTATAATTTATCACCCGGGAAGCACTGAACCGGATCTGACTCAAATGCTATCGACGGATATAAATAATTCTATATTTAATGTTATGTACCTGGAAGAATTTCTTGACCTGATAGGAACGATGCCTGACCTTGAATATTCTTTGGATATAAAACAAAATTCCGAAGACTTGGTAATGCGCACTATTCAAGCTATTATTGCAAAAAATCTTCAGAATCGAATATATCTCACGGCTTTTCAAAAAAAATTACCTAGGCTAGGTATAGAATCCGATGCCAGTTTATTGACCCTGACAAAAGCAATATGTCCCAATATAAGAACTCATATGATAGTTATCTGGCCGTTTAATCTGCCTAAGCTAGTTCGTACATATCATCCTGATGCAATATCGATAGGTTGGTTATTAGAACCAAAAATAATAAGACTCATCAGCAAGTCGCTCTTTAAGTCTATTGCCAAAATAAGGAATCTGAAAAAACAGATACGCGAGACTCAAAATATGGGTGTCAAAGTCTGGGCAGGAATATTTAATAATCCGGACGAGATGATTTATTCTGCTCAACTGGGCATTGATGGAATAATAACAGATGAGCCTAAAATTTTGATAGATCTGATTAAAAAACAAAAAATCCTCGTTTAGAGGATTTTTGATTAGCTTCTCTGTTCAGGCTGTCCTCCGCGAATTTTTTTATATTTATCAGTATATTTATCGAGTATTTTTTCTACTTCCTCATTCGGAATTTCAAGTCTTAAAAGCTCGACGACATGAACCATATCATAAATATCGGTCTTATTTTCTATTTTATAAATAGCATCCCGCCACATTATAGCCTTTTCATATTCCTGTTTCGTAACCGCCTTTTTTTCAAGTTCTTTAAACATCGAGATAAAACCTTCATAAACACCTCTTTCGGCTCCGCCCGCCTCAAATGTTCTTTCCTTGAATGGAATGCGAAAAATTCCTTGTCTTTCTTTGGCTATTTGATAAATTTTACCGCTTCTTTTCCATTCAAAGGCGGTCGAAACTATGTTTTCATAAAGATCCCTAGCGCGCTCAATGGATTTAGCATTAATATTAGGTATCCTTCGAATTATATCAAGACACATAAAAGCTCCTCGCTCTATCTCCTCAAGACTCCACCACGGCTTAGCAGAAGCCCACCAAAAATGATCACTAGCCAAGGCGGCATCCATCCTGGATCTTATTTCTCCATACAAAATATGACCTTCATCAAGATTATAAACAGAATTAAGAGCTAAATTAACCAGCTCCCATTGCCAGGTATGTATTTCGTTTTCCGGATCCTTCCATGAAAGAAATTGGACATTCCTTTCAATATCTTCTTCGCTGGAAGCCCAAGTAGATTTTACCGGCGCAACTTCTTCAATATCTTTATATAACCCCATTAAATCCGATATCTGGACCAATTCAAAATCTTTTGACTCAAACATCTCCAGTAGCATATTCTCAAGACCCGGCCTATGATGACCGAACGTCTCACCATCCATTCCGGTAACTAAATACCGGCTACTGGAAAAATCTTTGTTCATCGCCTCTTTTAACGATTCATAAGATCTGACAACCGCGCTCATAATAAGATTACTAGGGCGTCTTTCCCTGAAAAAGGCCAACATATTAGTCCCCTTAATCTTATATAATTTATTGTAATTAACCGTTTCTGTTTTACCGGATTTGGCAATTTCATCAAGAATCATCCATTTGAACCCCATCGATTCGACTATTTTCGGCAAGCGTTCATCATAAGCCATTTCTGGCGGAAAAAAACCTATCGGCCTGTATCCATGATTGAAATAGTAATGAAGAGTCTCGTTATTTGTTTCTATCTGCCTAAAAATCTCTTTTTCTTCCAAAAACGGCAATAAGGCGTGAAATTTAGCAGAAGTAGTCAGCTCAAGACGACCTTCTTTAATAAGTTCACGCAACATATCAATAAGATCGGCATATTGATATTTATCAAAAAGTTCGAGAAGTGATCCGTTTATATTCATCGTCAAACGGACCTTTTTGTGCTTGATGAGACCGCGCAGAATCGGCCTATAACTTTGATTTACAACGGCCTCTAAAATATCCGGCTGTTGACCGACCGGTTGATATATATGTAAAAAATTAGCCCACTTCATAATTGCAAATATCTAAATTCTAATTTCTAATCTCTAAATAATCTTAAATCTCTAAGTTTTAAATTTTGAGATTCTAATTTTTAAATTGTTTAGAGATTAGGGTTTCGAGATTAGAGATTACAGGATATTAGTAGTTATTTAGTGTTTTTACTTACCTTCTTTATGAAATCTTAGTGCCATTTCAAATAATTTCACATATTCTTCGGCTGATTTCTCCCAAGAGAAATCCTTAGCCATTGCTCGTTTCATAAGTTTTTCCCATTCCTTTTTTTGACGATAAAGCTCACTGGCCCTAATAATAGCAATAGTAAGCGAGAAGGGATCATATTTTTCAAAAACAAAACCTGTTCCTTCTTCTTTTTCAGGAGTAAAATCATCAACGGAATCGGCCAAACCACCGACTTTTCTAACAATAGGAATACAGCCATATCTCATTGCTTCCATCTGAACAAGACCGGATGGTTCAAAACGCGATGGAATTAAAACAGCATCAGCTCCCCCAAAAATCATCCTGGGCAAACGAGGATCAAAAGAAAAATGCGTTCCGACTCTATCAGGATATTTAAGTTTTAGATCTTCAAAATAAGAGCGGTAGTTCTGATTTCCTTCGCCAATAATGATAAACTGGAAATTTATATTTTCCATAAGCGAGCTGAGCATCTGGATAAGAATATCAAAGCCCTTTTGTTCATCCATTCGCCCAACCATACCAACAACAAAAACATCGCCACTCGTAGTTGGAAGACCAAATTGCTTTTGAAGAGCTGCCTGATTCTCAACTCTCTTGCTCAGGTTTTTTATCGAATAGTTTACTGCCAAATCTTTATCTGTCTCGGGATTAAATGATTCGATATCAATGCCATTCAAAACCCCAAAAAGCCGGCTCTTCCTTTCGTTAAGAAGCTTATCCTGTCCATCCCCAAAATCTTCGGTTAATATTTCCCTGGCATAAGTCGGAGAAACCGTATTAATAATATCGGCATACATAATACCACGACGCATACCATTCAGCTTATTTGTTCTCGGATCAAAGAAGTCACTAATCCGAGCCTGACCCGCATCATAATCCATCTCAGAAATGTGTTTAGGATCAAACATCCCTTGATATCTTAAATTATGAATAGAAAAAATAATGGGTATCTTGGATAATACCGGGTCATCTTTATAGTCAGTATGAACAAGATTGGGTATAAATCCGCTTTGCCAGTCCGAAGCAACAATAATATCAGGCTTCCATTCTGATTGTTTAACAAATTCTAAAGCACCCTTAGAAAGAATGACCCAACGAACCGTATCGTCAGAATATCCGTAAACATTAGCTCGTTTCTCATAATATTCCATGTTCTCAAGAAAATAGTTGATTCCACCATCCGAATCTTTATAGCGAAGAACATTAGAAACAAGGATGCCGTAAGGATCTTTATCGCCACTTTCAACTTTAATATTGTTAAGTTCGGTCTCCATCGGATACTTATCAACATCAATGGTTGCATACTTAGGCGTCAAAACTCGAGCATCGTGGCCAAGCTTGCGAAGAGCTTTTGGAAGCGAGTACATGACTTCGCCAAGACCGCCGACCTTAACAAAAGGAGCTGCTTCTGAAGCAATAAATAGAATTTTTAGCTTAGACCTATCGTTTTTATTAAACATAGTAGTTTTTATTATTATATCAGAATTAGGATATTAAGCACAAGACAAAATCCTGTGTTACAATGCTTCTATGCTATCCGTTAAAAAACTAATCCCAGCCGGCAGTGCAATACTAGCCGGAACAACTATAGCTTCTTATGCCTTAGGCCTTTTAAGAGACCGAGTCTTTGCCCAAACCTTCGGCGCCTCACGCGCCCTTGATGCCTATAATGCCGCTTTTCTTTTGCCCGACCTGCTTTTTAATTTTCTCATCGCCAGCGGTATTGCCGCTGCCTTTGTTCCGATATTTACTGATCTTTTCCATAAAGACCGTCAGAAAGCTTATGACTATACCAATTCGGCTATCAGTGGAGCCACCGGCTTAATGATTCTCTCAGCGGTTATAATATTTGTATTCGCTGGTTCTATAAGCACTCTGGTCGCTCCCGGATTCCCAACTGAAGATCTTCTCCTGGTAGCCAGACTAATCAGAATATTGGCGCTTTCACCCATACTCTTTGGCATATCCAATACTTTAGGCGCGATGCTTATCGCCAAAAGAAGATTTCTTTTTTATGGCTTATCTCCGATTTTATACAACCTCGGCATTATTGGAGGCGCAATATTCTTATCTCCTAAATTCGGAATAACCGGAGTTGCCATGGGAACAGTATTGGGAGCTTTTTTCCATATGTTAACGAGATTTATTGATGCTTATCTTTCAGGATTTAGATTCCGTTTAAATTTTAATTTCAAAACATCGGAGTTTAAGAAAACAATAAAATTAATGCTCCCAAAAATGTTCGGCCATCCGGTTGAACTGGCGATGTTCTGGGGATTTACCGTTATCGCTTCGGGACTTGCTTCCGGTTCAGTGGCAATAATGAGTTTCGCTCGAAATTTCCAAAGTGTTCCCGTAAGCATAATCGGCATAACATTCGCAACTACTGCTTTTCCGATAATGGCTAAAGCAATCTCTGAAAACTCGCAAGAAGATTTTAAAAAAACTTTAAAAAATTCTTTTTGGATTATATTGGCCGGAAGCACTCTTGCCGCTATTATTACGTTCTTTATTCGCGAACCATTGATAAGAATCGTACTTGGCGGAGGAGCTTTCAGCGAGGAAGCCATCTTAAGAACAAGCGCGATGCTCGGTGTGTTCACCTTGGCTATGCCGACTGAATCACTTCGGCATCTACTGGCTCGCGCATTTTACGCAACAAAAAACACGATGATTCCGGTCGTGTTGAATATTATCGGACTAATCATTGCCATCGGCGGAGGATATCTGTTAGCACCCAAACTCGATATTCTCTCAATCCCAATCGCCTTTTCTATCGCGAGTTTAACTGAATTAATTTTCTTGATTATACTACTCCCACATCGGCTTAGAAAAATACGCGAAGCTCCGCGAATTGATATAGAACTCGACCCTCATCAAAATTAAAAGACCCCGATAGGGATCTGGTAAGGAATCTAGTAAAGAATCTAGTATTAAGGCGTTTCATCAGAATCATCAATGTCTTATAAAGTGTCCGTACGGACACTTTATAAGACATTGAGAACAAACAAAAGTGCTTTAATAATTTAGATGTCGAAATATTTTTTAATCTCCTTCTCTTTAAACCCAATCGAGTCTGCCCTAATTACATCTACATAATCTGATATATTTAATCGACTACATAATTCATTTAATTCTTCCTCGCATGGATAGGGGAAAACAAACACGCTTTTTTGTAACATATAAAATCCTAGGTTTTTAATCTTAGCACGAAAAGAGTTTCTATTTTTATGAAGCTCTTCTGGAATATCGAATATCACTATCCTCCACTTTCTGTCCCACTTTTTCTTTGTAAAATCAGGGTGCCTAGCCATATAACTAATAAACCACTTTCTCCCCTTTTCAGTAAATTTATAATTTCCACTGGAAATTTTATTAATAATGCCCCTTTGTTCTAAGTTTTTTATCCCCTTATAGGACTTTTTAAAATCGTTATAATTATGACCCTTGACCCTAATACCTTTATAATAAAGCGGCTCCCAATTCCAAACCTCATTCATTTCTTTGCCGGTTTCTATAATAGCCTCGATAAATTTTATTACAAAATCACCTTTCATGATATTTAACTTTTATAATATTTAAACTATCCTAAAATCTTATAATATACCCGTACGGGTATATTATAAGATAATTAATTTTATCACAATGGCAGTATTCTACCTGCATATTTTACCCAACAACAATAATAACCTTTCGACCGCTTTCAACATCTCCGCCATTCCAGTCATGAATGGCGTTCATTATCACGCTTGGCGAGTAAATAAAGTTGGCTCCGTTTCGAGTACCGGGATCGTTGGTAATAAAATTCCCCTCTTTAGTATAACCTTTAATGACCAGCATGTGATAAATCGGGCCGGGCGATTGAAAATAGGGATTACTAAGCAATCTTCCTGCCGCCGGAACTATAACCGCTTTGCCATCTGCTACGGCTTTTTTAATATCGTTGACGGTCGGATCATATAAAACTTGCACCTTATTTAAATTATAAAACTCCCGCAATATAATTGCTGTTTCTTCAGCGGTAGTATCTTTATAGTAACCAAAGCGCTTCTCCTCAAAAGCTTTTATCTCAAGCATTTTCTGCTCGGCAAATTCAACGCTCGGAATAGTCCACCCATTTATATAACTTGCCACCATCAGCGATGAGGCCTCTTCGCAAAATTCAGCATAAGGCAGACCCCAGTTCTTAGAAGGCGCCTGAGAAGTAAAAGGGATGGCGAGATTTATTTGAGAAGGTAGTACGTAGTTGGTAGTAGGTAGTATGGATTGAGATGGAGAGTTTTTGGGAATAGAGACGGTGGTAGGGGTCGGCGATGATTGATAAGCCTGTGGCGACGGTATGGATTCATTTATTACATCTGACTTAAGAAAGAAAACAAAAAACGCTCCGACAAACAAAATACAGATAAATATTATTATATTCCAAGTTATCTTTTTCATTAATTCTATTATACCACGATTTGATACTAATTTCCAGTTAGCACGTTGACGTGGGTCAATTAATATCTATATAATCCATATGTCTGCTCATTCACAAAAAGGTGCTAGATGGAATATAAATGGTTCAGGCCAGAAAATGTTAAAAGCATTCCTGAAATGCTGGAAATTCAAGTTAAGCAACGCGGGGAATCAACTGCATTAATTTATTTCGGAAAAAGAATAAGTTATAAAATCCTCTGGGATTTGAGTTCTAGGGTAGCTTCTTTCATATATCGTTCCGCTTCTCCGACAAAAAAACATATAGCCATATTTATGCCCAACATACCCCAATTTGCATTTTGCTATTACGGGACACTTATCGCGCGTAAAATAGCGGTTCCAATTAATTTTTTATCTATAGCTAATGAACTAAGATCAAAACCAACAGAACAAATAAAAATAACCAGTGAGGTATCAGATCAACTTAAAGATTCCCAACCATCAATCATATTTGTAGCCGATTTTCTTTATCCAATCTTAAAACAAATAACGATGCCATGGACTCCTAAGATAGTAGTTGTCTCCCCTGCTGACTTTCTTCCATTTCCTCTTAATCTACTATATGGATTTAAAGCTAAAAAAGAAGGTAAATATACAGGACCCTTTACGGACGATGTTTTAACCTTTAAGGAAGACGTGTTTCAATCAACTTTTCTGTCATCCAAAGACTTGAATCATCCTAATTTATCCAGTATTGCTCAACTACAATATACGGGTGGAACTACAGGCTCTCCAAAGGGAGTAATGTTAACTCATAAAAACATAGTATCTAATGTCCTTCAAGGAAGAGAACATCTGGGCGATCTTCTTCTGGATGGAAATGAGGTAACTCTAGGCGCTCTGCCATTTTTTCATATCTATGGACTAACCGTTTGCTTAAACACTGCTTTGCTCTCCCTGGGTGGAAGTGTCGTTTTAATGCCGTCTTTCAATCCAAAGGATGCAATCAAAATTATCAATAAATATAAAGTAACAATATTCCCGGGAGTTAATCGAATGTACAAGGCATTAACAGACCAGGAGGAGTTAATGAAAAAATCAAACCTATCTTCCCTCAAACTCTGTATAAGTGGAGCCGGGCCTATCGATAAATCAATTTGTGACAAATTCCGTAAACTTACCGGAACAGCTATTGTTGAGGGCTACGGGCTTTCAGAAACATCACCGATAGTATCAGCAACCACTCCTAAAGATATAGATAAGCCACGAGCATCCAAGGGAAATCTAATCGGTACTATTTTACCAGAAACAGAAATACAGATAATTGATGACGATAAAAAAAATCTACCGGCAGGAGAAATCGGCACAATACTCATACATGGTCCTCAAGTTATGCATGGTTATTATGCCAAACCCGAAGATACATCCGCCGTTTTGAGCGAAGGCTGGTTTAATAGCGGAGATATCGGATATGTTGATGACCAGGGTCGTCTATATTTCGTAGACAGAGCGAAAGACATTATTAAGCGAAGAGGTGAGAATATTTATGCATCTCATATAGAAAAAATTCTTGCTAATTGTCCGTTAGTAGACGAAATATTTGTTATTGGTATTCCCGACACTAAAGACGGTGAAGTCCCGATAGCTTGCATCGTACTAAAAAAAGAATTGGGGACAAAAACAGAGCCTCAAACTAAGACAGAAATTATGACCTATATTAAAAGTTCAGCTACGTCCCTACAAATCCCTTCAAATATTTTATTTTTTAAATCTTTTGATGAATTTAAAAATCCAATCGGTAAGATTCTAAAACGAAAATTAAAAGAAGATGTTCTAAAACAGCTATCGTAACAGCAAGCCCCCCAGAATGGGGCTTTTAAATTAAATAACCGTCCTTCAATATACCACTACCCCCATCCTCCCAAAAGCATCCCAGTTACGAAGAAATTTAGATTTTTCCCAATAAGCCGACCCGTAGATGGGGTCCATCACCAAAAAGCCGTCAGGATTTGCTAAATCACCCCTAAAACCGTAAACAACACGAGTATGTTCACCGTTTATGGCATAGACCTTTTTCCCTTCGAGTGTAAACCAGCTCATAGATTTAATCCGCCCCGAATAGCCCCAGACGATTATCGGATGGCCCTCCGAGATGTGAAAAGCTAAGTCCCGAGCAAGACCATTGGTTATAACCTCTGCCTTTCTCCATTTTGATATTAGTTTAGCTATCGGGTCCCAATGGATTCCATACCCGTCAACTCCCATTTTACCGTCAATATTTCCCACGAAACCCGCATCCGGATCACCCCAAATATTTCCGGAGCGCTTAGTAGCATCAAAGAGCATATTTTCTATAATTTCCGATTCGGATATTCCAAGTCCGTAATAATCCAAGATCATTTTAACCGCTGCCGCCTCACAGCTCAATGAATGCTCTTGTTTGTGAAATTTAATAGCCAACTCAGCAGTTAAACCTGGCTTAGTTACCACAGCTCCAGATAATTGTCTTGAAAGATAGACGAAGGATGGCGGTAAATTTATAATGCCCAAACTCCACACAACCGAAATCAATATTATAACGACTGATACAGAGAGGGTAATCCACCAAAGCTTGATGTGATGTTTTTTTATATATTGTTTAATCATAAGAATTTGTTAATAAATGCTTCAAAAAACTGGAATCTATAGAAAAATAGTAATAACTGATTATGGAAGACACTGAACAGATCGGATATAAGTAAAAATCCCAAAAATATTAGGAATATCCCCGCAATTTTATTTATTATTCCCAACATCCTCCCCCATCCTCTAAAAACCGTAAAAGCCTTACCCACAAACAACGCTGTAACCAAAAATGGCAGACCCAAACCAACAGAAAATACTACAAGTAAAAATATGCCCTGGGAAAAAGTGCCGGATGTTGAAGCTAACAATAATACTGAGCCAAGAAGCGGACCGACGCAGGGAGACCAACCTAGAGCAAAAACTACACCGATAAGAAATGAGTTGACCGATGAAACTCTACTAAATAACCGCGAGGCTATAATCTTTTGCTCAATATTTAACCATGAAATCTTCAATAACCCAACCAAAAAAAGACCAAAAAGAACAATAAAGATACCGCCAATCCTTGGAAGCCAGATTTTAATAAAAGACAACTGGCCGATAAATGAAAAAGCTGTACCAAAAAGTATAAAAACTAACGAAAATCCGAGAACATAAAGAAGCGCATTATTAAATATCCGCCACCTCGCCCTTTTCATCTTTTCTGGATATTTAAAATCTTCAAGATTAGAACCAGAAATTATACCTAAAAAAGCCGGTATTAACGGCAAAGTACATGGTGCAAAAAAAGTAAAGATACCGGCAACAAAAGATGATATTATAATAGCTAAATTAAATTCAGGCATAAAACTAACATTTCCTCATCATTTTCTCTGCCTATGCTCCGGTCTAGACAAACAATGATTGAAAACCTCCGGAACACCATCCGAAATTCCTTCACTTCGTTCAGTCAGTTTCGGCTTTCCTGTCGGTTTATCAATCATTGTTTATACCTATCCCTCCCGCAACGGTTTCGAAAATGATACGGAAATGTTTACTAAATACACACACTACGCTCAATTTTATCTATTCTAACACACTTGCCACTTATTTGTCTTTTTGTTATCTTACCACCGCACATTGAGAATTGAAGGAAAAGAAAATGGCTTATCAGACACTGCAGACACTGCCTAAAGATTGTCCGATGCTAGATAAACACAACCAGCTAAGAAACCTGATTATGGGATTAAATCCTGAACTGATGGAGCGTTTCGGACCCGATGCAAAAGTTGATGTCCAGAGAGTTAATCCGCAAAGCATAGATTATCAAGTGACTGGTTTTAGATGGTTTGTGATATTGCCATGGCCCCAAATTTCAGGAGAAGAACATAGAAAATTAGCAGAATATGTAATGGATAAGATTATATCATTTGACACGAGTATCGGCGCAGAATCATTCGGCTCCATGAGAGCAGTAGCCGGCGGAGCAATCGCATTTATAGTCGGTCTTCGCGAAAAACAACCAGTCACAACCTAACGACTGGTTTTTTTTATTTTCTAAAACGATTAGCGTCAAAATTAATAACTACTAAATAATTGGGAATTAATCCATCTGAAGCAATTGAGACTTCTAAATGAAGTGTAATTGATTAAGCTCGAAGACTATGCCCTAGCAAGGAAATACGCAGATATCTCTTAAATCAAAATGAGCTTACCTAATTCATTTACAGAACGTTTCGGAAGCCGACTGGGCTGAGAGAGAGCAAAAACTCAGCAGAGTTTTATGCGGTCTGTAAATGAGTTAGGTAAGCGAATTAACTTCGAGTCTGGGTATAAGATTTGGGTGAGAAGATCAGAAGCGTGTCGAAGACGAGCTAATCTCTAACTGCACCGAACGCCGATTCCGAATAGACATTTCTTGCGTTCCAGAGCATAAAGCCATTGTATTGGTCGCCCAGAGCATCCTGAGTGGCTTTTATCTGCGCGCTAACCATCGCTGGAGTATAATCAGCGCCTAAGTCAAAATCCTGCAACCATGGTCGGATATTGGGTCGCTTATTATTAGTTAGTGTCTTATACACACTAAGTCGTTCTCCTGCTGATTTTATAGCGTTATAAACCACATCATATGGGTGTTCAGCGGGATTTTCAAAGCCCAAAAAATTAGGAGGATAATGCGATGGGTAAACCATCGGAGAAATATAATCAAAATATTCAAAAGCGTCTTCCATTACCTGACCGACGCCAAAATCTTCTTTTCTGGTGGTTACGAATCCGAAAAGATCGACTGACATTTTTGAGTCGCCTAACTCACTCCTCATATATTTATAAAATTCACTTAAAATCTGCGGGCGCGTCAGACTTTCCGTCCATGCAGGGAAAACCATCAAATCAGTATTACCGTCACTCGGGAAACGGATGTAATCCAGATTTATTTCATCTACTCCTCGGCTAATAATATCTCTGGCAATGTCTGCAAAATATTTCCATGCCTCGCGATTAGCAGGATCTATCCAAGCAAGCCCCATATGATTATACCAAGTTCCTCCGGTAAAAGAATTTCTAACCGCCCAATCGGGTCTGGCTCTTGCTAAAATTGGGTCTTGAAAAACGGCCATCCTCCCTATTACATAAATATTATTCTCGTGAAGTTTTTTGATTAATAAATCGATGTCTTTAATTTCTATAAACTCGGTTTTATAATTTTCAGCATCAGGCACCCCAGAATCATAGGAAACATATCCGGAAGAATCTTTCATATCAATTATAACCGCATCTAGCTCACTATTTTTTGCTAAATTAATCAGCCAGTCAATCTTTTTTTCGTCGCTAGAACTTGTAGAAGTGAGGTAAATTGCTCTTACTACATCGGGTGGTCTTAGAAGTGTTTTATACTTACCCACTAAAGCAGAATCTCCGATTCTGGCATAATGTAATGTGATAATCCCCTGTCTAAAAATAAGAAAAGCGCCGACTAAAATAGGAATTGAGACCAACGACCAAATAATATAATTAGAGTCGAAATATTTTCGCATACAACCACTTACTTAATTCTACTAATAGTATATTAACTCCCCCCACAACCGCTACACCAGCTAACCAAGACATCGGTAATGGTACGGTATTCATTATTCTGCTTAAGAATGGCAGATAAATAGCGGCCAAAGTAAGCATGATACCCATTAGGACTCCCCCGACTAAATATTTATTAGAAAACGGGTTATATTGAAAAATACTTTTATTAAGACTCCTGAAAGAAAAGGATACCAAAAGAGTATATGTGGAGAATGAGGCAAAAATAAAAGTCCTAATCAGCTTAGGATCATAATCTGTCTCTAAAAGATAATAATACATAACAAATAATAATGCGCTTGTAATAATACCTACTCCAAGAAGTAAGAATTTCATTTGCCGATCGAACAGATTAGACGATAATTTCCTTGGCTTATTACCCAATCCATCGATTTCGTTTTCAAATGCAAATGCTATCGCCGGAAAACTATCTGAGAAAAAATTAACGAACAATATCTGAATCGCACTTATCGGCATCGCTACGCCGGTAAATATTGCTCCACCCACCAAAAACAGTTCATCAAGAGAATTAGATAGCAGATAGACTATAACTTTTTTTATATTATCAAGGATTCTTCTCCCTTGAGCTATGGCGGAAACAATTGTCTCATAATTATTATCCAGAATGACCAGGTCAGCAGCACTCTTGGTAACATCCGTACCGGCGCCAACGGCAATCCCGATATTCGCAACATTAAGTGCCGGCGCATCATTAACACCGTCGCCAGTCATTGCCACTATTTCTCCTTTCTCTTGATACATTTTAACTATTGCGACTTTCTGCTCCGGCGTAACGCGAGCAAAAACACTTACGCTATCAGCGCGAGAATAAAGTTCTTCTTTGCTTAAATGATTAAGGTCATCGCCTGTTAAAACCGCGCCCTTTCCGTCTATAAGACCCACTTCGCGAGCTACTGCCTCCGCAGTTCCATGATGATCTCCGGTGACAAGAATCGTCCTAACTCCGGCCTCTCCTATTTCCCTTATGGCGTCAGAAACTCCGATCCTTAAGGGATCGCGAAAAGTTATTAGCCCATCAAAATTAAAGTTTTTAAAATCATATTTCCGTAGACTTTCATAATCCAAAATAGGTTCGTTAGAGATAACCCCCAAGATTCTTTCTCCGCTAAAAGCCCGCTCGTTTATTTCTTCAATAACTTCAGCCTTATCTTCCTCGGACAGATTAGTATAGTGAATTAATATTTCCGGAGCCCCAAGAAGCATCATTCTTTTTGTGCCATTGTGGTCATGGACCGATGCCGCATATTTTCTGTCAGAACTAAAATTAAGCCTGTCAAAGATTGGGTTTGTTTTAAATACTTCGTTAATATAAATACCCTTCTTAGCCGCGCCCTGAACCAAAGCTATTTCCATAAAATTACCGAACATTTTCCATTCGTCGGGATTATTTTCAGGATTTTCTAAAACAACATCGACGGTAGTCAACGCTTCCAAAATAATATCTTTCATTTTTTCAGGCGAAGAATTTTTATACGGAATTACTCCAGCAAGCTCCATTTTTGCCTGTGTTAATGTTCCTGTTTTATCGGTAAGTATCAAACTGGTCGAACCAAGAGTTTCAGCCGCAAGAAGCTTGCGAACAACTCCCTGTTTTTTGGCTAATTGCTCCACTCCGATAGCCATAATAACCGTTAAAGCTATAGGTAATCCTTCTGGAACAGCTGAAACCGCTATCGCAACCGAGATTAGAAACATTTCGAGCGGTTGATATCCATAATAGAGACCGAGACTGAATAGAGTAATAATTAGGATAAGCAATATAAATCCTGCCCAATAAGAAAATCTTGAAATGGCTATCTGTAAAGGCGTTTTAGTCTCTCCCTTTTTAGCTAGGAGAGAGGCTATTTTACCAAATTCAGTATTTTTAGCAGTTGAAGTTACTATCACATTAGCGTATCCGCCCACAGCTAACGTACTGCCAAAAACCATTGAACTCTTATCTCCCGTTGAAGCATTTGCGGCTACAGGCTCTTTACTTTTCTCTGCCGGCACTGATTCACCGGTTAATACCGACTCATCAACTTCAAAATTACTCGCAAAAAATATTCTCCCATCAGCCGGCACCTTATCACCCTGGCTGATTCTTATGATATCTCCGGGCACCAATCCAAGAGCATCTATTATCTCCTCCTGATTCAATCTCTTAACTCTGGTTCTCGTCTTTACATATGATTTCAAAAGCTCAAGAATATTCTCAGCCTTATTTTCCTGATAGAAGCCCAGTGAAATATTAACCATTACTGTGGCTAAGATAACTCCCATATCTATCCAGTCCCTAAGAAAAGCAGTCGTTAAACCGGCAAATATAAGGATGAGGATTAACGGACTTTTGGTCTGTTCATACAATAGCTTAAATTTAGAAAATCTTTTGCCGTCTTTTATCTTATTTGGACCAAAAATTTTGAAACGCTTGATAGATTCTTCTTCGGTCAATCCTTCAGATGTAGTTTCAAGAACCTTAAAAGTTTCTTCAACACTCATTGCCCAGAATGGTTGTTTTATTGATTTAGAATCTATCATTATTAACATTATAGCAGAAATCCCGCCCGCCTTCATCATTCGCCAATTGGCGGAGACGAATAGCGGACGGGATTTTTTGATATTTTAGTCGGTTCTGATATAAATTTTTTGAATCCTCATTAATTCATCATAAGTATCCTGAATAGATGCTACTTCCTCTACCGATCCATATTTTCTTATAATATCCATCGCTACAACAGCTCCCTTTTTCATAAATTCCGGCTCCCATCCAGATCGTGAAATCCACCACCAATGGCAGGAGGATGTCATTTTTAAACAATCCTCACGTGCGTATTCGAAATGGCTGAGCGCCAAATTAACCAACTGCCACAGCATATGACGATATCTGCTAATCTTGGGACTCCATAGTGGGTAAGGATCATCCTTCCTAACATCATCAATTGAGGTTGACCAAGAACCATCAGGCAGATAATTAATAATTCTTTCCGGAAAATGTAATGAGCTTAGAGATGCTATGGGAATAATTTTCTGTCCTGCCTGAGCCGGCAGACCTGCCCACTCTTTTAACATTGGCCTTAAAAATGTATCAATTAAGTGGTGATGATGGTGACCAAATGTTTCGGCATCCATCGCAAAAATCAAATATGCCAAGGAATTCCCGGTCCAGTTGGGAATCTCGCACTCCATTTTCCCCTTAATATCTGCAAAAGAATATCTGCCTGACGAAATTAAATTACTCCACCTGCCGGAACGCATAAATACTTTAAAGCCATTCCAATTAATTATGCTGTTAAACGGTGCTGAGTCCTTGCCATATATAGCAACGAATGGCTCATCATCAATTACCGTCCACTCATAACCATAACTTCTTAGAAGCTCGATGCTTTTTGTTGAGAAAGCCATTTCAGGAAGAAAAATACCTCCGCAATTACGCCTGATACCGAAGCGGCTCTCCTTCATATTGATATCTTCTTCAATTTGAGCTCTTTGCACAAACTCAGGAATCAGTGGCATAATCGGATGCTGAGCCGTTGAAGCCATAAGTTCCAAACGACCACCCTGAACCGCTTTTTTAAATCCCTCTACGATATCGGGACAATAATTCTCAAGATGCCCAAGAAGAGAAAGATTTATATTGGCAGTAAAGCAAAAACCATCAAATTCTTCTAAAAGCCTCGATATCGGTCTATAACATTCGTCGGTAATTTTTTTAATCATCTCCGGAGACTGCCACCATGGCTGGTAAAAATGAAGAAGAAGAGCAATCTTGAGCTTTTCCATGGCTACCCCCTAAACTGAATATTTTAAAGGTGCTTTATTATGTTATCTTCCGATTTTATAGTTTTGTCAAAGACAGATCGCCCACCCGCCCCACTTCCTTATTGTTTTCTCAGACCCAACTATCAATTCTCGCTCTCGACTACTGCCTTTCGGGACACGTTCGTCCCGTTCCAGCGACGGGACTCACTCGACCGTCGCTGGATTTTGTCAAGGAATGACCTTTGACAAACCGAGGCGATTCCCTGGAAGTTCCTCCAGTGAACCTTCGCCTTGCATCAATCCGGCGACTCCATGGTCCCGAAAGACAGATAGCCGAGGCTCGAATTTATTTGTTGACGTAAGTCCTTTCCGCATTATTTTCGAGACCGTTGCGGGAGGGATAGTAACAAACAAGGCTTTAAAATCGACAGGAAAGCCGAAACTGACTGAATCCTGAATTTATTATCTTATAATACGCCCGTACGGGCGTATTATAAGATAATTCTAAATTCCAGAGATGAAGGAATTTCGGATGGCGTTCCGTCTTGGTGGGGCAGTGCTTTAGCCTGCCCTATAGTCTCCATAGGTTTTAAGGCCATTGTTTGTCTATCCCGGAGCATAGGCAGAGAAAATGATGAGGAAAGCACTTACGCCCGGAAGTAAGTTAGAGCTTTGCGATTAAGTTATTGAGGAAAAATATAACCATCACCTGTTATTTTTGATTGAACATCAATCAGTTCAAATTTTTCAGTAGTTCCATTAATAAGCACCAAAACCTGTAAACCAACTAGCCCGCTAAAATCTCGGGTGGTCTTCAGATATATTTCTCCCGCGCTAGACATGAGTTTAAAATTACCAAGTATAGGATTATCCGAATTATTAAGAGTGCCTTCAAGATAATTCTTAGCTGTCTCATTTTTCTTGTCCACAACCTCAACATCAGATATGCTATTGCTATCATCAGCTGTGGAGTCAGGGCTTCTTTTGTCTTGATAATACAACCCAGCAACTATAAGACCCGCTCCAACCACTAGAGTCAGAAGGTATATTTTAGTTTTTACGTTTCGATTAGGTTTTTTATTCTCCAACTTCTCTGAATGTTTATTAGGCATATTGTTAAAACTTAATTTTAATTATCTATAACAAACCCTTTGAGCTTAGCCAATAACCACCTGTGCACTACTTTATACCACAAATTCACACTAAAGATCCTCTTTTCATTATTCTAAATCTTTGGATAATACCAATGCCGGTCATTATGAAAAAGAACGCAGACACAGATAAACTTGCCCGGGCTCCGTTCAAAAAACTATCCATCGCTTGAGCTGATTGCCCAACCATAAAACAAGCATTAGCTATCATATAGTTACGGTGAGATACGATACCACCCTTAGCCTGAAACCAGAGGTAGGCCGATGACTGAATACCTACCATTATAAAAAATATGGTTGTAATCATGTACTAATTTAATCATTCTTAGGCATCAAAGTCTATTATTAACTGATGGACTTCTTCTTGCTATAAAATTGATTAATCCACTAACCTATTTGCTATTTACCTATGAACTGTAGTATACTTAGATAAAGGCTTGAATAAGCCTGAATAAACTAATAAAACATAACATGGCAAAAACCAATTCTGCGTTTATGAAGCCTATGAACGTCAGTTCGGAGTTAGCTGCAGTAGTCGGTGCGGGCCCTATGCCCCGATCAGAGGTCGTTAAGAAGCTTTGGGTCTATATTAAGAGCAAGAACCTACAGGACCCGACGAATAAGCGCAACATCAATGCCGATGAAGCCTTGAAAAAAGTATTCGGAGGCAAGGCAACCGTAAACATGTTTGAGATGACAAAACTCGTCTCCAAGCATCTCTCCTAGTAATTTTTAAGAGTTTTAAATCAAAAACACCCAATTGGGTGTTTTTGATTTAAAACCACTTGTCATGCTATGTTTAACCTATTACTATTGAACCATGAATAAAGAACTTTTAGAAGAAGGTGTCGACATGCAAGATACTCGCAAAGAAAATAACTACCAGCGATATCTTAAATTAGGGGGCATAATCAATAAAGATGACTATGAGAGCGCTTTATCAAGGCTCGAAATGGCGGAAAAAAACCAGGAGATTCCAGACAAGAATCGAGTGACACAAGCAGGAAATATGGCAAAATTTGCTGGTATTGAGCTGGGCGGACAAAACGGTACTGATCAAAGAGTAAGATTATATTCAATATTGAGAAGCGATGTTAAACTAGAAAAAGTTAAACCGAAACAGACAAATGACCAACGCACAAGCATATATTATGATGGGGTATCAAATAGTGACACTAAGACCAAAGAAGTTGAACGACATCACAGCGAGATGAACGACCAGCGTATATTTGTGGAAGCGTTGCGGATGTTGGGAGATGTCGACTCAGTAGATAAAATGATTAAGGCTTATCCAAACATTTCTTTCAAATATTAGATTACGGACATCAAATAAACAACCCAACAAAAAGCAGGACCTAGTCCTGCTTTAATTTTTTATTATTTACCTCGTCAATTCCCGCACTAACGCATCTGCACGATATATCTTCGAAAGAATTTCTAGAATACCGGCTGAATGGACAGAAACTGCTCGTGCCTTAGGATTATAATTGAAATCATAATCACTTACTAATCCGTCGATATTACTATCAAAGACAACGCCAACTATTTCCAGATTCTTATTAAACACTGGGCTTCCGGAATTACCTCCGGTAATATCAAGGTCCGAAGTAAAATTCAACGGAGTCGTTAATTTTACATGCTTTTTGCGAACTAACCAGCGTGACGGAAGTTTATAGTCCCCGCTATTTCCAAAGTCAGCAGAATGCTTATAGGCTCCGCCGATTGTCGTAAATGCAGGAACTCCATTCTGACTATCGCCCATTACAGTTCCAAAGGATAACCTTAGGGTGAAAGTGGCGTCAGGATAATTTGTATCTCCCTGCACCTGAAATAAAGCATCAGATATTAATGAATAACCGGCTTTCTCGTCTTCGGCCGCCTTTCTGTATTTACTCACATATCCTTCACCTTCTTTAAAAGCAAAGATCATAAGACGAATCATAGGGTCATCAGAATTTTTAACAGCCTGAATTCCTCCTTGAGCTAATTTTAAATATTCATCCGCATCAGAAAGCTTAGTTCCATAAACAAGATTATGAGCCATTTCTGAAGGACCATTGCCGAATAGCTTCATTAAATAAACAACCACATCGCTGTCAGCGCCAAAAACTTCTATAAAATGAGTTAATGAATCGGTTAATTTGGCCTCCTCATATTCAAGATTTAATATCGTCTTATTGCTTAATCTAAGCTCGGCATCAGCTTGAGCTTCTTTCGGATTCAGAAGAGCCAGCGCAAGTCCGTATAGTTCAGTATCAAAACCAAAACCTCGACCCAAGAGAATCGCACGAACATAATTTGCCCTTATAGCTTCCTGCGCATCACGAACCATAATAACCCCATTAGCATAGTTATTAGCAGCTGCAGGATTAGTTATGGAATTATCAGCAAAAAATTTATTTTCAAGATCTTCTTTTGCTTTAATGAGCTTAGGATCTTGAAGGCCCCTAATCTTGCCGACATACAGCTTACGACTATTCTGCCAACTGAAGAGATCGGACTCGGCAATTCTTCGTTGTTCTTTACCCCTCAACATAAACTGCTGAAGAGTACGCTCTCGACGCCCGAATAAATCTAACAAAAAAGGAACACTAATATTTCTCTCTGTTTTTAAAGCCGAAGACGTTAAAAGTCTGTCGGTACTTCCAGGATGTCCGGAAACAAAAATCAATTCGCCTTCTTTAGCGCCAGACTTAGACCACTTGAAATGTTCGGATGTTTTAGCTGGCTTGCCATTTTCATAAACTCTGAAAAAAGCCACATCAAGAGTATACCGCGGATACTCAAAATTATCGGCATCTCCGCCCATAAACCAAACGTTCTTTTCTGAAGAAAAAACCAACCGGACATCGTTATAGACTTTATAGCAATAAACATGGTACTGGGCACCCTGATACAAAGCAACTGGTTCGCAAGTTAAATGACTCTCGTCCGAAAAAACCTTTGCCAGATTATTGATTACACTTTGGCGAACTATAGCAGGATCGCCGGGGATATCCTTGGCACTTACAGCAACCCGAATAGCTTCAGTCACATCTTGCATACTCATCAAGACCTTAAGAGTTCTGTCGGTTTTTAATTCTTGAGCATACGTTTTGGCATAAAATCCTTTTTGATAAAGATTATTTGTCGGAGTGCTCAATAACTGAACCGAGCCTTCAGCGCAATGACCATTAGTAAATACCAAACCATCAGAAGATACAAAAGATGCCGAACAATTAGGAAGTCTGGCTGAGCTTTTTTGAACTTTTTCTACCCAGTCGGAAGTCGGGACAAATCCATACTTATCCTTAAGTTGCTGTAACGGGAGGTTATTAAGTAACCACATGCCCTCATCGGCTAATACGAAACTACCGCCTAAAATAACACTACCAACAATGATTACGGTAAAAACTGCCTTCTTGAACATCTGCCATTTCCTCGTTTTTCAAAGTACTCCTAAGCCGTTACAAAGTAGCAAAATGAACCAAAAAAATCAATAATTTAAAATACAAAAAAAATAATTACTGATTACAGCATCTTTTACTTTAACTGAAAATTCGGAATTCTAATCTTTCGCTGATCCAATCGCTTGCGATATATGAGAAAATCCATCCTTTTTTAAAAGTCTAGGAAGGCCGGAATTAATCTGTGCCGGTAATTGCGGACCAACATAAACCAAGCCGGTTATCAGCTGAATAAGAGAAGCTCCGAGTTTAATTTTTTTATAAGCATCTTCAGCCGAAAAAACACCGCCACATCCGATTATCGTTAGCCTATCTCCATAATTTTGATAGGTGAGACGAATCAGCTCATTTGATCTTTTTTCAGTCGGCTTACCGCTGAAATTTCCCTGAGAATATTTCTTTACCTCTTCTTGATTAATTGACGGGTCCTGACGATTTTTTTGTAAATTACCAAATATTACTCCCTGTATCGGATAGGCAATGATTATATCGAGCATGACCCTAGTCTCTTCGTCCGATTTATTAATCGGCATTTTTATAAATAACGGCTTGGAAAGTCCGAGTCCGGTTATATCAGTGAGCAAGTCTCTCAAATGAGTCGGAGTATAAAACTCAACATCACCATAAAGATTGGGACAACTGATATTTAATTCGTAATAATTGAATGGGACTCCAGAAGACTCTATGGCACTAAATGAGCCGACAATATCTTGAATCGCATCTTTTTGCGTCATAATTTCTTTTGTATTAGTTTTGCCGATACTAATACCTATCGGGATTTCAAATTTACAATTTCTTAATTTTTCAAGGGTTGCCTTGATTCCCAAATTTTTAAAACCCTTATTAACTAATAACGAACGGGACTTAATTAATCTTCCAAGTCGTGGCAGAGCATTGCCTTCATATGGTTTATTCGTAATTGTTCCAACAGTACCAAAACTAAAACCAATAGCAGGCAAAATATGTATTAGTCTTGCTTCGTAATCAAAACCGGCAGCTAGACCTATCGGACTTATAAATTTAATCCCGTAGAAATTCTGGTCAAGACCTTGATTTTTATTTCCAAAAACTGACTTTAGTAAAAATTTAATAAATCTTTGCTTACCTAGAAATTCTCCCAGAGCAACAGCAGATTTGTGAATTTTTTCTGAATCATTCAAAAACAAAATGGGCCTCAGAGTAAAGCGATAAAAAATCTCTGAAATTTTGAGAATAAAGCTATTCATTTATAATAAAAACGCATGAGTTCCTATTTCTTTATACTATCCCCAGACTATGACGTCAATTTATCCCTTGATAATATCATAAACAATCTATTATAATGAATACATTATGAATCCCGTTAGAAGTTAACCCTAGCGGGAGTAATAAGTTATTAAATAATATAAAGTTTGCAAGCTTGCCACCAGTTAATAGCAGTGGACGGTCTGCAGAACTTCTAACGGGATGAATAACAAAATAAAATACGCGACAATTCTCGCTCTATCAACTGCATTAATTTCCGGTTTCTCAAATTTCATAATGAAATTTGGTGTAACCGTCGTTAAGGATCCGATAGTTTTCACAGCCCTAAAAAATGGTCTGGTTGGATTATTTCTTATAGGAATAGTATTGGCACTTAAGAAATGGCCTGAAATAAAAAGCCTAAACCGCAACCAATGGCTCAAACTTATAGCCATAGGTGTCGTTGGAGGTTTTATTCCTTTCGCCCTTTTCTTCACGGGTCTTTCAAAAACTTCTGCTATTAACGCTTCTCTTATCCATAAGACGCTTTTTGTTTGGGTACTTCTTCTAGCCATTCCCCTGCTAAAAGAAAAAGTTTCTCGTGGATTGCTGGTTGGTATGGCGCTTATTTTCGGAGCAAACTTTATTATTAGTGGCTTTCAAGGATTCAAATTCAATACTGCCGAACTGATGATTTTGGGTGCAACAATTCTTTGGGCAATAGAAAATATTGTTGCTAAAAAAGCCTTAAAAGACTTATCTTCCCTTACCGTAGCTTCGGCAAGAATGGTATTCGGTTCAATTATGCTTCTTGGTCTTGTCGTGTGGCAGGGCAATATCAGCATGCTATCAGGACTAAATGAAACTCAATGGATATGGACCTTAATAGCCAGTGCCTTCCTGTCAGGTTATGTCTTAACTTGGTACACCGCCCTCAAACACGCTCCAGCAACTTATGTAGCAACATTACTTGTTCCGGCAACTCTTGTAACAAATGTTCTATCGGCTGTATTTATTACTCATTCTATGACTGAATTAGCGGTGATAAGCGGACTATTTTATATCACAGGAACGATACTTGCGATATACTTCGCAAAAAAATCAGAATCTTCTCTATCTCCGGTTTTAAATTAATTTTCGCAAGTTATAATGGATGGAATACTAAGATGTTCTCGTTACGCATTCGGTCCCAACCGACTTCATTACTGCGGACCGGACGCTAACAAAGAAATAGCTGAATATATTAAGAACAGCGAGACTGATCTGGGTTTAGCGCACCTAATGAAGCAGTTTCAAACTATGTACCCCTATTTGAAACGCATCTCAGAAGCAAACCATATTGCCGACCCTTTTGATGATGAGGTTGTTGAAGCATATTGGCTCGGCAACCGACTTCTTGATACAATCGAGAAAAAAGTTTTTTATAATCATCTCGTTGATGATCATAAAATATCTAAAAGACTGGGACGTAAAGATTTTAAACTTGTCGAAGATAAAATAAGCCAAGGCGCTGTTCCACATCATTCCTTTCATGTTCTTGATATCTGGAAAAGAACGGGCAACCTACAAATAGAACACACCCTCGAAAGTATGGATGAATGCAGAATAAGCTGGGGTACTGTTACAAAATTGGACGGTCCCAATGTTTATGCTAATGTCAATCCTCTTTCATATAATAACGGTAAAATGTTTATCGGAGAACCAATCGAGAAAAAAATGCTCCGCCGACTGGAATCCACATACGATATAGAGCAAATGAAAATCGGGGATATAATAAGCATCCATTGGAGCGTCCCTTGCGAAGTTATAAACGGTCAACAACTCAAAGCCCTGAAATATTATACAAACCTGCATCTACAATTAGCAAATCAAACTTTGTAATCAATGAAAATCTTCGTGTTCGGAAATGAGGACTTGGCAATGGACTCATTACCGTTAAAAATACTGCCGGAACTTAAAAAACTCTTTCCCGAGATTGATTTTGTGACTAAAGACCCCAACGAGGATTGGGATGATGTCGGAGATATTACCATCATTGATACCGTTGTCGGAATAACTGATGTGAAAGTTTTTAATAGTCTTAAAGACTTTTCCCGCGCTCCCCGCTTCTCTCTTCATGACTTTGATGCCTACACTAATCTGGTTATGCTTGAAAAATTAGGAAAGATAAAAAAAGTGACTATAATTGGAATAAGTCCCGATACTTCGGAAAAGGCGACTCTCAAAGAAGTCGGGAAAATAATAAATAGATTATGGAATACGATGTAATAATTGTCGGTGGAGGTCCGGGTGGCGCATGGCTTTGCCGAGAGCTTGCTAAAAACGGAGTAAAAGTTCTTCTTCTTGAACGCTCATCTATACCGGGTGAACCCAATTTCTCCAGCGGAGGCTCGCCTCTCTCGATAATTAAAGATTTTGAAATCCCCGAAGAAGCTGTTGCGACTGAATGGAATACTCTCCGCCTTACAAACGAATCGGAATCTACGATTACCTACGAACATGGCATACCGGCAGGCGTGGTTTTTGATTTCAAAAAACTAAAGATTCTTTTACTAGAGAAGGCTAAAGAATATGGCGCAGATATTAAAATAGGAGTTTCTGCGAAAAGTTATATTCAAAAAAATGAAAAAGTATTTATTACAACTTCTGACAATAATGAATACTCTTGCCGAATTGCAGTGGATGCTTCGGGTCCAGCCAGAGTTTTTTCTCGTTCATTAAATAAAAACGAAACAAAGAAGAATCCATGCGTTGCGATTGAAATTTTATTTAATGCCCCTAATGCCCCTACCGAACAACAAGATATTCTTGATTTTTATTGGGGTAGAGAAGCATTACCTCATGGATATGGATGGATATTTCCAATGGGCAGAACGTTATTTAAGGTAGGTGTCTGTATTTATTATCTAAATTTATTCAAACCAACCATTAATCTCGACGAGCTTCTAGGAAATTTTGTTAATAGATTTAAATGGCTAGATGGATCTACTGTTATTGAAAAACATGGCGGTACTGCATTTGGCGATGGCAATATAAACAAACTCGTCCACGAGAATATTCTGATAGTCGGAGACGCTGGCGATACAATAAATCCTCTCGGCCTCGAAGGTATCAGACATGCATTCCAAACCGCTAAATATGCTTCCAAACCAATACTCGAAGTTATTAAATATGGAAAATCCTTATCTGTTTTGAATAATTACCAAAAAAGTTGGTCTGACTATGCCAAAAGAAATTGGTTTTTAGCAAAAATATTTTCTATTATTGTTTATCGGTACATGGGTAAAAGAGGATTTAGGACCTCAATGAATTGGATGAAAAAGTACTCACCCCGAGAGAGTCTTCAAATATTATTCGGCTACAAATTCCGTATTCTAGCGCTAGCGCTAATCAGAATAAGACCTCGAGCAAAATATATTATTCATAAAAATTTATTTCGTTAATCTCACAAAAAGAAGCTATTGAAAAAATATTTAGCTTTTTGTAATCTTCTTTATTTCCTCTTTTATCTCTTTAACTTCTTTAAGCAACTCTTCCTCGCGCTTTGCCTGTTCATTCCGATGTGAATGGTCATGACGCATGTGCCAGATATAAATACCTAAGAATATTATAATTGTCGTAAGGTTAATCAAAAGATTTTCATCCACCTCGCCAAAAGCCGGTAAATACATAATGTGCCAAAATTGATTTTTGTTATTCATAAATTGCTATTATTTTATCACACAATTCACTTAAATTCAAAAATAAAGAGGCCATACTCAAATAAGGAAAAACACAGTTATCTTTTAAATCAAGATGAGCTTACCTAATTCATTTACAGAACGTTTCGGAAGCCGACTGGGCTGAGAGAGAGCAAAAACTCAGCAGAGTTTTATGCGGTCTGTAAATGAATTAGGTAAGCGAATTAACTTTGAAATCGAGTATGGCCTTTGAACACCTACCCCCATTTAACCTTAAGGAAATGAGAAGCACAGCTCATACAAGGATCATAGGCGCGAATAAGCTTCTCCATCTCAAGAACAATTTTGTCCTGTGGCGTATCCGGCAATAAACTCTCAACAAGACGAGCAATATCTCTTTCGATATTCATCTGATTCTGACCGGTCGGAACAATTACCTCGCCATCTTTTATAGTACCGTCTGGCAAAAGATGAATTTTGTGATACAAGGTTCCGCGCGGTGCCTCCACCACTCCAACCCCGACAGCATCGCGATTAGGTTTTTTAATTAACGGCTCTTTAATAAATTTATTATTCGTAAGCATATCGATTGCCTCATCTACTGAATGCAGAGTTTCAATTGCCTGCGCAAGATTATTAAAAAATATATCAGTTGAAGGAAATAATTTAAGCACGTCTTTCAAGGATTCCTTTGTCTTCGGATGCAATTTATCCTGTGCTAGATTTATTCTGGCCAAAGAACCCACCATATATTCCGTACCCTTATATTCGTAACCCGAAGCTTGTGAATAAGGAATTATAGTGTGCTCAAGGTGCTCTCGATATTTATCTTCACCGAAAGATTCGCCTAAGCTGGTAATTATTTTTCCATTAATATAGCCGAAGGTATTGTCGGGAACAAGAGCCATAAAATGTGTTTTTCTATCAAAATGAAACGGAGCCTTAAGAAATACATCAACAAGACGCAAGACTGCCGGTCTTACTGCCTGCAATTTTTTAATTGCTTCTTTTATTCCTTCATCATCGGGAAAGTGCAGAAATCCGCCTATAGTCGGATAAGTAGCATGCACACTCCGACCGGCAATAAGATTAGCCAAAAAATTACCCGCCCCTTTTATATCGAAAGCGTCGTGTAATTGCTGATGTTGATCGGGATCGCTCTCATCAAAATCAAGAAAGGCATCCTTGCCGTAGATATCAGGCATTGCAAAAAGATACAGATGTAAAGCATGGTCACGAATTATAAGACCATGCATAGTTAAAGCACGAAGTAATTTAGTCTGTCCTGATGGCTCAATGTCTAAAGCATGCTCACAGGCCTCAATCGCGCACATTATATGTGCATTGGAACAGGTACCGCAAATTCTGGATAAATGCTGAGGTATTGCCCCTATCGGTTTTCCCTGCATTGCCACTGTAAAAAATCTTTTATACTCAGTTATTCCAAAATGGGTTTCGGTAACTTTTCCGTCCCTAACTTTAATTTCAAGAGTAGCCGCTCCTTCGACTTTGGTTAGTTCATCCAGTTTCATGTCTAAATCAATTGTGTGCATTTATAACTTACTGACCGCTCTGCCCGTCCCGCCTCTGGCGGGACTTTACGGCAGTACGCTCTTGTCCAATTTCTTCGTTAAAATCTCCGTTTGCTCGTCATCATATCCTTAATATGATTCCTCACAATACTCGATTCTGCCTCGAACTTGGACAAGTCAGTTGCGTTCTAATTTATATAATTATATCTGATAATTTATAGTTCCGGTCTTAGCATCTTTACGACGGCTGTTGTTTTTTCTAAAAATACTTTTGGATCCATCGGACATCCCGGAATCTCTGCGTCAACCTTTACCACATCGGCTACCTTCAATACCTTCGACAAAGCACCGAATTTATCAACTAAAAATTGAATCGCATTTTTCTGGTCTTCGGTAAATGCATTCCTTTGTCCCGCCGGCAGACCCACTATCGCACAAGCGCCGACAGCAACTAAAATCTTAGATCTGTTTCTTATATCTTTAAGTTTAGCTTCATGTTCGGGTGATGCAATGGCGCCCTCGATAAAAGAAACGTCAAATTCATCCATAATATTATGTTTCTTCAAAACCCTTGCATGCCTAAAATCAAAAATCTTCTTCCATTCCTGCCAATGATCATTCATTATTTCAGTAAATACTATCGTATTATCCTCACAGCACGAGAAAGAGAACCATCCGACTTTTATTTTTTCAAACGGCTTAACGGATGCAACAGTAGCTTCCGACGTTGCGGGATTTACTGAAATAGATGAAAGAAAAGTTTTTAAATCTTTGTTCGTATCGCCAAGTTCTTCTTCATGGCCGGTAACTTTAAAATCAATTTCAATTAATTTTGCCAAAGTCATCAATTCTCCGCCCCTATTAATGAGTGTTGCGCCGACAATTTCATCACCGGCAACAAATATTCTTCCATAAGCGCCCATCTCCGGTGAACCGCGGCTGATTATTTTTCGATCAGGCAAAGGTCTGACATCACCAACCATTGCAATACCCATTCCTAATCCTTGAGTAGTATAAAAAGATACGAATTTAAAAGGCTTTTTCTCGCTTATTCCAACCATATTCATGGCTGATATTCTCCCCTGTTCTTGCGCATTAACCCAATTACCGAGCTGAACAACTTCACCAAGCACAATATCGTTAAATTCAGACGAATCACCAGCAGTATACACATCAGGCAAATTAGTTTCCAAATATTCGTTAGCCAATATTCCACGATTGGTCTTCAGGCCAGATGATGCAAGCCAATCATGGCCACAAACAACACCAATACCTGCGATTATCATATCGCATGTTAATTGAGTCCCGTCTTTTAATAAAACACCCTCAACTTTATCTTCGCCCAAAACTTTTTGAACTTCTTTTTTATGTAAAATTTTAACTCCGTCTTTTTCAAGAGCCGCCTCTATCATCCTTCCGGACTTTTCATCCAACAATGGTTCCCAATAATAATTCTCGAGCATAACCAAAGTTACTTCCTTACCGGCCATTCTTAAAAGATCGGCAGTTTCAAAACTAACAAATCCACTCCCTATCAAAACAACCGACTTGGCATCTTTAAGCTGAGACATTATTCCCTTAGCCTCATCCAAAGAACGGTAATAATGAACGCCTTTTTTATCGGCTCCCTCCACCGGCCATCGTCTGGCATGAGCTCCGACAGAAAGAAGTAATTTTTCATATTCTAATTCTTTACCATCATCAATCCCCACCAATTTCTTTGAAGAATCCAGAGATATTGCCCTCCTGTTTTTTATTAATTCTATTTTATTGTCCGCATACCATTGCTCTGTTTTTAACCAGATTTTATCAAATGGAACTTTGCCTAAAAAGAATGCCGGTTTAGACAACATTATTCTGGAATAAAATCTATGGGGTTCATCGCTGATAATCGCCAATGAACCTTCCGGATCATTTTTGCGAATCGTTTCAGCCGCCGTTGTTCCGGCAACCCCGCCGCCAATAATCAAATATTTGTATTTGGCCACTTATTTAATATTTATTTAGGAGAAATTTGATTACCTTCCTTATCAAAAAGTAGTATCGCTTTTGTGGGACATGACTCAGCCGAAAGAATTAAAGTTTCATCGTCAATTGCATTCGGGTCAATAACAACAACTTTGTTTTCATTATCAAGTTCATATACAGCCGAAGAAACGGCTATGCATGAAGCCGCACCGATACATAGGTCTCGATCAATTACTATTTTTCCTATTTTCGAATCAGCTCGATTGCGTAAATATTCTTTTTGGTTTGCCATAATAAATAATGTCTAAGCACTAAATACTAAATTCTAAAACAATATTTAATATCAAAATCTAAAATTCAAAACTGTTTTGTATTTTGGATTTCTAATTTAAGATTTGTTTAGGGTTTAGATATTAGGATTTAGATATTAATACGATATTTTTAACCTCCGGAATTTCCTTTTTTATTATACCACCAATCATCTGATTATATGTCATGTCGGCAAGGGTGCAACCTATACATGCTCCGCCTATTTCAAGAATTGCTTCCCCTTTTTTAAAACTTATGAGATGAACATCTCCGCCATGCATCTTCACATAAGGCCTGACCTTATCTAATATTTCTTTTATTCTTTCCTCGGTTGTTATTTTTTTTACCATCATGTCTTATCGGGTCCAAAATATTTTTCTCTATAAAACCTTATCAGTTGTTCGACCTGAGGAATACAATCAGGATAACCGATACCTACTTTGGTTCTTTTTTGAACTTCTTCGAGCGTGATAGCGCCTTCTAAAACCGCCTCTTCAATATCGGCCTCGGTAACTTTAGTGTTAGGATCAATAATCTTGGCTCCTTCAACTATTATTCTATCAAATTGCTCAGTTTTCTTAAACCAATTATTAACAGCCGTGCGCAAAGCCTTATCACCTAAAACAGAACAGTGTATTTTTCGATTCGGCAAACCTCCAAGACGCGCAGTAATATGCTGGGGTTTTATTTGCAAAGCCTTATCTATCTTCATACCGCCTCTTTCCGTAACCATAACCGACAACATTGAAGTTGCCGCAATCGCTGAAGCGCATCCGAATGTCCGCCACTTAAAATCAGTTATCTTATCCCCCTTTGGATCTATTTTGAGCCATACTCGCATAACGTCTCCGCAATTATGTGCAAGAAATGCATCAGTAAGATATGTATGAGTTTTATCGACCTCAAGATTAGCTAAGCGGCCATCAAAATTTTCAAAGCTCACCACCTTAATTGGAATATGTACATAATTATCATCAAACCAAGTATGCTGGGCTTTTCTTCTGCTTTTGGTCTGGAATTCTATCTTCAAAATATTAGAAAGCTTTTCCAGGGAGCTCAAATCACCAACGTGAATTCTATAACTTTTTTGGTGAGAAACACCCCTCATCGTCTTTTCCTTTTCTGTATAAATAGAGGGTATTATCTCCAATCTTAATAATATAAGTTTTATCTGCTGAACTAGCTCATAAGAGATAGAGACATAACCGGCTCTTGGCCACTTTCTTCCGATATTTATGTATCCATCGCCACGCCAAAGCCCAAGAATCAGGCTAGTTTGAAGTTTGCAAGGAAGAGTTATCATAAAATTAGGGATATGCTTAGAAATTGCCGAGTGGCCAAATAATTTTCTAAATAATCTAGCTAGATGAATATTATATACGGTAACATCCAATCGATGATTTACTTTTCTCTCTTTAATTGAAACCTTCAGATTAAACACTCTCTTTATTATATCCCTGACTCTTTCTGCATACTCCATCTCATCATTCGAGAAAATAAATCCGACATCTGCTGAGTTCTCTTTTGTATACCCTTCGGCTATAAAATAGCCTGCCAATTCAAGAAAATCGTGGTCAATCTTTATTCTATTAGGCAGGGATCTGCTATTATGATCGAATTTGATTTTATGACTGTCTATCTCAAGATATTCCTGGGATTTTAGCCCTTTTAAAACTGGGTATAAGCACATATCCCCCTTGCTGAATTCTCCTGCATGTTGCCATCCGGTCATTGAGCGTCTCCTCTTATTCTGGGATGAAAGAAAGAATGATTTTGGACGATCTATCTTAGTTCCATATATAAGATGATCTGCTGTTGCATAAATCTCACCTAATTGAGTTTTTATTTTTACAAGCTTGCCTTTATATTGAGGCCTGTATACCTTAGAGATATTATTATATTTTCCATCATGACTAAGAACCTTATCGCCAACCCCTAGCTCAGATATCGGGACTACATTTGGGCGAGAATGCAATCTTGAATCACTTAATATACAGGCTGGACTACCGATTATACCCTCAGAATCATAGTCAGATTTATCAGGATTATTGAGCAGTAAATTTTGGGGCTTAAAAAAATGCTCTTTAACAAGTTTGGTATAAACCCAGCTCTCACCCGTATATTGATTAATTATGTCGGGTTTCTTTTTTATGGCTTTTACTTTTTTCATTATTTCTTTTTTCTTAGAAAATGCGGGGTTTGACCGCCGACAAAAGCTTTTCTGTCTGAAATTTCTTTCTGTTCCTTCGGGTCAAGTTTTAATGGGGAAATTAATCTTAATTTTTTCACTATCGCTGGCAGAGTTTTGATAACATAATCAACATCTTTTTGAGTCGTATATTTTCCTAAAGTAAATCGCAGGCTTCCATGAATATATTCGTACGGTCTGCCGAAAGCCTGCAATATGTAGGATGGTTCTAGGCTCTGAGAATTGCAAGCAGAACCGGTATTTACGATTATCCCCTTATTATCGAGATACAAAAGCATCGCCTCACCCTCAATGTCCAGTATAGAGACATTTAAAAAGTTAGGCAGTCTTTTTTCCTGATTACCGTTAACTAAAACCCTATCCACTTTTTTAAGGATTCCCTCTTGAAGTTTATCGCGTAAAATTGAAAGTCTTTTTGCTTCTTTCTTGCCTTCTTTAACGGTCAGTTCCATTGCCTCACCGAATCCGACTATCCCCGGAACATTTTCCGTACCCGACCTTACATTAAATTGCTGGCCACCTCCATATATCAAGGGCTGAAGAGTTGTGCCTCTTCTTATATAAAGCCCTCCGACTCCTTTCGGTCCGTAAATTTTCTGAGCCGAAAGAGTCATTAAATCGACTCCGAGATTATTTACGTTAACGTCAAGATAATTTACCGCCTGTGCGGCATCAGTATGAAAATACGGCAAACTAGTTTTATTTTTATCACGATATTCTTTTATTGCTTTCCCTATCTTATTAATCGGCTGTATAGTTCCGGTCTCACTATCCGCATAAGCAACAGAAACTATCAGTGTCTTATCGTCTATAGCATTAATCAAATCTTGTACATTCACTAAACCATTCTTACCTATTTTAAGTTCCTGTATTTCAAACCCTTCTTTTTTTAAAGCTTCACAAGCAGAAAATATACCCTTGTGTTCCACATTTGAAACAATAATTTTATTCCCGCGATTTTTATTGGCTCTAGCTGTCCCAATAATAGCTAAATTATCCGATTCTGTAGCGGATGCAGTAAAGATAAACTCCTCGGGTCTACATCCAAGTGAATTTGTAATTTTTTTCGTAGATACATCCAGAGCCTTTTTTGCCTCATAACCAATGGAATAAAGATTCGACGGATTACCATAATTGTCCATGAAGAAAGGCTTCATAACTTCAAAAACTCCCCTGTCCAGGGGAGTTGTAGACGCATAATCAAAATAATGAATTCTCTTTTTCATTAAGACGCATTCTAGGTTCCCGACGCCCTATTTATTTCTTTTATTTTTTAGCGCTTCCAATCTAAGCCTCTTTGTTTCTAATCGCTTTTTGGTTTTGTGGGAACGTGCTTTGCTGGGGTTACTATTCCTGCCCAGACCTCTTTTTCTTTTTGCCATATTCGTTTTTTTATTAATTGGTTAATTATTCTTTGAGTGTAGCATAAGCCATCGGCAAAAGAAAATGGTCTCCTTTATCTCATTTGTAAAATGAAGGAGAATAAAAACTCATATATTTCATGTCCGTATTTAATTAATATTTAATACTTGAGCATGCTTCAAATACCAGGACAACAACTTGCATAAAATTACTTAATGTGCTATAATCTAAAGCTAATACTGCTATCATATTAATCTTACCAAATCATGTCCAAAAATATACTAATTGTGTCAATTTTAGCTGGAATAGCGGGAATAACCGGTATAGCCTTAGCCTCTTGGGATGCTCCGGCATCAGAACCAAATAGGCCCTCGATTAGTAAACCGCTGTGCGCAAATGAAAATTATCCTGTAACAATATCCTGGGAGGGAGAACCAAATTATGATTTTGGGTTTTATGTTGATATATCAACCGATCCAGATTTTAATTCTTTTTGGAATAAAAATGTGTCTGGCTCACAAAGATCAACTGAAGCACCTCAAGGCTTTGAAGTCTATCAGGGAAATCTCTCTCAATTAGTTCTACAGCCTGGGGTTAAGTATTATGCACGTATCTATAACGGAAAACACAGCCTACTGGAAGATTGGCGGGTTCAACTTTGCTCAACCCCTACTCCGACACCAACACCAACTCCGACACCGACACCGACACCAGCTCCAACTCCGACCCCGACTCCGACCCCAACACCAACACCAGCTCCAACTCCAACACCAACTCCAACACCGACTCCAACCCCAACACCAACACCAGCTCCAACTCCGACCCCGACTCCAACACCAACTCCGACACCGACACCAACACCAGCTCCAA
>Ga0209542_10001580_pt1 | contig 53083 bp, 49 predicted proteins | sample RifCSPhighO2_01_FD_184028 | JGI IMG/M metagenome (GOLD analysis project Ga0209542, IMG submission 184028) | Soil microbial communities from Rifle, Colorado - Rifle CSP2_plank highO2_0.1 (SPAdes) (version 2) | ecosystem: Environmental > Terrestrial > Deep subsurface > Rock core/Sediment ... | reverse complement strand
TTCTTTGAGGATAATTGAAATATATGGTGGAGTTTCTATAAATACTCAAATCAGAAATATTTCTCATTCTGAAATAGTTGTTGGTACACCAGGAAGGATACTTGACCATTTGCAGAGAGGTACTTTGAAATTATCTTCTTTGAAGATTCTTGTTTTAGATGAAGCTGATAGAATGGTTGATATGGGTTTCTTAAGAGATGTTGAAAAAATAATAAGTCAGTGTCCAAAGGAAAGACAGACTTTATTATTTTCTGCTACAAGTTCTCCTGATGTTCAGTATATTGAAAGAAAATATATGAAGGCACCTAAAAATATAGTTGTTGAACAATATGTTGATGCCTCACAATTAAAACAGGAATTTTATAATTGCCAGAGCCATATGAAATTCTCTCTTTTAGTTCATTTTCTTAAACAGGAGAAATCTGGAATTGTTCTTGTTTTCTGTAATACTAGAAGAAATGTTGATATGTTGTCAAGAAATTTAAAAAGATATGAAATAGATTCACACGCTATTCATGGAGGATTTGAACAAAGGAAAAGAAGTAGAGTTATAGAAATGCTTCATAGTGATCAGGCACATATTTTGATTTGCACTGATGTTGCAGCAAGAGGATTAGATATAAAAAATGTAAGTCATGTTTATAATTATGATATTCCAAGAACAAGCGATGAATATATCCATAGAGTTGGAAGAACTGCCAGAGCTGGAAAATCAGGAATAGCAGTTAATCTTGTTTCGAGTAAAGATTATGAAAATTTTAGAAAAGTTTTAAGTAATGACTCAATAAAAATTGAAGAAAAGGAAATCCCTAAAGTTGAAGTTTTGTCAGTTAACTTCCAGAATAAAGATAATGATTTTAGAGGAAATAGAGGAGGAGGAAGGAGTTTTGGTGGTAGAAGTTCTTTTGGTGGAAATAGAGGAGGTTCTGGAGGGGGATTTAGATCTGGTGGCGGTGGATTCAGGCCTGGAGGATTCGGTAGAAGTAATGATAGAGAAGATTCTGGTGGAACAAGAGGTCAAAGTTCTTTTGGTAGAAGAGAAGGGGGAGGAAGAAGTTTTGGCGGTGGTAGTAGAGGACGCTCATCAAGTGGAAGTTCATTCAGAGGCGGTAGAAGTTCTTTTGGTGGTAGTAGAGGGCGTTCTGGTGGAAGTTCTGGTGGAAGCAGAAGAAGATTTTAGTCTTTCTTAGAATCTTGCTTTTCATCTTTTTTCGCTTTATCTTTTAAGTCTTTATGAATAGATTTTGAAACACTTTTCAATGCGTGTTCAAAATCGCTGTTTGTTATTGATAGCTCTTTTTCCTTTTCCTTATATGCTCTTTTTATAGAAATAACTCCTGCCTCTCTACAAATTAGTGCTAAATCTGCTCCAGTCCAACCTTCCGTTTTTTCTGCATACTCTTCTACTTTAAAGTTTTTCTCAATAGGCATATTTTTCGTATGGACTTCAAGAATCTTTTTTCTTGTTTCATAATCTGGAAGACTTAATTCTATTATTGCATCTATTCTTCCCGGTCTTAATAATGCATTATCAATTAAATCTACTCTGTTTGTAGCTGCTATAACCATTACTCTTTCTAATTCCTCGACTCCATCTAATTCCGTCAGTAATTGATTTACCATTCTTTCTGTTGAGTCACTTAAAGAAGAACCTCTATGCTGTGATATGGAATCAAACTCATCAAAGAAAATTATGCATGGAGATACTTGTCTTGCTTTCTTGAAAATTTCTCTTATGTGTTTTTCTGACTCTCCCACCCATTTACTTACTAATTCTGGACCTTTTATTGAAATAAAGTTTGCATTTGTTTCTGTTGCGACTGCTTTTGCTAGAAGTGTTTTTCCTGTTCCAGGTGGACCAGTTAGTAATACTCCTTTAGCTGGTTTAATTCCTGCTTTTTCAAACAAATCTGGTCTTAATAGAGGCAATTCTACAACTTCTCTTAATTTTTCCTTGGCTTCTTCTAAACCCCCAACTTCATCCCATGAAACATGTGGTTTTTGAATTAAAACTTCTCTCATTGCACTCGGTTCAACATTTTTCATTGCTTCTAAGAAATGTTGTCTTGTAACTTTTATTTTATCAAGAATATTTGTTGGGACTTTTTCCTGTATATTTTTTAATTCTGAAAAATATGGCTTGATTGATTTTAGTGCTGCTTCCTTGCATAAAACTTCAATGTCTGCTCCTGTGTATCCAATTGTTTTCAAAGCTATTTCATCAAAGTTAAGGTCTTTATCTAAAGGCATTCCTCTTGTATGGACTCTTAAAATTTCTTTTCTTCCTTCTTCATCTGGAGGATTAATTCTTAATTCTCTGTCGAATCTTCCCGGTCTTCTTAATGCTTCGTCTATATCCTCTGGGCGATTTGTGGCAGCCATAACTACTACTTGCCCTCTTGATTTTAATCCGTCCATTAAAGTTAGAAGCTGAGCTACAATTCTTTTTTCAGTTTGGTCTATGCCTTCTCCTCTTTTAGGAGCTATTGAATCTATTTCATCGATGAATATTATTGAAGGTGCCTTTTTTTCTGCTTTTTCAAAAATTTCTCTTAAATGTTTTTCTGACTCTCCATAATATTTTGAAACTATTTCAGGACCAGCAATAGAATAAAAAGTTGAATCTGTTTCTGTTGCGACTGCTTTTGCTAGAAGTGTTTTTCCTGTTCCAGGTGGACCAGTTAGTAATACTCCTTTAGGAGCACCTACTCCCAGTTTTTGGAAAACTTCTGGGTGTTTCATAGGCAACTCCACCATTTCTCTGATTAATTCAATTTCATTTTTCAAACCGCCTATATCTTCGTAAGTTACTCCAGTTGATTTTCCATCTCCTGAAACAACATTTTCAGAAACAACAATTTTTGTGCTCGGTTTTATTATTACATTTTCTCTGGGATTTGTTTTGCTTACTACATAACTTAATCTTGTTCCGAATACATCTATTACTATTTTCTGTCCTTCTCTAACAGGAATATCCATTAGTTTTGTATGGAAGTATTCAGTTGGTTCATCTGAAAATCTGACTTCCTGCAATGGTGAAAGAGTGATTGATTGTGCAGATTTTATTTCTGTGAGTTTTATATCTATTGCGTCCCCTATTGAAGCGCCTATATTGGCTCTTGTTGTTCCGTCAATTCTTATAATCTCTTTTTTTGAGTCTTTTCTTGGGGCTCTTAAAGCCCTTATGACTATCTTATTTTTTCCATGCAACTCAATTAAATCTCCAGATATTAAATTAAATTCGTTCATTATTGAAGAAGGAATTCTGGCTATACCTTTGTCTACATCTTCTTGTAAAGATTCTGCAATCTCCAATTTTATTTCTTCTTTCTTCATTTTATTTCTTCTCAAATTTAATTTCTAAAATTCCGTTTTTAAAAGTATGAGTATAGTTTTTTATATTAATGAAATCCTGAAGCGTTTTTTTATATCTCAAACCTGTTGAAAGTTTTCTTGCAAGATATTCTCTTATTCCTTCAACATCTTTCTTTTCAGCAATTATCTCCAATATTCTTCCTTTAATGTTTATTGAGACGTCTTCCTCATTGTATCCTGCAATTTCAAAGATTAGATATAAATTATCCTCATCTTCCATAAAGTCCATTACTCTTTCCTCATCTTCGTTGCCTATAATTGACTCCCTTCTTTGTCTTGCTTTCGGTCTTCCATTTCCGCCAAAAAATTCTCTTACTATTTCCTCAAAGGGGTCGTCGCTTAAAAAGTCCATTTTATTCTCCTACGAAAATTTATGTATTTTTCGGTATTTAAACTTTTTTTCCAGGCTTTGGATGACTTATAGTAAGTTTTAAAAAGGATATTTGAGGATTATTGGAATGATTATACCTGTAAGATGTTGGAGTTGTGGTAAACCAATTGGTCAGTTGTGGGAAGAGTATCACAAGAGAACTGAAGCTGGAGAAGACCCTACTAAAATCTTAGAAGACCTTGAACTTGAAAGATATTGTTGTAGAGCAGTTTTACTTGGACATGCAGACATGCTTCCAGAAATAAGTAAGTTTAAGAAAGCTTAAATTTGTTTTTATAATTGCAGTATTTACAGACTACACTTTTGGATTTATTATTTATTCGCGTTTTTCCTTTTAGAGCATTTAAACATTTTTTACAGAATGACTTTCTTTTTTCTTTTAGTCTAATCTTATATTTCATTGCAAGTCTCTTTATCTTTTTTAATTCATCTGGAGAAAAATCAGATTTTTCAAAAAAGGAGTTTATTTTTTCTATGGCTTGTTTTTTGTTTAGGGGCGTTTTCATGGAGTTATTATGTTCTTCTCAATTAGAAAATCTTTTTATTTAACTACTTTATCTTACAAAAAATCTTAGGAGGTTTTTTATACGGGCTTATTTTGTTATTGATATGACTGGAGCTATTACTTTTGGTACTAGAATAGGCGGGCTAGTTGTTGGAGATAAACCCTATTCTGTAAATAAAAGATTTGGTTGGAGACTTCAATACGGAGGATTTACTTCTGAAATTCAAGTCCCTATAACTGGAAATTTCCCTAATATTTACCATAACTTCTTTCAAGGTTCAGGGATAGTTCCTCCGAGAAGAGTTGATTTGGCTTTACTTTTACATTCTGCCTTGACAAAACCGGAGATATTAGATAAAGTTAGAGACCATATTAGAATCTGGGATAATCCTATGGGGGATTATGGTATAGAAACTCCAAATAGACTTCTTTACGTACCTAAGGGAAGTTCTGAGCATGATAAAGAATTAGAGGGAATATTAGTTAGAAGAGATAATAACTTTTCAGATGCCCTTAGAAAAATGACTGTTCCTAGAATTGATAGTTGGGTTGAAAGAGAGGGACTATTTTATAATCCTGAAGGAGCAGATATATTTGTTCCATTAGATAGTTTAAGCCAAGATTTTGCTAAAAACGGTCTGGCCAGAGCTATTTTGGGCTATGATGGAGTTGAGATTGTTCAGAGCTTGAGTAGTGATACTGGCTTTGGGATAAGAGTGAATACACATACAAGGCAAGGTATGCCTAAAAAGCCAAGCCTTTCTCATTGCGCTGTGGGAATTAGTTTTAAAGATAAAACTATTGCTATAGATGGATTTAGTTCTAGAATACAACCAATTTTGGCTGGAGATGAATTGGCTATGCCTTTGAATCAGGAAATAGTTCCTACAGAAAGAGAAATGAGAATGATTGGAGTCAAATATTATTAATTATTTTCTTAGATAAGATTATATTATTATCTTTTTTTCTTCTTTTTAAGAGGTCGTCTTTCTCTATAAATTTGTTGTATTGGAGGCAATTCGGGGTCTAACCTAGGATGACCTCTTAGAGCAAAGTCTAATTCTTCAGCTGTGAAAACTTGTCTTTGAACTAGATAATTCATTAGTGCTCTTTCAGAAGTTAACAACCCTCCTTTAGTTCTCCTTGAAACTTTATGAAATACTTCTACTAAATCTTCTATTCCATTAAGTTTTGCTTCTTGAGGATTACCACAGAGCAAAATAAGAATTGGATGTTTAGCATGTTCTCCAAAAAAATATTCTACAAATCCTAAATATTCTTGAGGATTCTCAAAATGGTCTTGTAAAAATTCTGAAACCTCATCTTCTCCTCCCCTTGAAGTAACTGCTTCGTACAATTCTCTAAAACTTGAATGAATATAAATTTCGTCCTTATCCATTCCATATTCATCCCAACAAAATGCGACCCTCCCTGTAATCAACCTTAGAAATTGGTCGCCATCAATGCTTCCCCTCATGTGGTTATCTGTGATTATAACTGAATATCTCGTGTCTGTCTCCATAGCTTCTTTCATTAAAGTGACTGCTTCATCAGGGTGAGCTGCGTAATCTCTTAGTCCTATTCCATGTCCTTTTTTTATATTTGCCCTATCAATTACTTCTTCTAAGGATTCTACATTATCCCATTCATCATCGACCATTAATATTCTTGATAATTTTTCGCTCATATTATAGTGAAAAACATACAATTTTGCTCAATTATAAATGTTTTTCCCTTGATAGTCAAGACCATTCTGCTCAATTTATTAGGTCATTGACTATATTAGAAATTCATAAAAAAAAGAAGACGGCATCTGTGTTTCGCCTCTTGACGGAGACTAACGCGACAGACGTATAGGGCTTAGCTTCTGTGTTCGGAATGGGAACAGGCGTTTCACCTATACTATGGCCGTCATTAATAATTCTTATTTTAGAGTGTTTAAAAGGTTATCGGTTATGAAAAATAAATCTCAAATTATATTGAATACTAAATTCCTCTGTTCAGTATTTCCTGCTTTATCTAAAACATTTAAAGTTATGTTGTGGTTTCCTTGTCTAAAGGTTTTAGAAGTGCTACAAATTCCTTTTCTTAAAGATGAACATAAATTTTTAGTCGTTGGACGATTATCATTATAATCTATATAATTAACTTCGTCAAAATTCATTTCAGTAATATTGAGAGTGAATATTACTCTTCTTCCATTAATTAGACTTGTAAAAGAGTTTATTAGGGGTTTTGAAGTATCTACTTTAATCTTTGTTCTTCTTGACTCTGCTGTATTGTTTGCTATATCCTTTATGACAAATTGGTATTCTATTTCTTGATTATTATAGATGCTCAAATCTTCATTAATAAATTTCTCTATATTTATTCCAGATTGACATGAATATTCTTTGGTGATATTTAGAGAGTTTCCATAAAATTTAAGAGTTAGATTCTTACAATTGTTCTCTGTGTATTTTATATAAAAGCCAAAACCATTATTTATAGTATTTCCTCTTGGTAAGGTCCTTAAAATTTTTGGTTCTGTGCTATCTATTAATAAATTAATTTCTTTTTTATCAATTGTGTTGTTCTTATATGCAAAAATTGTTAAATTATGCAAACCCTCATTAAGAGATAAAGTTTTTAGCCTGTCATGACCATAGCCGATACAATTCCTATTACAAAGAACTTTTTCTCTTGGCCTGTTATCTGAATTGTCTATGTAGGAGATTTTATCAGCTATTTGTTTTAGAGTTATATTTAGATTAATTCTTTTATCAGGGTATATGCCTGAATTTGGGGAGTTAATTTTTAGGATTTCCTGACAGAGGTCTATTTCGTCAATAAAATTATTGCAATTATTGTCGAGATTATCACATATTTCTATTGCGTTTGGGTTGATTAAAGAACTATTATCATTACAATCAGAGCCCCCAACTTTAGATGAATCAAAATTATCCTTGTCTTTATCTAAATTTAGTTTAATTAAATTTATTTTATATGGTTCGATAGTAACTTTCTCGGTAGAATTTTTACCATTAACAAAAACTTCATAATTTCCAACAGAAAGACTTGTAAAATAATTAAGGTATTGACCAGTTTTGTGACTTAGATTAACATAATAGTATTTGCCACTATTAGTGTTGCGTTCTAAGTTATAAATTTGGTTACTTAAAAGAGAAATAGAGGTATTATTCAATAATATTTCTGATTTTGATACATTTATAATTAAGCCCGCCCGCCCAGTAAGATAGGAAGGCAATGAATCTGACTGACCACTTAAACTATAATATGCTTCTCCATTAGGCTGGGATATAAATGGGTTGGCAGAAGCATAATTTAAGTTATTTTTAAAGAATAAACTTGTTATTTTTCCAGCTATAATGGACTCTTCTATTCCATCGGGACCAAACTCTAGAATTTCTGTATTTGAATGAAAAAGGTTAAGCAATATTTCTGAATAACCTTCATTTAATAGATTAGAATTTCTTACAGAAACGATACCATCGTTGGATTCCTGTTTATTAGAAAGACAATAATTGGAAGGAGAATCACCAGTAATATAGTTATCCAGCGTCGAAATCCCTGAAATAGTAAGATATTGTACTGCCTTATTTATAGGTTGATTATTTAAATCCCAAGTGAAATCGCTACCTATTTGCATATCTTTGGTGGCCTCTGTTCCGCCCCCTAGATTATGCTTTTTAATAAATTGTGTACAAATAGAATCACTAGATAATTGATTTTTATTATTAGAATTATCTACTATATTGGCTAAATAACTTCCGTACATTGGTCCCGCTAAAATAACATATCTTCTAACATCATTGTTGTAAGGTCTATTAAGTCCAGAACTGCTTAGAGCCATATCTTGGATATAACCTCTTGTTCCTAAAGCACCCATGCTATGAGATATTACATCTAATTGGTCATATAAAGGATAATTTGATAAGATATTATTAATCTGATTTCTTATTATTCCTGCATTTTTCCTGTTACTTAAATTTGCAGGATAGTATTGTAACTTCCATACTTCATAATTTTCTATCCATTCTAGTTGAAATTCTAAATTTCCCCATTTTCCTGAATTATTTTTTGCATTGTTACTCCAACCATGAATTAAAAGAACCGGTCTTTTGTTTAGATTTCTAAAAAAGGGACCATAAATTGCGGTATTTGGATATTCTGGACTTAAACCTAAATCTGCAAAGTTATTTATCGCTTGGGAACTATAATTAGAGCATTTATTTTTATTATAAATAGAAATAAGGATTGATTTATTTTCATATTTATTTAATAAAGTAGAGTCTGTAAATAAGGTGCAATTATTTTCCTTAACATCAATTTTGGTTATATTTTTATTAAAAATTAATTCAAATTCCCCCATATTGTTAGTAGCTAAATTAATAGTTTCATTATCTTCAAATGTAAATTCTAATAGTGCTCCTTCAAATGGAATATTTATATCATTTGAAGCTGTTTCTTTTACTTCATAAACTGCTCCTTTAATAATTCCGCCCTCTTTAGATTGATTTTCTTTCTCATATCTCACCAACCCCCAACCAAACAAATCATCTCGGCCTTTATTTCCCAAATCTATTGATGTATTTTCTAATTTCTTTATTATTTCTAAATTTGTTAAATTTTTATTATCGCTCCAGTAAGCCGTTGCGACAATTCCAGCATGAGGGACGCTTAAGGAGGTCCCACCAACTTCAAAATAATTTACTCCATCAGATATAATAATTTTCTCTCCTGGTGAAACAAAGTCTAAATCTGGTCCATAGTTTGAAAATTTTGACCTATTCAAATTAATATCTACTGAACCTACTCCGATTACTTCTTGGTATCTTGCTGGATAAGACAAACTTGATTTATTTTCATTTCCTGCTGCGGCGATAATTAAGATGCCTTGGTCGTATGCTTGTTTTATAGCTTCTTTAAGAAAAATTGAATCTTGCTCTCCGCCTAAACTCATTAAGACAATATTTACTTTATTTTCTATTGCCCAATTTATTCCTTCTATAACATCGCTAACATAACCTTCTCCTTTTTCATCAAGAACTTTTACAGAATATATTTGAGATTTTACAAGAGGAAAATTTGTTCCTGGGTTTTTTAATATTTGAGTAACTATTGTTCCATGTCCATTATCATCTAAGGGGTCATTATCCTCATTCACAAAATCATATCCCTTAATTATCGATAAGAGATTATAATTTACACCCGTATCTAAAACTGCTATACTGATTCCTTCTCCGTTATTATCAAATGAGCTAAGCCCTATTGATTCATAATTCCAAGCAATATCTTCCCCTAATGAATGAACTTTATAATCTGGTTCTAAATTTATTATAGAGTCTTCTGACTCTAATATTTCTCTTGAAACATTCTCTAAAACTATCTTTTTCTTGCTAAGTCCAATTCTAGCTTTTGCAACCTGATTAAAGTTATTCGGTAAATTTATTTCTTCTATAATTTTATTGTTTATAGATTCCTTAATCTGTTCATCTTTTAGTTCGGCAATATACCTCTCTTCTGATATGGCTAAACTTATTGGTAATAAGATAAGCGATAAAATAAATATAATTAACACCCTTTTTTTCATTTAAATTTAAAAAGTTTTAATTATTTAAAGATATAGTGAAAAACATACTTAATTGAGCAAAAATGTATGTTTTTCCCTTGATAGTCAAGACCATTCTGCTCAATTTATTAGGTCATTGACTATATATATTAATTATGAAGGGATTTCACTTATATCCTTCGGCCTGCATTCTGAATAACTTGGCATACTTCCCACCTTTTCTTAATAGCTCTTGGTGATTTCCCTGCTCAACTATTCTTCCTTTTTCTATTAAAATTATTTTATCAGCCATTCTAACGGTTGAGAATCTATGGGAAATTAAGATAGTTATTTTTCCTTTTGTTAAATTCTCAAATTTCTGGAATAATTGATATTCTGCTCTAGCGTCAACTGCTGCGGTTGGCTCATCTAAACATAAAATTTGGGCATCTTTAAAGAATGCTCTTGCAAGAGCGACTTTTTGCCATTGGCCTATAGATAACTCTGTGCCCTCTTCTTTGAGAGTTTTACCTAAGTGTGTTTTGTATTTTTTGCTTAATTCTTTTATGAAATCATATGCTTCTGCTTTAAGAGATGCTGAATGTATTTTATCTTTACCTTTTAGATTATTAATACTTCCATAACCTATATTTTCTTCTACTGAAGATTCGTATTTCATGAAATCCTGAAATATTACTCCAATATTTTTATGTAAATCGCTTAGAGAATATTCTTTTATATTTATTCCATCAATTAAAATTTCTCCTTCATTAACATCATATAACCTTGTTAATAATTTTACCAAAGTAGTTTTTCCAGAACCATTTTCTCCAACCAAAGCTATGCTTTCTCCAGATTTAATTTTAAAATTGAAATTCTTTAAAGTTGGATTTTTTGCTCTTGGATAATAAAAGGAAACATTCCTAAATTCTATTCCTTTTTTTATTTCAGTTGGAAAGACTTTTGGATTTTCTGCTTCTATTATCTTTGATTTAAAACCTAATATCTTCATAAATGGAGTTATGAAAGTTGCACTTTGATTTAATTCTCCGATTAATCTTACCATCCATCTTGCGTGTTCCGAGAATTGGAATAATAATGCCCAAAAGAAAGTCAATTCTCCTATTGATATTTGATTATTTAAAAAAGATTTAACAACTAACCATGCGGCTAGAACTGATAGTGTGCCTTCTATGATTCCTATTAAAACAAATAAACCAATTTCTTTTTTTGCCGCCCTTTCCTGACTATTTATGAATTGAGTAAATAAATTATCAAATCTACCTAAGAAATGTGGTTTTAAGCCAAATAATCTAATTTCCTTTACTGCCTCTGGGCGGTCAATCATTAATTGTCTATAATAATTTGCTTCTCTTGAAATTGGAGAGGCAGAATCAAAAGCTCCCCAAACCATTTTGGAAGCTCTAAACGCAAATATAATACTAGGAATTGTTGCCCCAGCAATTAATAAAACAATTAACCAGTTGAATGTGAATAAAGCGCCTACTATTACTAATACGCTTATCGCCTGCCCTAGAAAAAAAGTAAATTGCCAGAAGAATTCATTTACTCTCCACATATTTTGATTTGCTTTTGTCAGAGTATTGTAGTATTCAGGGTCTTCAAAATAAACTGCATCTAAGGAAGAAACTTTATTCATTAAAATTTTAGCTACATGTCTATCTATTTTTTGAGCGTGAACTCTTTTTATTATCATTTGAACATCCCATAAGATACTTTGTAGGACTCTTGCAAAACCGTAGATAACTAATACACCTATTAGTCCGATACCTAATTTTATTGTTAGAGAAGAATCTGTTCCACTGACAATTTTATCTATTATTATTTTGAATACATATGGCTCTATAATTGTAATAAGTCCACCTAAAATTGTTACAAAAAATATTAAGATTGCAAGGGTTTTTGATGATTCATAGGTCCACCTAAGTGCTAGTTTTAGGGAGTTATACCTTTCCCTGAATGTTGTGACTGGCTTCTTTATTTCCATTGAGAATTTAACGAAATGAGGTATAAAAAGGGTTGGTTATATCACACACCAATAAAATATATAACTACTCGGCATATTCTGCTTTATGCTAAAATATGGTGAAATGCTTGAAAATCATTGCAGAGAATTGAACGATTTGTTGAAGGAGAGTATTGAAAAGAATAAAGAAGTTATAATTGAAATTTCTGGAAAGATAATTAATTCTTTTAGAAATGGAGGGAAAGTAATTATTTTTGGGAATGGTGGCTCTTATGCTGATGCTCTTCATTTTGCAGGTGAGCTTGAAGGATCTTATAGAAATAGGAATAGAAGACCCTTACCTGTTTTAGTTCCTTCAAATAGTGCAACTCTGACTGCTATTGGAAATGATTTTGGATATGATAAAATCTTTCTTAATTTTGTTAAGGCGCATGCTAAAAAAGAAGATATTGTAATAGGAATAAGCACTAGTGGAAATTCTGAAAATGTTATTAAAGCAATGGAAGAGGCAAGAAGATTAGGCGCTTTTTGTGTTGTTTTTGCAGGTAACTCTGGAGGCAGTTTAAAAAATCATTGTGATTTACTTTTAGATATACCTTCAAAAGATACTCCAAGAATTCAGGAGGCATATCATTTTGTATTTCATGAAATTTGTGATATTGTAGAAAAAGAAATTTTTAGTAATTCTGAAAGTAAAATGATTGATGGAGAACTTGGAGGAATTATTATATCTGGAGAGCCGTGTGCGGGGAAATCTGAAATACTTAAAAAATTATGTAAAGAAAAAGATTTGAAGATTTTCTCTGCTGGGAAAATTTTCAGAGAAAAATATGAAAATTATTTAGTTAAGAGTGGAGAGAATATAGTATTTGATGAGTTTTGGCCGTATAAAACTACAATTGAAGAAAATTCTGATGCGGATAAATTAGTAAGAGTTGAAGCTGAAAAAGGTAAGATTGCGATAGATTCAAGATTTGCTCCGATTTTTTGTCAAGATTTGCCTTTATTAATTGTATATCTTGGAGCCGATTTTAATACTCGCGTTCATAGAGCAATGAAAAGTGGGAAATATAATGGTAAAAGTTTTTTAGAAATTGCAGATTATCTTAAGAAAAGAGAGGAAAATGAACTGGAAGTTTGTAAGAAAATTTATGGAATTGATTATAGAGATAAAGAATTTTATGATTTAATTATTGATAGTACAGAGCTTGAGCTTGATTTGGTTTATGATAAGATTGTTGAAAAAATGAGTGGGGCTAGGGAGATGATAAATTCTAGAGTTGTGAGAAATAAGATAGTTAAGTGAAAACTTCTATATCTATTATCAAACGAGGAACTCTCAATTATAGAGAACTGCGTTAATTAGGTGACGTTTAGTACGCAGTTCTCTAATGGATAACTGCTAAAAACTCATCATCTAAACCATGCAGTTATCCATATCTATAATACGTTGAACAATTTGAGCATTGGATATTTATCATTATTATTTATATATCAAAAGCACGATGTGCTACCACACCTTAAAGGGGGTGGTTTGAAACAAGCACTCGTGCTTTGGATGCATGAGAAATCTTTTATGGATTTCTCTGCACAGAGAATTACAATTTTAAGTAATTCTCTTGTGTTCAAGATACTACTCCCACACTAAAGTGTGGAGTTTTCTGTCAAGTATCTTGACATAAAAGAACTTGACTCTAATCGGATCTTTTAGGGTGTGGTAATTCCTTGAGCATCTATAAAAGGACAAGCTTTTAAAACTCTCTTGATGTTTGTTTTTTGAGCAGGGGTAGCGAAGCGGTCAAACGCGACAGCCTCAAGAGCTGTTCTCTTAGTGGGTTCAGAGGTTCGAATCCTCTCCCCTGCATCTTTATTATCGGATTCGAACTGGTTTGAATCACTTCAACTTGTGAAAGTTGGAGTTACCGCGGACGAAGTCTGCGAGTACTCTCCCCTGCATCTTTGTTTAATTTAGAGGATTCGAAGGGGGTTTGAAAATCAATCAGATAGTTTTAAAACAAGTTTGTTCTAGTAAATTTATGCGCTCGTAGCTCAGCCTGGATTAGAGCATCAGGGTCCTAACCTGAGGGTCGCAGGTTCAAATCCTGTCGGGCGCATTTTTTGGTTTTGTGGTTAAATGTTTAAATTTGTAATTGAAAAACGTTAATTTTAAGAAGGTTTAAATTTTGTATTTGAATGGTAGAAAGTTTTAATGATAGAAAATATTCTGAATTTATTGGTGAGGCCTATTCACAATTTAGAGAAAGACTTTTTAATTTAGTGAAAAGATATGTTTCTTTAAGACAACCAGCAGGTTCTTATGTTCATATTTCTGAGGATATTGTACAAGATGTTTTTTTAAAACAGCTTATTGGATGTACACGGAGATATGTTCCTAGAGGAAAAAAATTGAGTTGCAGTTCTGATTCTTCAGTTTATAATTGGTTGAGCGCTTTAGTTATTAATGAAGCGAAGAATCGTCTAAGAAAAAAAGAATTGAGAAAAAGAACAGATAAAATGGAGAATGAAATGCCAGATGAAGATGATGAAAATACTTTGGGGGATTTTTTAGAATCAGAATCGCAAAATCCTGAAAATAGAGCAGATTATTCAGAAACTGAGAGTAAAATTTTAGAGGAATTGCATATACCTGAAAGAGGAAATGTTGAATTGCTTCAATTAACTCTTTCTGACTTGTTTCCTATTCATCAGAACCCTCATAAAGATGTTTATCAAAATATCGCTTTATCATTGGGCATTCCAGAGGGCACGGCGAGGTCCAGAGCGAGTGAAGCAAGAAGAAGGTTGGAAGGACGATTAGAAGAATTGGCGATTTTGTCTTAAATTCCTATCAGCAAAACCTTTAAAATGGCTTCTTACAAAGATATATTAAACAAAAGCGCCGGTAGTATAGTGGTTAGTATGTCTGCCTTCCACGCAGACGACCCGGGTTCGACTCCCGGCTGGCGCATACTATAAAATGGAAGAAAAAACTAGAAACTGGTACGATAGAAATCATAAAATATTTCTTTTCATAGTTCTTGCGTTTTTTGTCTTTTGTTTAGTCTATTTGTTTATTTTTCAAGGAAAAAATGGAGATGTAATCTATAAAGATGTGAGTCTTACTGGTGGAACTACTATAACTATATTTGACCAAAATGCTGATATATATATAACTAAAGAAAAATTAAGAGAAACATTTGAAGATGTGAATGTAAGACAGATTTCTGATTTTGGAACAGGAAAGCAAAGGGGTTTTTTTATTGAGACAGGTTCTAATTCTGAAGAAATTACAAGAGAAGTTGAAAGGATAATTGGATATGAATTAAATGAAGATAATTCAAGCGTTGAATTCACTAGTAGTGCTTTATCTGAAGGATTTTACAAGCAATTAAGGTTTGCTATAATATTATCTTTTATTTTTATGAGTATTGTTGTTTTTATAATATTCAGAAGTTTTGTTCCTAGTTTTGCTGTAATATTATCCGCTTTTGCTGATATTATTATGACTTTAGTTGTTGTAGATATAATTGGAATGAAACTTTCTATTGCTGGAATAATTGCTTTTCTTATGTTAATAGGGTATAGTGTTGATACTGATATACTTCTTACTTCTAGATTAATCAAAGATAACGAGGGAAGCCTAAATTCTAGGATAAGGGGCGCTTTTAAGACTGGAATTATGATGACTTTGACTTCGATAGCAGCCGTCTTAGTTAGCTTGATTGTTATTTATAATTTATCTGAAACGTTAAGGCAGATATTTACTATAATTACTATAGGTTTGTTATTTGATATTCTTAATACTTGGGTTACAAATGCTTCTATATTAAAAATGTATATTGAGAGAAAGGAGAGAAGAAGATGAAAATAGGACTTAGATTATGGATTTTGATAATAATATTGGGTCTGTCTTTATTAGCTATAAAGCCCTCGTTTAGTGAAGGAGTTGTTGTAAAATCTGTTGATAAAAATTCTGAATTATTTAATCTTGGATTAAGAGGAGGAGATTTAATCAAAAGTATAAATGGAAATAATATTGAAAATAAAGAAGATTATTCTGAAGCTGTTGAAAAGATATTGAGTGGAGAGCTAAAGAGAATTGATATAAAAACAGATAAGAAAGAATACACCTTCCTTTTGAATGATAGTCTGCCTTTAGCTGTTGATGATATTCCTAGTTCAAGAATAAAACTTGGATTAGATTTGAAGGGAGGTTCAAGAGCTTTAGTTCAGCCAGATGAAGTTATAAGTGATTCTCAACTTGATGATTTAATACAAATAAGTAGAAATAGATTTAATGTTTATGGTTTGAGTGATATTAATATAAGAGGAATAAGAGATTTGGATGGAAATAAATTTATGCTTGTTGAAGTTGCAGGTGCAACTCCTGATGACCTTGAGACTTTAATCTCACAACAAGGAAAATTTGAAGCTAAAATAGGAAATGTAAGTGTATTCACTGGAGGAAGTGAAGATATAAGTGATGTTTGTAGAAATGATGCTAATTGCGCAGGAATACAAAGCTGTTCGCAATCACAGGAAGGAGCATACTTCTGTAATTTTGCTTTTGCAATTTATCTTACTGAAGAATCTGCAAAGAAACATTCTGAAGAGACTCTAAAAGTTGGAGTTGATTCTACGGGGCAGTATTTGACTGAAAAACTTTATCTTTATGTTGATGAAGTTGAAGTTGATTCTCTTTTGATTAGTGCAGGATTGAGAGGACAAGTAACTACACAAATTTCAATTCAAGGAAGTGGTAGTGGAGCGACAAGAGAAGATGCATTCAATAATGCCAAAGAGTCAATGAATAGATTGCAGACTATTCTTATAACTGGAAGTCTTCCGTATAAACTTAATATAGTAAAATTAGATAGCATATCTCCTACTCTTGGAAAGGACTTTACAAAATATCTTCTTATTGCTGGCGCACTTTCTATATTAATGGTTTCTTTGATAGTATTTGTAAGATATAGGAAATTTAAAATTACTCTTGCAGTCTTATTGACTTCTTTCTCTGAATTAGTCATAATATTGGGATTTGCTTCTTTGGTTGGATGGAATCTTGACTTGCCTAGCATTGCAGGGATTTTAGCAACTATAGGAACTGGAGTTGACCAGCAAGTAGTTATCATCGACGAAGCTAAGAGAAAACAAGAAATAAGTGTAAGACAGAAACTTAAGAAAGCTTTATTCGTCATTGTGAGTGCTTATTTGACTGCACTTGTATCTCTTCTTCCTCTTTATTGGGCTGCTGCTGGATTATTCAAAGGTTTTGCATTTACAACAATTATAGGAATAACTTCAGGTGTATTAATAACAAGACCTGCATTTATTGAATTAATAAAAAGGATAGAGGAGAAAGTAGATTAAGATGCTTCCGAGGTGGCATGTATTATTAGGGCTATTATTTGCAGGAGGATTGTGGTTTTTTGCTCCTGAGATAAAATTTTATAATATTTTATTATTATTTCTTGCTTCTGTTCTGATTGATTTTGACCATTATGCTGTTTCAGTTATGAAAACTGGAAAAATATCTCTTAAAGATTCATTTGTTTATCATAAAGATATGCAGAAAATTGAAGAGAAAGAATTTAAAAGAGGAATTAAAAGAAAGGGAGATTTTCATTTATTTCATACTCTTGAATTTCATATTTTGATAGGTATAATTGGAATATTTTTCTCACCATTTTTTTATATTTTTATAGGACTGGTTTTTCATTCTTTGACTGATGTTTTTTCTCTAATATCTGGGGATAGATTTTATAGAAGAGAATTCTTCTTTTTTAAGTGGTTGAGCGATAGGTTTTAGTGGATTAAAACATACTCCACATTCCCTTTGCAAATAGTAAAAAGGCAGGCCACCACAACATGACTTGGGGAATTGTGAATAAAAGCGAGAGGAAAAAAATTATTGAGAAAATTAAATCAAATATTGAAAAGAAATCTCCTGTTAAAACAAATAAACCTTTCATTAAAAGAAGACCTCCGCAGAAAAGAATATACTGAAGTGGAGGGTTTATACCAAATACTAGCATTAAAAATCCTATGGCTGAGAATAAGTCTATTATTCCTAGAATTTTAAGAAATACCATTGTTTTTTAGGATATTAATGGTTAATAAGCTTTATTGAGAATATTTAAAAATGGCTCGTATTTAATCATTGTATGAAGAGAAGTTTAAGTGTAATAGTCCCAGTTTATAATGAGGAAGAAAATATAAAGCCGTTATATAAAGAAATAAAAAATTCTGCTGAGCTTTCTATAAAAAGGGGTTTAATTGAAGATTATGAGATTGTTTTTGTTAATGATGGTTCTGTTGATAAAACGCAGGAAAACCTTGAGGATATAAAGAAGAAGGAAAGTAAATTGAGGATAGTTGAATTGAGAAAAAACTTTGGGCAAACTGCTGGTTTAAGAGCTGGTTTTAAGATAGCTAAAGGAGACCTTATAGTTACAATGGATGGAGATATGCAAAATGACCCTGCAGATATACCTTTCCTGATAAATAAAATTGATGAGGGATATGATGTAGTTTCTGGATGGAGAGCTGAAAGAAAAGACAGATTTGGAAAAAGAGTTTCTTCCAGAATAATGAATTTTTTAAGGAGGAAACTTATTGGAGACGAATTGCATGACTATGGTTGCTCTTTAAAAATATATAGGAAAGATTGTGTGAAGGACCTTGAACTCTTTGGAGAACTTCATAGATATATTACTGCCTATCTTTATATTAAGGGTTATAAGATAGGAGAAATAAAAGTAAACCATAGACAAAGATTTAGAGGGAAAACAAAGTATGGTTTTTCAAGAGGAATAAATGGATTTCTTGATTTATTGTATCTTAAATTCTGGGCAAGTTATTCTGACAGGCCATTACATTTCTTTGGAAGATTTGGAATTTATCAAATTATTCTTGCAGGAATAATAGTTATTGAACAGGTGATAAAAGCCTTAGTTGTAAAAGGATTGTATCTTGGACCCTTGCTTGTTTTTGCATCTATGCTTGTTATAACTGGAATATTATTTATAACGTTTGGATTTCTATCAGAAATTAATTCAAGAAACTATTACAAAGATAAAGAGTATTCTTCTATAAAGAAGACCATATAAAATGTGCGGAATAATTGGATTTAATTGGAATGACAAAAACTTGTTGAAGAAATCAAGTGAAAAGATAAAACATAGAGGTCCTGACTCCTCTGGATTTTATACAGATGATGAAGTTTCCCTTGGACATAGAAGACTTTCAATAGTTGATTTATCCAGTAGAGGCAAACAGCCAATGTCAAATGAAAATGAAGATATTTTTATAATATTTAATGGGGAAATTTATAATCATAAAGAATTAAGGAAAAATCTGGAAAAGAAACATCAGTTTAAATCTGAAACTGACACAGAGGTATTGATACACCTTTATGAAGAATATGGATTTGATTTTGTAGAAAAACTTCAAGGAATGTTTGCCTTTTGTATATATGATTCTGTTAAGAAAATATTTTTTATAGCCCGAGATAGAGCTGGAATTAAACCTCTTTATTATACTGAATATGGGGATAAATTTGTTTTTTGTTCTGAAATAAAAGGTATTATTGAAAATAAAGATGTTAGAAGGAAAGTAAATAGAGAAGCCTTGCAGTCATTTTTGATTTTTAGGGCTAATATACTTGAAGAGACAATGTTTTCAGGAATAAAAAAACTTCTTCCAGGACATTGGATAGTTTATGATTTAGAAAAAAATAAGATAAGAATAAAAAAATATTGGGATGTTTCATTTCAAAAAGAATTCAAGAGTTTTAAGGATTATTCTAAGATATTAAGAAATTTGTTGGAAGATTCTGTTAAATCAAGATTAATGAGTGATGTCCCATTCGGGGCATATTTGTCAGGAGGAATTGATTCAGGAACTATAGTTTCACTCATGGGAAAATTTTCAGATAAGCCAGTTGAAACTTTTTCTGTTGGTTTTGCAGACGAAAAAGAAAGTGAACTTGCTGGGGCTAGAATTTTGGCTGAAAATCTTGAAACTAATCACCATGAATTAGTCATAGATAAAAATTCCGTGAAAAATCTTCCGGATATAGTTTATCATGCAGATGAGCCAATGTCGGATCCCACTTCAATACCGATTTATATGCTATCTAAATATGCTAAAAAATATTGTACAGTTATATTAACTGGAGAAGGAGCTGATGAAATCTTCGAGGGATACCCCCAATATAAATTTATGAAGATACATGAAAAATTCATAAGACCTATGCCTAAAAAAACTAGGGAATTTTTATTATTCTCAATAAATAATTCTCCTAATCTTTTAAAAGATAAACTATTCAAGTATTCTTCTGCACTTGGCGAGAAAGGTATAGAAAGATTTGAGAATTTTGTAATGAGTGATAAAGAAGATGAGCAATACCTTAATCAAATAGCTATTTTTAATAAAAAAGAGCAAGAAGAACTATTAAATGATAAAGTTGAATTTAAAGAATTAAGCAAAAAGTACTTTTCTCCTAATAAGAACTTAAGCTCTGCTGAAAAATCCCAATTTCTTGATTTTAAAGGTCCAATGGTAGATGATTTACTCATGAAATTAGATAAGAATACTATGGCTTTTGGTATTGAGGGAAGAGTTCCATTTTTGGATTATAGGATAATAGAATTAGCAAATAAAATGCCGGAAAATTATAAGCTTAAAAATATTTTATTTGATAAGTTTATCCTTAGAAGAGTAACTAAAAATCTTATTCCTGATGAAACAAGAAAAAGAAAGAAGAGACATTTCTTTGTTCCAATAGATAAATGGTTTAAAGATGAACTTTTGGGATTGAAAGATGAACTTTTAGCTGAGAATTATATTAAAAAACAAGGTATTTTCAAAAACGAATATATAGATAAGATAAACAAAAATTTTAAAAGCTCTCCTCTTTTTTACTCAAGACAGATGTGGAGTCTTATGGTGTTCCAAATCTGGCATAAAATTTATATTGAAAATGAAAAAATTAGAATCTGATAAGCTTAATTTAGGGTCTGGACAATACAAAAAAAAGGGTTTTATTAATCTTGATTTTGTTGGTGAGACCAACCCTGATGTTGTTTGGGATTTAGATAAAATTCCTTATCCTTTTGAAGACTCGAAATTTGAGATAGTTACTGCAGACCATCTTCTTGAACATGTTAAGGACCCTTTTAAGACAATGGTAGAAATACATAGAATAATGAAAGAAGGTGGAAAACTTATTATAAGAACGCCTCATTTTAGCAGAGGATTTACTCATCCAGACCATAAGAGGGGTTTTGATGTATCTTTTCCTTTATATTTTGATAAAAGATATAAGGCCTTTTATTACGGAGTTCCATTTAAGCTTAAAAGTATGAAATTGAGTTGGTTTGCTCAACCATATATGAAAAAACAAGTCCTATCTCCTTTTATGTATTATTCTGGAACTATTTTAGGAGGAGTGATAAACTTCTTTGCAAACTTATCTCCTTACTTTTGTTCAAGAATATGGTGTTATTGGGTTGGGGGCTTTGAAGAAATAGAATATGTTTTCATCAAAAAAAATGACTAAGTCAAAAGATGTATTGAGTGGTTCTGTTGATAGATTTGGGTATGAGTGGAATAAATATAGTGAAATAATTCCTGAATATGAAAAGCAATTTCTTGGATGGATATTTCCTCTTAAGAAGGAGGATTTCAAGGGGAAATTAGTTCTTGACGCAGGATGTGGGATAGGGAGAAATTCTTTTTGGCCTTTAAAATATGGAGCAAAGAAAGTAGTTGGTTTTGACTTTGATGAAAGAACAGTTAAAGTTGCTAGGAAAAATCTTGAAAGTTTCAAAAATTGTCAAATTTTTCATAACTCTATTTATGATATAAATTTTAAAGATAAATTTGACATTGCATTTTCAATAGGAGTTATACATCATCTTGCTGAACCTAGAAAAGCGATTGCGAATCTTGTAAAGAGTGTAAAAAGAGGAGGAAAAGTCTTAATTTGGGTTTATGGATATGAAAATAATGAATGGGTTGTTAAATATATTAATCCATTAAGGAAAATAACTTCTAAATTACCTTTAGCACTCGTCAACCTTTTAAGTTATTTCTTTTCAATTCCTTTGTATTTTTATCTCAAAATATTTAGGCAAAAACACCCTTACATGAAAAATATTTCAAAATTTAGACTATGGCATTTGCATAGTATTGTATTTGACCAATTAATACCTAAAATTGCTAACTATTGGAAGAAAGATGAAGCTCTGGCTCTCTTTAATAATCAGGGATTGAATAAGGTAAAAATATATAATGTTAATGGTAATTCTTGGTCTGTAATAGGAGAAAAAATCTGAATAAAATGGATAGGAAAGAAAAATATAAAATTGCAATTATTGTTTTTATAATGGTAGTTATTACCTTCCTTACTTCTTATTATGGCTCTACTGATGTTGGAGATTATACTGATAGCGCTAAATATTTTGCAGGAAAATATAATGCAGATATAAGAAATTCTCACTCTTATCTTATGGGTTTTGTTCATTCACCTTTTGTTTACCTTAGCGAGAATTTTATATTTTTTAAAATAAGCAGTCTGATATTTATTTTGTTGTTGATATACTCTTTATATGTTATCTCGAATAGAAATAAAAAAGTTTTATGGATGGCTTTGTTATCTCCTATTTTCTGGTATATGGCTCCATGGGCAAGTCCAATACAAATCGCTAGTCTTCTTTTGGTTTGGGCATATTATAATATAAAGCTCTATCAAAATTCTGGAAGAATAAAAAATCTTGTTGTTTCTGGAATCTTACTTGGTCTGGGATTGTCCTTTTGGGATACTATGTTATATCTTGGTATTATTTTGGGAATCGTATTTTTAGTTGATAAAAGATTTTATCATTCCCTTTATTTTATTCTGGCTTTCTTTGTAGGTCTAATTCCTCGCCTATTACTTGATTCTTATTTATTCGGATTTCCATTTTATACTCTGGTAAAGACATTTATTTCTGGGTTTGTTAGTGTATTTTTTGGAGGCATTTATGCTCAAAATTTTGAAACATTAAATTTAACTTATTTCCTACTTGTAATTATTTCTCTCCCATTATATTTCTGGATTATTTTTAAGAAAGAAGTCTTTTTGAAGAACAAAAGAGATATTATTTTCGTTTTACTATCTATCTTATTAATATTTACAAATCCTCAAATTAGATATGTTATGGTGATAGTTCCAATAATTTTATTAATAATTTACCCTTATATGAGTTATAAGTCTTTGAGAAATTATTATATTTATTCAACTATTATAATATTTTTATTCTGTTTTCCCTATTTTGCTCAAATAAGTTATAATATTAATGGGGGGATTTCAGGAACTGATATTACTGGAATCTTTATAAGTCAAAAATTTGAGGTAAATAAGGATAGTCCTGCTGAAATTATTTTATTAGACTTAAAAGAAATAGAAACAGATTATCCTGACCAGACTTTTGTTGTTGGTAATTTAGCTGATGACTATCAGATTTTGGCTGACTTGTATTGGGGTAAAGATATTAAGGAATTTGTGAGTATACAAGACTATGAATTAGAGGAAAGAAATCAAAGCATCTTATTTAGTAAAAGATTTGAACCTGTTCCAAGAATTTCTGAAAGAAGACAATTCTGGATTGAAGGTGGGTTGAAGAAGAATGAAGATGATACAAATTATGAAGAGATAGAATACGCTCTTGGGATTGGAGAACCTGTTGAAATAGATGGTTTTGCTATTGTAAAGAGATATAATATTCTTGTTTTGTCAAAGAAGATATAAAAATTGGTTTTTTACTACTAAGATAGATTAAAATTTGGAAATATCTTTAAATACTAATAAAAATTGTTTAAATTATGCCACAAAGTGTTTTGAAACCTATTTATGAACCTTTTTTTACAGGAACTACAAAAATAAGAATTGGTAGTCAATCTGATTTGGCTGGAGCTTTAAGATGGTTGAAATTATCTAAAACTTCTCACAGGGTTGTTCTTGACCCCCTAACTCACATTATGGATTATGATTATGAGAGAATGTTTTTTGATAGATCTGCTGTTGGCAGACTATTAAAAGGAAGAAAAAAAGTTGTTTTTTTGGTTTCTGAGCCAGATCGAATCCAAGATAATAAATCTGTCTCTTATGGTATAAATCTAACTTACTTCTTTGCTCGTAGTGGTCTTTTTTTAGCTAGAACTCATACTAGTGGTATTATTGAATCTCCTTATTTTAATCCGCCTTCTCCTTCAAATAAAAATGACTCTAATAATAAAATGACTATTGAAGTTAGAGTTAGAGATTATAGGCTTGTACCGAATCCTAATCTTTTGTAAAACTTATCTGAAACTTTAATATAGACAGAAATAAAAAGCTCATCTTCTTTCATTAAATATGAAATTAAATAAAGATATTCAGCTAAATAAGCTTCTCAATGTTCTTGTATTTTCTTCCTTTATTGTATTCATCTGGATATTCTTATCAAAGTTGCTGACTTATTTTTATAGGATAGTTATTGCAAGATATTTTGGACCAGAACAGTATGGCCTTTTTTCTCTAGCTGGTATGATATTTATACTATTTGTTCATTTGATTTCTTTTGGTCTTCCAGAAGGGCTGGTTAGATATATCTCGATTTATAGAGGAAAGAGGCAATATAAAAATATAAAAGAAATTTTAGGAAAGTCATTCCTTATCCTTGTTTTTGTTGGAATTCTTGGTGGATTAATTATGTTCTTTTTATCTTCTTGGATTTCACTAAATATATTTCATGAAGAAAAATTAGTGATATTTGTAAAAATAGCCAGCTTAGCCATACCTTTTTTTGTAATTTCTAATCTTTACCTATCTGTGTTGAGATCATTTGAGAGAGTTGGATGGTACTCATTCATACTTAATTTTGTTCAAAACTCCTCAAAATTACTATCTTTAATAATTTTAATATTTTTTGGATTAGTGGATAATACTCTTATGATTTCTTATACAATTGGAATTATAATTATGTTCTTTTTTTCATATTTTGTTGTTAGTGTTAAAATTAAAATTCCCGAGGGTAAAAGAGATCCCTTGAAAAAGGGAGTTATGAGGGAATTAATTTCTTACTCTTGGCCATTATCTTTATTGGGTATTGTTTCATTTACTTTATATTGGGTAGATAGTTTTAGTATAGGATATTTTCAGAATGTAACGGCAGTTGGATTTTATAATGCTGCTGTTCCTATTGCAGCCTTGTTAATGTTGGCTCCTGACTTAATAATTCAACTATTTTTTCCTTTGGTTACAAAACAATATTCTGAAAATAATCATTCACTTATTGAACAATTAAGTAAACAAGTTAATAAATGGATATTTTTAATAAACCTTCCACTTGCGGCTATCTTTATTTTATTTCCCGGGACGATATTAAATTTTCTTTTTGGTAGTGAATATCTTGTAGCTGAAAATGCTTTAAGATTACTTGCATTTGGTTCTCTCTTTGGTTCTTTGTCTATTGTCCCTGCACATCTTATTTCAATGACTGGAAAGTCAAAAAAGATATTGAGTATAAATATTTTTATGCTTATTCTCAATTTTGTTCTTAATTTTATCCTTGTTCCAAGGTATGGTATATCTGGAGCTGCCTTCTCAACTATGATTATATTTTTATTACTGAGTTCTATTTTAATTTATGAAACTAAAAGATCTTTAGATTTTGTTCCACTTAGAAGGAAAATGCTTCTAGCTTTAATTGCATCCTTTATCCCTCTTCTGTTAATATCTTCAATTAAATATTTTGTTACTCTTAATTTTCTATGGATTTTTGTCGCAGGTTTGGTTTATATTTTGGCCTATATTGCACTAATCTTCTTTTTGGGTTGCCTAGATAAACATGACTTTGAATTGATAAATTCATTTGTTAAGAAAAGATTTGTAAAGAAGGTTAAATCTTAGAGTGATTGTATATTATGTAATTACAAAAATCTTAAATACTCAAGATTAATCTGTGTAAATTATGGTGACTAACTTAACTAAGGAAGATTTAATTAATTTTGAAAAAGAAGTTGAGTCTTTGTATATAGATAAGAAAATACGCTCTCCTGTTCACGCTTCTGGAGGAAATGAAGATGACCTCATTGCTTTGTTTAAGAAAGTGAATAAAGAAGACTGGATATTTAGCACTTATAGAAGTCATTATCACTCTTTATTGAAGGGTATGCCTAGAGAGGAATTATTGAAGGAAGTTTTGGCTAATCATAGTATACATATAATGAGCAAGGAGCATCGTATCGTTACTTCTTCCATTGTTGGAGGCACGCTTTCCATTGCTCTAGGTGTTGCTTTAGCTAAATCATTAAAGGGAGAAGAGGGGAAAGTTTGGGCTTTTTGTGGGGATATGACTGCTGAAGGAGGAACATTTCATGAATGTACTAAATATGCTATGAGAAATGCCCTGCCGATTAATTTTGTTGTTGAAGATAATAAATGGAGTGTAGATTCTCCAACCCAAAAAGTATGGGGTGAAAAATGTGGAGGTCCAAATGTAATAAGATACACCTATGAGAGAGTATATCCTCATTATGGATTTGGCGTATGGGTGGTATTTTGATGGGAGACTATTTTGATGAATTAAAAAAAGCGATGGATGTCCTTGCTGAAAATGAAAAGGTGATTTTTATTGGGCAGGCAGTTAATTATAAAGGGACTGCTTTTTATAAAACTCTTGAGGGAGTCCCAGAGAAAAGAAGATTAGAACTTCCTGTTTTTGAAGATGTGCAGATGGGCATGTCTATCGGATTAAGTCTTGAAGGATTTATTCCTGTTTCTTTTTTCCCAAGAATGGATTTTATGGTTTTAGGATTAAATCAATTAATTAATCATCTTGATAAAATGGAAGAAATGTCAGATGGACAATTTAAGCCAAAAGTGATTATCAGAACCGCTAAAGGAAGTGTTAAGCCTCTTTTTCCAGGACCTCAACATTCCCAAGACCATACTGAAGCTTTAAAACTGATGTTGAAAAATGTTGATGTTGTGAAACTTGAAAGAAAGGAAGATATAGTCCCTGCTTATAAAAAGGCTTTAGAGAGTCATAGGTCTACAATCTTAATTGAAATTCCAGACCTTTATCATTCTGAAAATCCGCATGAAAGCCATATTATTCCTGGAAGTAAGTAATTTTCTTTTTATATATATTTGAGTATAATAAAGTTATTAAATAGATTATTGCTGTTTCCGATTGTTAAAATGAGAATTGAATTTGGAGATTTAAAACTTGATGAAGAGGCTAAGGCAAACCTAATGCATTGTTGGGAAACAAGTTGGGTGTCTGGAGGACCAAAGGTAAAGAAATTTGAAGAAGAGTGGGGAAAATTATTTGGATATAAAAATAATCTTGCGGTTTATTCTGGGACTGGTGCAGATATAGCTGCCTGTATGGTTTTGTACGATTTTGGCGCTAAGAGAGATGATGAGATAATAGCTCCTGCTTTAGCTTTTGCGGCGGTTGGTGAATCAATATTACAAGCTGGTTTTAAGCCAGTCTTTGTTGATGTAGAAAAACATACTCTAAATATTAATCCAAGGAAAATTGAAGAGAAGATAACTCCTAAGACAAGAGCTATAATGGCCGTCCATACAATGGGTAAGCCGTGTGAAATGGAAATGATAATGCAGATTGCAAGAAAGCATAATCTTATTGTTATAGAGGATGCATGTGAAGCCCATGGTGCAAAATATAAAGGCAAATTTATAGGGCATTGGGGAGATATGTCAACTTTTAGCTATTATATAGCTCATTTAGTTTGTTGTGGAGAGGGTGGAATGATTTCTACCAATAATGATAAGATTTCAGATATATTAAAATCAATAAGAACTCATGGAAGAAAAGGTGGTCTTCTTTATTTTGACCATGAAAGACTCGGAAGTAATCTGAAGATGAATGACATGGAGGCCTCAATAGGATTATCTGAAATAAAGAAATTTTGGAATATTTTTGATACAAGAAAGAAGAGTCTGATTTATTTATTGTACAAAGTTAAAGATTTAGAAAAGTATGCTTATTTTAATTTAGAAGAGAAAGATGAAGTAGTATGCCCTCATGCATTTTCTATAACGATGAAAGACCCAAAATATAATTGTTCTGCGCTTTACAAATTCCTGGAAGATAATTCTATAAAATGCAAGAGGAACTTTGGAAGTATGCCTACACAACATCAAGCTTTTGCATTTTTAGGTCATAAGATTGGAGATTTCCCTGAATCAGAGTATATAGGAGATAATGGATTACATTTTGGAATACATCAGTTTTTGACACTTAGTGATTTAGATTATATTTCTGAAAAGATTCATGAATATTTTAAGAGATTTGAATGAGAAAATTAAGAGATTAAATTTATATAAATTTATTTGAGATTTTCTTTACCATCCATGTTTGTGCGCCTTTGAATTCAAAATTAAAAGTTAAGACCTCATTTCCTCTGTTCTTTAGTGCATTTATTAGTTGATTTCTTCTTTGTGGAGGACAAAAAAGTAAAAGGTACCCTCCATCTCCAGCACCTAAAAGTTTGCCTCCCTCTGAACCATTGCTTAAAGCAAATTCGTATAACTCGTCTATTTTTTCATTTGAGATACTATTTGATATACTCTTTTTATATTTCCAAGAATCATTTAATAATCTCCCAAATATTCTTATTTTATTTGTTAATAAGGCATCTCTCATTTCTAAAGCCATTCTTTTTAAGTTTTTGAGAGAAATAATTGCTTCCTCTTCTTTTTCCTTAAAACTTTCTTCTTGTTTAGTATGGACTTCTCCAGAAGAGTGAGATTTTCCCATGTAGCAAAGAATAAGATGATGATTTAGCTCGTTTATAGTCTCCTCTTTTAATCGTAATGGATAAATTAAATTTTTTGTCTCATCAAATTCCATAAAGTTAAATCCGCCAGTAACTGCTGCATATTGGTCTTGCCATCCTCCTTTAATCTTTAACTCATCTCTTTCTGCTCTATAAGCAATCTCCGCTATTTTATAAGCATCGTAATTTGTTTCCTGAATTTGATCTAATAAACTTATTATTAAAACTGCAAGGCTGGCTGATGATCCAAGCCCTCTTCCAGGCGGGACATCGTTGTGAAGATAAAGTTCAAAACCAAATTCAGGATTCATTAATTTTATTACGGCTTTGATTAAATCAAATCTTCCATCGTATTTTAAATCCTGAATAGACTTAACAACTATATCTTCTTCTGGAGTAATATCTGAATCAATTATAATTTTATTGTCCGCTCTTTTTATTAGGGTGGCATAACAATATTTATCGATTGTCGCTCCAAGTACTGCTCCTCCATGTTTCTCAAAAAAATAGTTCAAATCTGTCCCTCCACCTGCAAAGCTTATTCTTAAAGGAACTTTGCCTCTTATAATGGGAAAATTTTCTACCTTTATTTTTTCAGATCTTACCTCCACCATTTTTGCCCTGCCCTCTTTATCTAATATTGGTAAATATCTTATTCCAGCAAGCAATAATTCTTCTATTTTTGAAGAGGAATCCTCTGTTGTAGCTACTACTGGATTCTGGACCATTATATCTTTTAAATTATCAGTTATATTTCCTCCCTTCATTATATTCTCTTTTATTATCCTATCATTTACCACCCCGAGTAACTTATTTTCAGCATCTACAACTAAAAGGATGTCTATTTTATTTTTAATTATCTTGTGCATTGCTTCCATTATTGAGAAATCCTCTTTAACAAGAATACTTGAAAATATTTCTTCTTTAAATTTCTCATAAGATTCTATTTTGTCAATATTAACAAACAACCCTTCATAATTATAAGTAAAAATTTCTCTCTTCTGAGATAATAAAGGCAACAAATCTTTTCTAATTGAAAAATTCTTTCCTGGAGGTATAAAACTTAGTACCTCTTTGTTCATAAGATAAATACCTGTGTTGATTAATTCCTTGCTGGATGAGTTTTGCTCGTTAAAATCTAATGTTCCTTTTTCGAGATTTACTTTAATTAAATTTTCTTCATTATCTTTTTCTGGATTCTTTACTACTAGAGTAATTAGACTATCTTTTTTATTGTGGAAATCTATTAGATTATCAAAATCTAACTTTGCATAAACATTTCCGTAAATAAGTAAAAAAATTTTGTCAATATATTTTTCTGCTTTCTTTATTGCCCCTGCGGTCCCAAGGGAAATATCTTCTTCTGAATAAATCAAATTAACCCTCCATCTCCTTCCGTCACCGAAATAAGATTTTATTTTGTCGCCCAAATGTGAAATACAGATTATTATGTCATTTACACCTTTTTCCTTAAGCAATCTTATATTATACTCTAAGAAAGGAATACCTATAACAGAAACCATTGGTTTTGGGATATCTTGATAATTTTGATTTATTTTATCTCCTGAACTCCCTGCCAGAATAACCGCTTTTATACTATCTACTTCCATTTTAACACCCCTTATAGGTAAATAGTCGAAATTTCTATTAGTATTTAAACAAAGTGGTTTTTTATTATATACTCTTAGATCTAATTATATGTTCTTCACATCTTCTTAATCTTTCTAAAGTTCCAGTATCGTGAATAAAATCTTCTGTTTGATAACCAAAAAATCTTAAAGAGCTTTGTAAAATTTTTGGGAAAAGATAATTTTCAAAATTAAAAATTTCTCTGTCCATTAAAGAAATAATCTCTGGTCCAAATATACATAGACCTGCATTTGATAATATTCCTGCATCTTTATGGTCTTCATTTTTTGAAATAAATTTAATCACTCTTCCTTCTTCGCTCAACTTGAGTATGTCTGAATCTTCGGGATGTGAAGATGGATGAACAAGGGCAGTCATGTGAGATTTTTTTACCTGATGAAATAATTCCATTTTTTTCAAATTTACATTACAAACAAGATCTCCAGAAATATAAGCTGAAGTTCCATTGATATGTTTACTTGCAAATTTTAATGGACCACCACTACCTAAGGCATATGGTTCAATTGAATGAATAATTGGAATACCAAAATTATTGCCTTGACCGAAATATTCAACTATTTTTTCGGCCATATGTCCATTCATCATTACTATATCCGATATTCCCTGCCCCTTTGCCCAATCTACAAGATGATGTAATATTGGCTTCCCTGCAACATTAACAAGAGGTTTTGGTATATCTTTTGTTAAGGGATATAATCTTTCTCCTTTGCCTCCCGTACTAATAAACAACCTCATTTTTTATTTCCTCCTATCTTTTTAATATAATGTCTCTTACTGCTTCGTATAAATCTTTTGCTCTATGAGTTGGAGTAGCATCTGTGTATTTTTCAGGTCTTTCTCTATCAACAAGAATCGTTCTACAACCTGCTTCATTTCCTGCTTTTATATCTGATATGGAGTCTCCAATCATGTAACATAAAGATAAATCTATTATTTGTAAATCTTTTTTTGCTTGTAAAATCATTCCTGATTTTGGTTTTCTGCAATCACATTCCATTACATAAGTTAAATTTGGTCCAGTATCTCCAATTTGTCCTGTTGGATTTGGATGGTGAGGGCAAAGATAAACTGCATCTATTCTTGCTCCTTGTTGCTGTAATAAGTATTTGATATGATCATTAATACTGACTGCTTCATCAAGCGTGCATAATCCTCTAGCCACAACTGGCTGATTTGTTACAATAACTACCAAATATCCTCTTTCATTTAATAACTTTATTGCCTCTGCCGTCCTTGGAATAAGGCCAACATCTTCTTTTTTATGTAAAAGGTCTACATCCCTAATTATCACTCCATCTCTATCTAAGAAAACTGCTCTTTTCATTCTTATTTCTCCTTTTTAATCTTAAACATTTTTATAAGGATTATTTTTTAATAAAATTGAATAACCTTTTATAAGTTCCTGAATCCCATAATCTAAAGAATATTGAGGTATAAAGCCAGTAGTCATAATTTTTTTGTTTGAAACAATATAATTTCTTTTATCTGGGTCTTCTCCTATCTCCATAGGAATTAATTCAAACTTCTTAATATATTTTTTAATAGTCTGTGCAAGTTCCATCTTTGATAAATTTGCATCTTCTAAACCTAGATTATATACATTATTCTTCATTTTATCAAAATTAATTATGCAATGTTCAAAACATCTTGCGACATCCTTTATATGGATGAAATTTCTCTTAAAGTGCGCTTCATACATTACTACATATCCATCTGTCATGGCTTTATAGACAAAATCATTTACCAAGAGGTCTGTGCGCATCCTAGGAGATATTCCAAAAACAGTTGCTAAGCGAAGAGTTATTACATCCTTTCCTGCTTTTCCCGCTGCTTGAAGATAAGTTTCAGCATCAGCTTTTGTTTTTCCATATAGAGATATTGGTTCAAGAGGTGTTTCTTCTGTACAAAATACGTCTCCTGATTTCGTCCCATAACCTGAATTGGTTGTTGGATAAATTAACTTTTGCTTTTCTGAACGAAGCTCGTTAATCATTATTATTGCTTCATAATTTATGGATAGCGCATCTATTTGTTTTGCATTGCAAGCAGGCATACCTACTATTGCAGCTAGAGGAATAATTACTTCAAATTCTGGGAGTATTTTTTTCAATAGTTCTTTGTCCCTTACATCTCCATATATAAAATTAAAATTTGGATTTGAGGCATAAGTAAATAGAGAATTTTGTCCATACCTTAAGTCATCAAGGCACGTAACTGCAAAACCCTTTTCAAGTAAATATCCTGTGATAACTGAACCTAGATAACCTGCCCCTCCGGTAATCAAAACCTTTTGCATAAATTTTATGAAATCTTCAACTATATAAATAAGATTGTTATTAATTATAATATCTAATAAAATATGATTTTATGTCAAGATACTTTACGAAAACTCCATACTTTAGTATGGAGAGTATCTTGAGCACAAGAGAATTACTTACAATTATAATTCTCTGTGCAGAGAAATCCATAAAAGATTTCTCATGCATCCAAAGCATGAGTGCCTGTTTCAAACCACAGCTTTTAAGCTGTGGTGGCACATCATGCTTTTGATATTATATTTGAATTATACCACTCAATTGTTTTTTTAATCCCTTCATCTAAAGATGTTTTAGGATACCATCTCAGAGAGTTCTTTGCTTTTGTACAATCAAGACAGAGTTTTGTTTTTATAGTTGGTTTTGAAATATCATGCTCTATTTTAAGATTTTTCCCTGATGCTTCTATTATCTTTCTAACTAAATTAGATATTGATATCGAACTTCCGTAACCTATATTAAAAAGCTCTAATTTATTATTTTGATTTTCCATTGATAATTCTACCGCTTCAACAAGGTCATCAATATAAAGCAAATCTCTCTCCTCTTCCCCTGTTCCCCAAACAATTACTTTTTCATCTTTTGCATTTAACACTTTAGTAATTGTTGCCCCAAAAACATGACTTTTTTCTAAATCAAATTTGTCGTAAGGCCCATATATGTTTGAGTGTCTTAATATTGTATATTTTGTCTCACCTATCCTTGAATAAAATTCGCACATTTTTTCAGTATAAACTTTTGTCCAACCTACTCCAAAATAACTTTTAAAAATTTCATGATTTGCATTATAATCCTCTTCTTTTAAAGGAATATCTGATGGTTGATACATGACTGTACAACTAAAAAATATTACCTGTTTAACTTTATGTTCATGAGCTGCTCTAAAAATTAAAGAATTCATTACAGCATTATCTGTAACATGTATATGTGGTTTTGTAACAATATCTTTTGAACCTGATGTTGTCGCGGCTGCTTGAATGATGATATCAATGCCTTGAATTATTTTATTAACTTCTTCCTCTTTTCTTAAATCAACTTTTATCATTTTTAGATTTGGAACTTCAAAAGATTCACTTTCATAATATGTACCATAAACTTCTAAGTCATTTCTTAAACTTAGTCTTTCAGCTATATTTCTTCCTATAAAACCTGAAGCCCCGCAAACTAAAACTTTCTTTTTGATTTTATTATTCTCCTTGAAGATGTTGTATCTTTTGTTTATTATTTCTTTATTCTCTTTATACCAATCTATAACTTCTTTTATTCCTTCTTCTAATTTTATTTTTGGCTCCCAACCTAAAGATTTTACTCTTGAGATATCCATTAATCTCTTTTTATCTCCAGAAGGTTTTGAGGTATCCCAAATAATCTCTGGTTTTTTTTCTAAATTATTTGTTATTATATCTACTATCTGCTTAATAGTTACTCCTTCTCCGCTTCCAAGATTAATAGGATGAGGTGGGCATTTTTCCAAAGCAAAAAGCATTCCTTTTGCAACATCCTTTGCATGAATAAAATCTCTTATAGGAGAGCCATCTCCCCAAACTATTAGGGGATTTTCTCCATCTAGCGCTCTTTTTATCAAAGAAGGAATGACCATTGCATTTTCAGGGTCAAAATTATCATAGGGCCCATATACGTTGGCTGGTCTCACTATTGCAATCTTATTCCAATTATATTCTATTTTATATGCCTCGGATTGTAGTTCTCCCATGCGTTTTGCCCATCCTGCAAATTTATCGTTTTCAGAAGGAAAAGTTTTCCAAACATCGTCTTCATAAAATATCTCTGCTGGAGCATAAACTCCTATTGTGCTAGTAAAGAGAAATCTCTCTACATTGCATTTTCGAGCAGCCTCCATCATATTAGTATTAAAAAGAATTGTTGGAACAAAAAAACTTGCAGGTCTTTCTTTGGTCATTTTTGGAGAGCCTTTTATTCCCGCGAGATGAAAAACCATATCAATTCCTTCACAGACTTTAAAACAATTATTTATATCCATTAAATCTAATCTTACGAATTCTGCTTGAGGGTGGGCTCTTGAAGGATCGTCTAAAGAAGCAATTCTAACTTTTGCTCCCTGCTCTATAAGTAATTCAACTAGTTGCCGGCCTATCATTCCAGTCCCACCAGTTACTAATATATTTTTATCTTTGTAGAAACTCATTGATTTTTTAACTCCATCTTTACCTCGTTTCTGCAATGATTTAATAAATGATTTACGCTCTCCTCAAATGAATATTTAGGTTTCCAGCCTGTTTCATTTTCAAACTTTGAGGTGTCAGGTATTTGAAGAGTTACATCGGCAGGACGTAAAAGCGCTGTATCAACTCTTGAAGGGATTTCAACTTTTGCTAATTTTTTAAGAACTTCTAAAAATTCACCAACTTTAATTATAGTCTTACCTCCTATATTGTATATCTCTCCGGCTCTTCCTTTTGTAGAAGCAACCCAATAAGATTCCATTGCATCTCTTACATCAATTAAAGTCCTTGTAGAGTCTAAATTACCATGAAGAAGTTCTTTTTGTATACCTGACTCAATTCTAGCGACCTGCATTGCAAAAGAGGTAGCAAATAAATCTCCTCTTCTTGGATTTAAATATGCAAACATTCTTGTTCTAATTATTGGAATTCCATAACTTTTCCAGTATACAAAGCCCAAAGAGTCTTGAGCTAATTTTGAAACTGCGTAGGGATTAGCAGGACGAATAGGGCAATCTTCAGTTATTGGGACATTTTTTGGGTCCACTTGTCCATAAACTTCTGAAGTTGAGCAAAGTTGTAATATTGGCTTTTGTTCTAAAGTACGAAGCGCCTCAAGTAAATTTAAAGTCCCCATGCTGTTGTTATAAAATACTGCAGAAGGTATGTCCCACGCTTCTCTTACATTTGCGTGCGAAGCAAGATGGAAAATAGCATCTGGTTGGATATTTTTTAATACTCTTATTAATGCTGGTGCGTCTAGTAAATCACATGAATGAAGAATTATTTTTTCTTTAATTGAATTTAGATTTTTATTTGTAGATGTGCTATGCCATCTAGTTAGGCCATGAACTTGTACATGTGGATGATGATTTACTATATATTCCGCAAGGTAACTTCCGCCTGAACCGCTTATTCCTGTTATTAGAACTTTATTTATCATTGAGTATATAAGTGATATATCATAGCAATCCTTTTTAAGGATTATTGTATTATTTTGCCTGCTAATCATATGATTCATAAAAAAAATGCCTCTCTTTCAAAGAAAAGAAAAGAACTTTATACACAGAGAGTGCTCTTCGCAGTGTGGGGTGTAGATAATAAAAATGATTCCCTCTATCAGAACTGGTATCTTCCTCTTAAGAAAATGGTTGGAGAAGTAATTCTTTTCGATGCAGGCCAGGAATATTTTAGAAAAGGAAAAGAAAGGATGAATGCGGAATTTCTTGCGACACTTAAAAAAATGCAACCCGATTATCTCTTTCTCAATTTGATGTACGACGAATTTGAGCTCTCAACCCTTCAGCAGATACAGGATATTGCTCCTCAGACAAAGGTAGTGAATCTCTTTAGTGATGATGATTGGAGATTTGAAAGCTTTACTCGTTTTTATGGATTGTTTGTAGACTACTCTATAACAACGCATGACCTTAGAAAGGAATATAAAAAAGACGGAATAGACCGTGCAACATTTTTTATTGCGGCGAACTGCGATCATTTCAAACCTCTAAAAGAAAAAAAGATTTACGATGTTGTGTTTTTCGGTAAACCTAATCCGAGTAGAGTTGAACTGATGGAACTACTGATAAAAAAAGGAGTCACCTTTCACCTTTGGGGAGAAGGATGGGAAAGATATCCACAGTTCAAAAAATATTATCATGGATATCTTGCAGCAGATCAGCTACTAAAAGTTATTAACCAAAGTAAAATTGTTCTAGGATTCACGATGGGTGGGTATGGAAAACCTCAAATCAAAGGAAGGCCTTTTGAAGTTGCCGCATGCCGTTCATTTTCTCTTGTAGAGTACTATGAAAAATATTTGAACTTTTTTAAAGAAGGAAAGGATATTGTTATGTTCAAAGGAACGGAAGAGCTCGTTAAAAAAATTCAGTATTATCTGAAGAACGAAAAAGAGAGAGAGAAAATCGCGAATGCCGCATATCTAAAAGTAATAAATTATCACAATCAACCAAGAGAGATAGAGAAGTTTCTCCTGCAGACTCTAGACCATCGACCTATACAAAAGACGTTGCCGAAGATAAAAGGGAAATATATGGTTATCAGTTCTAAGGACGTCCTGAAATCAAGAGAGACGTTACAAAAAGAACTAGGCGATATAGATTATGTCACATTCTCCACGCATTCCAAAAGCCACCCATTAAGATATTATTTTCAAGCATATGCTTTGGAAAAATCAGGGAAAGACATCTGTTGTTGCGATTATTATGTTTCAAAGCCATTTATTAAGAATTACCTTCTCTTTAAATCAGAAGTTGCCTCTCAAAAACTTTCTCCTGAAGAATTCACATCTTGTATTGATCTTTCACAAATAATGTTACGAAAAGAATATCTTCTCTCGAATCTCGAACAATGGCAGGTACAGCAAGGTATTCCACTTATCGAAAAAGAGAATATCGCTTTTATTGCAATACCTCTTATAACACTATCAAAACTCAAAACACAGAATCAAAAAATATTGGAAAATGCATTCCAAATGAAGTTTCTAGATAGATTATATTCCCTCTATAAAGGAAAAAGAATGGTGTTAAGCGCATATCCATACGCCCTTTTTTTAACAGCATGTTTGCAAGATAAATTTATTTTTAACACTTTACGTAATGCGCTTAAAGATCCTAAGAAATTAGCAAAACTCAAGGAAAAATCCTAGTAAGATATAGTAAAAAAAATAGATTCTTGATAAGTTAAGGATAAGTAATCTTTCCGCTCAGGTTATCTCCTCGCTCACCTTTCTTAAAAAATCTGACAGGCTTTGCAGGAACTCCATACGCTAGGCAATTAGCAGGGATATCTTTTATCACAAGACTTCCACTACCAATGACTGAATTATCTCCAATGCTGACTCCTCCTAGAATCGTGCAATTTGTGGTGATGATAACATTTTTACCGATATGAATCGGGCGACTGATTATTTTACGATATTCTTTCAAATCATGATGTGTGGTGATAACCATATTATTATGCATAAACTTCGTTCCTTCTCCAATATAAATAGGAGAAAAATCGACAAATTCAGTGTCAGAAAGCAAAACATTTTTTGCATAAATTTTTCCATAGACAAAGGAAATGTCTGGTCGTATGATAACATTCTCACAATGTTTTAATCTCTTTTTAACAATATTCTTAAAAAAATTCAACCTTAACAAAGGACGTAATGCAAACAAGGCAAAAAGGACTTTGTCTTTTTTCGGGAGGCAATGGTCGTCAAAGATCATAACTTCACTAGTACTTTTCTTTTCCATAGAAAGCGCTATCCGTCAAGATATATAAATTTGGCGATTGATATATTTGTGGACTAAAAAATAGAAAAGTTATTCGGACTTGTAATAATCACCTAAATTTTAGTATGTGTGCTATGGAGTGTTCTGGTTGAAGGGCATTAACTTGTTCTTCATCAGAAAAATTTTATTTTTGTGGAAGTTCTCTTCTTTCTTTTCCAGTATAGATAGAGTCTTTTTCATCAAGACGACGGTAGGTTGTAGATTCTGACATTTCTTCATAGACATGGGCAGAGAGACCCGCAATACGTGGAATAATAAAAAATGCCTGTGCCATCTTCCAAGAAAATCCTATCTCTGAAATAACTGCTGCTATGGCTCCATCAATATTAAGACATATCTTTTTACCTGACTGCTTCTCTAGTTCATTCTCCATTTCAAGCGCTTTCTCAACATATTTTCCGCAGAATCCAAGTTGCTGAGCTTTCTGGATGAGTTTTCGCGCACGGGGATCAATGGTGTAAAGTTTATGACCATACCCTGCAAGTTTTTCTCCAGTTGCACGCACATGTGCTACAATCTCTTTAGCAGTCTGATGATCCTCTTGAAGAACACGTGCACTTTTCTCCATTGCACCGCCGTGGAACTCTCCAATTGCCAAGATTCCAGCAGCAAGAGCGGAGTTAAAGTTGGAGCCACACGAGGCAACAACCCTCGCAGCTAGTGTTGAAGGAGGACTGATTCCATGCTCAATTGATGCAACAAATAATGCATCCAGCATCTCTTTTTCTTTTGCAGAAGGAAGTTCTCCCTTAAGAACAAGATAAATAGCTTCAGTAAAGGTATGATTTTCCATAACTTTAATAATGTCATAGCCACGTATGAGTGTTTCTTCCTTACTTGATTTTGCGATTGAAGTTTTCCATTCCATAAGTATTCTCTTACAAGCGGTCGAGGATAAGCTTGACAATGTCATGATGGACATCTGCAATAGCGACTCCCACCGACTTTAAATACTTTACTTTTTGCTCACGAGTACCTTTTTCACCTTCGATAATTGCACCTGCATGACCGAGCGGAACAGAAGGTAGTTGCCCTGCAAATACGCCTGAAATATATGCAACAAGAGGCTTGGTGAACTTTTTTGCATTGATGCAATCAGCAACTTCCTCTTCATAGGTCCCCCCAATCTCACCATAGAGGACGACTGCTTTTGTCTGGGGATCATTTTCGAAGAGAAGGAGAATATCGGCAAATGTTGAACCGAGAAGTACATCTCCGCCAATGCTTAGGGCGGTGCTTTGACCCAAACCTGCTTGAGTAAGCAATAAAGCAGTTTCTGAAGTCATGCCTCCTGATTTTGAAATAAGACCAATAGAACCTTCAGAGAATGCTCTATCGAATCCTCCGACACTCCCTATTTTTACTTTTTTAGGAACAATAATTCCTACCGAACTTGGACCAATGAGACGAGTACCTTTTGCTCGAGCATAAGAAATAATCTTAGCAGTATCGTGAAGAGGTATACCTTCAGTGATGATAACCACCAGTGGAATACCTGCATCAATTGCTTCAAACACTGCACTCTTTGCATAGAATGGAGGCGCGTAAATAACAGAAGCGTTGGGATGATGTTGTGCACACGCTTCTCTTACATTGTTATAGACCAATACATTTTCAACGGTGTGCCCTCCTTTGCCTGGTGTCACTCCACAGACGATGTTCGTTCCGTATCTAAGCATTTCTTTTGTTGCTACACTGCCCTGCTTTCCAGTGATTCCCTGGACGAGCACGCGTGTGTTCTCATTAATTAAAATCGCCATGAACTTTCCTCCGTTTCTTATATGCTGATGAAAGATCTACGATGATGTTCGCCGTTGAAGTGATTGGGGTATTCTCATCATAGAAATGCATGTCGAAACCATTTTTCTCTGCAAATGACTTTAGCATTTCGAATGCTTCTCTATCGCGCGGACCCGCACGACGAATAACGATAGGATAGTCTGGCTTAGGGGAGAGAGAGAGCAAACTTTCAGCAAACCCTTGTAATGTTTCATAAATATCTGTAAAATTTGCGGTTCCCCCTACTACCCAACATCCTGAAAGTCCTTGTTTTGAGAGAACAATATTCGTAAGCCTTTTTACTTTTTCTGCAGGAGGATTACCTGAATATTCGGTATAGTTTGCAGGCGCTCCTCCATATGTCATAAGTGCGTCAAGAGCGACAAGGCTCGCCCCTCCGCCAGAAGCTAAAATTGCAATGTCTCCATCAAGATCAATATATGTCTTTCCCGCTGTTCCACGATAATCTTCATTGTCGATTTCATGCGCCAATTTTTCACGTTCCGTTGCCTGCCGAAATCCTGTCCGTTCAGGAAATGAAAAAGTATGCCTTGCACGAGCTGAATCATCTAGAGTAGCGTTTGCATCGAGAGGTAAAATCTCACCCTGTGAGGTAATTATAATAGGGTTGAGTTCGAGCAACGAAAGATCATTTTTCTCAAAACAATGATATGCTGTGCGAATAAAGGAAATAAATTTCTCTGAATATTCAGTCATGTTTTCTCTCTTAAGCATATCGCGAATTTCTTCTTCAGATATCCCTGTAAGAGAATCTATTGTGTGCATTACAACGTTCTCTGGATGAGCTTGCCACATTTCCTCAATATCTACTCCTCCAGATTTACTAAAGAGAAGAACGGGTGCACGTTTTGTTGTATCAAATGAAAATCCAAGATAATATTCTAGTGTATGTTCTATATATTCTTGGAGTAGAATTTCACTAACCAACTCGGGAGTTGAGATGGAAAAAAAAGAGGTGATTGTTTCAGATAACTCTAGTAGCGAAGAACATCTTTTTACAAGACCTCTTTTTGCCCTCTTTTTCATCAATGTTTGTGCTTTCACAACTACCTTTGGCCAAGGCATTACTATCAGATTTTCAGGAGGAGATTTTAGAAGAATACTTGGAGGTAAAGTGATACCGCTTTCCTGTAGGAGAGAATATGTCTCAAATTCTTTCAATTTCATAGATGAACATAAGCAAGATATTTATAAACACTTACGTCCCAAACAATCTTAATCTGTTAAGCATCCTGCTTATCACTGCGGAAATTCCCTTACATTTCCTTTCTTTATCTTTTTAAGATTGTAAATTGAATAAAATAAGGACTCAATATAATAAATAAACTTTAATTTACTTCTATTATTAAGATTAAACATGAAATTTAAAGCTCTTAGAATAGTTATTCCTATAATAGACCAAAAGAATTTTACAATATATCTGAAGTTATTTAAATTCTTAAATTGAAAATAAAAATGGTCAACTTGATTTATATAACTAATCCTTTTTTTCTCTTCTCTTTCTTTATTTGATACTCTATGAATAAGTTTTGCCCTAGGAGTTATGATTAGTCCAGTTGGATATTTCTTATATAATCTGTACGAGAAATCTATGTCTTCTGCAACTGTGTATCCAAGAAGATTTTCATCAAATTTTTGTTCGTTAAAAACTGACTTTAAATAGCACATATTTACTCCAGGTAGCCAATGAGAATTTATCTCTTTGTTTAGAATTAAGGGATAAGTGTTACAATATGAAGATAATATTCTTGCCCCATTTACCTCTTTAAAACTGATAAAAAATAGTCTTCTTAGCATGTTTTCTATTGGGGGTTCTTTTTCATTTTCGGGGATATTCACATAACCTGCTGCAGCTTTTACTAAATTATTTGAATTAAAAACTTCTAAAATTTCTTTGAAGTAATTTCCTTCTATACTTACATCATCATCAATAAAACAAATTATTTTTGAATCCTTTGAAGATTTCTTTACCCCTATATTTCTAGCAATTGTTATTGAAGGAGTTTTTGAGAAGACATATTTTAACTTTTTTGCATTTAGTGATTCTATTAATTTTTTTGTTTCTTGGTTTTTACTTTGGTCAACTACTATAATTTCTTTTAAATCTCTTAGATTTTTTGATAAAGATTTTAAAGTTATTTTTAGGTCTTCCTTTCTATTATATGTAGGTATAATTACAGATATGTCTTTTGTTTCGTACATTATTTTATTTCATCATAGATTATTAAAAACCTTGCTATTTCTTTTTGAATACATCAATACTCTGCTTTCCTGCTAAATACCCTTTCCAAAAGCCTTTAAAATATAAAAAATGCATTAAAGGCATTAATATCAAATAACTTAAATAAAAATTAAATCCCTTTTTTAGAGGATAACTCAAAAGAAATGCAACTATTCCTATTAGAGGAGTTGCTTTTAAGAAACCTACATACCAGTGAGGCATTCTGGTTCTATGAATTTTAACTAGTGTGCCAAACCCATTTGCGTATTGTTCTATTTTTGCAAGTCGGCTTCTAAAATCCGTAGGATGATAATGAATTATTGTCGCATTGGGGTATTCTAACTTTCCTAGTTTTTTTAATTTTATATACATGTCAAAATCTTCACCTGCTGTATGAAAATCTTTTTCATTAAAAAAACCTATTTTCTTTAAAGCTTTAATTCTGTAAGCACAGGCTTTCTCATCCAAAAGAGGAGTTATAGTCCCCTGTTCCCTTAACATTATTGTTTTTGCAAAAAAGTTTAATCTTTTCCAAAGCACATTAGGAAACCTAACTTTTGATATGGTTGCCACTACATTTTTATCTTCAAATGGTGCTGTTAGATTATTGAGCCATAAATTATTTTCAGGGATACAGTCTTGCTGTAAAACTATAACTATTTCGCTGTCTACAAGTTTAAGTCCTTCATTCATTGAAGAAGCAAAACTAAGATTTTCATTAACTTTTTTTATTTTTACTTCAATATTCTTAAATTTTTTTCTAAAAGATTCTATTAAATCAAGACATACTTGGTCTATTTTCTTATTGATTATTATAAGTTCTATAGAATCGGAGTATACTTGGCTATCTAAGGAACTTAATATCTTAATTATTAAATCCTTTTTGGGCTGGTAGAGATTGAATACTATTGAAACCTTTTTCATCTATATTATTTTTTTATTTTTAGTATATAAATATTTATATATAATTCATTTTCTTATTTTTATATGAGTGACGAAACTTTAGTTAAGAAGAACTTTATTGAAGGCGTTTCAGTAATCCCATTAAGGAGAATTCCTGATGAGAGAGGGGCTGTTTATCATATGATGAAATCAAGCGACTCTGGTTTCATTCAATTTGGAGAAACTTATGGCTCGTGGATTCACCCTAATGCAATAAAAGGATGGCACCTTCATAAGAAAATGACTTTGAATTATGCTGTTCCAGTAGGAAAGATAAAACTTGTTTTATATGATGTTAGGGAAAATTCACTAACTAAAGGAAATTTAATGGAAATCTATATTGGAAAAGAAAATTATGTTAGAGTTAGTGTACCTCCTGGAGTTTTTAATGGATTTAAGGGAATTGGTAGTGAAGATTCTTTAGTGATAAATATCTCTACTCATGAACATGACCCTGATGAAATTATAAGACTTGACCCTTTCTCAAAAGAAATACCTTATAATTGGGATATTAAGCACGGATAATGAAAATACTCATAACTGGTAGTTCTGGATTTGTAGGTAGGAATTTGTTTGGTTTTCTTAAGAAGGATTTTGAGGTTATAGGTTTATCAAGGAGTAAATCTGAAACAACAAACTTTATCGGAGACATTTGTAATGAGGTAGATATTCAAAATTCTCTTAACTACCTAAATCCAGATTTAATAATACATTCTGCTGCTTTGACAAATGTTGATTATTGTGAAGAAAATAAAGAAGAAGCATGGAATGTAAATGTTAAAGGAACTTTAAATCTTGTCAAATGGGCTGTCATTAATAGAAAAAAAATTATTTATATCTCAACTGATTATGTTTATCCTGGAAAGATAAATAATTATGATGAAAATTCTGAAGTTGAACCAGTTAATTTTTATGGAAAGACAAAACTAGCTGGAGAAAAGATAATCTCTATTTTATCAGATTATTTGATATTAAGACCAACAGTTATATTTGGATATGATAAAAATGGAAAAAACTTCCTTATGCAACTTTTAAGTCTTAAAGATAAAAAGAAGATAGTTTATGACCAAATAAGCAATCCTACTGATATTAAAGTTCTTTGTGATTATATTAAAATGAGTATTAATAAGAATATTTCTGGAATATTTGTTGCTACAGGTCCTGAAACCTTAGATAGACTTTCTTTTTCCATTTTGGTCGCTGAAATCTTTGGATTGAATAAAGAATTATTTATTAGAACCGACACCCCTTCTCTTGGACAGAGAGCAATAAGACCTCTTAATAATGGAACTAATTCATTAAAAATTAGAAACTTACTTGATTATAAATGTCCAAGTTTAAGAGAATCTTTGGAAAATATTAAGAAAGATTATTTCAATTAGCCCATTCTAAATTTTGACTGCTTGCCCTTTCAGTATAATCTTTTATTTGTTTTAAACATAAATTGTATAAATCTGGATTGTTATTATCTTTTTGAATTTCATATTCTTTGAACCATTCTACTGTTGCTTCTATTGCATGTTCCCAGTTATAAACTGGTTTCCAGTTAAGTTCGTGTAACGCCTTTTCCCAGCTTAAACGAAGAAGTTTTGTCTCTTTTTTCGCATTTTCATTGAATGCTGAAACCCATTTCCCCGAACCCCATAGTTTTATCATTTTTTCTGCTATTTGTTTGGATGTTATTCCTTTATTCTCTAATGGTCCAAAATTCCATGCATCTGCAAAAGATTTTCTTTCTTCCTGCATTTTTGCTGTTAGAGATAAATATCCGCTTAGTGGAACTAAAACGTGTTGCCAAGGACGCATACTATCAGGATTCCTGACAATTATTTCTTCTTTCGACATTAAAGCTCGTGCACAATCAGGTATTAATCGGAAATCTGCAAAATCTCCTCCACCTATAACGTTGCCTGCTCTTGCCGAAGCTAATACGACATCTACTCCTCCTGAAAAGAAAGATTTTCTGTAAGAATCTACAAGTATTTCTACCATGCTTTTGCTTGCGCTGTAAGGATCTGCCCCTCCTAAAATATCATTTTCTCTGTAACCCCAATGAAAATCCTGATCTTTGTAACATTTGTCGCTTGTAATAATTAAAACAGATTTTATGAAAGAAAAATTTCTGGCTGATTCTAAGATGTTGACTGTACCCATTACATTTGTATCAAAAGTTTCTATAGGATTTTCATAAGACTTCAAAACTATTGCTTGAGCAGCCATGTGGATTATAATTTCTGGCTTATAAGAAAAGATTACATCAAAAAGAGCTTCTTTGTTTCTTACATCTCCTTTAATACTTATCATTCTGTTTTTCAAATTTGTCAACTGGAAATTACTTGGATTTGTTGGAGGGTCTAAACTATAACCTATTACATTTGCTCCTAATTCTTTTAACCAGATACTTAACCAAGAGCCCTTAAAACCTGTATGTCCAGTTACTAAAACTGTTTTACCTTCAAAAGTTTTTCTTAATTTTTCATTCATTTTTACCATTTTTTCCATGGAACTTTTCCAGATTCCCATATTTCATTTAATGAACTAAAGTCTCTTGGAGTGTCCATGCAATGCCAGAATCTTTTGTGTTTATACATAGATAATTGATTATTCTCTGTCAGGTCTGCTAAAACAGTTTCTATAGGTATGTCTTCGTTGAGCATTGGATGTCTAAGCATCTTGTTATTGAAAACCATAAATCCTCCATTTATGTAAGATTCATCTAAAACTGGTTTTTGTACGAAAGAATTAATAAGATTATTTTGACCTGTTTTTACTTCCCCGTATTTGGAAGTTGGATTTACTCCTGTCAAAGTTCCTATTGTTTTCTGATTTATATGGAAGTCTAATAAATCATCAAAAATTATATTTGAAACTCCATCTCCGTATGTAAGCATAAAAAAGGGGTCTTTTTCAAGATATTTCTTTATTTTATGAAGGCGTAGAGCTGTGTTTGTTGTTTCTCCAGTATTTACAAATGTTATATTCCATTCCTCTATATCTTTTTCTTTATTTGGTCTTTGAATTTTTCCATCTCTTAAATTTAATATTAAATCTGTTGAGTGATTTTGATAGTTTAGGAAAAAGTCTCTTATTAAATCTCCTTTGTATCCAAGACAAAGAACAAAATTATTATATCCTTGAGAAGAATAACTTTTCATTATGTGCCAAAGAATTGGCATCTCCCCTATTGGAACGAGAGGCTTAGGAAGAATTTCAGAAACATCTCTCAATCTTGTCCCCTTACCTCCACAGAGTATCACCACCTTCAAATCTCTTTTATTCATGTGTATTGTTAAAATCCTCCCTTTAAATTAATTGTTGCAAAGTTTAAGATAGTTTTGAGATATACTATTCATTTTAGTTTATGCTGCTGCTTTTCTCATTATTTCTAATGTTTCTTCCACTAATCTTGAGTCAAATAATTCTACTAAAGGTTTTTGTCTTTCTGTATCTGCTAGGAATCTTCTCAGGTGAGGGCCGAAGCTTGTGGAGGCGACTTGTTGAGTTTGATTAGCAATCCAAATAGCAACCTTTTCTTTTTCCTCTTGTTCTGTAGGATTATTATGAAATGGATTTCTTACTGCATTTACATATCCAGTTGTTACCCCTCCTTCAATATTTCCTGCTGTTCCTGCTGCAAGATATTCTAAAGAAAATCCAACTCTATTAATCAAATCTAGTCTTTCCTGAATTTCTTTTGCTAAAGCCGGATAAGCAGGATGAGCTGGGTTAAAGAAATAAAATCCTGGAGTGAATTCGCCTAAATCTTCGTAACTGGCACTTGGATTAGCTCCAACAGGTTTAACAGAATTTCTGAATTGGTCAGGATAGTCTGTTGCACGAGCTTGTGCAAGTTCATGGATAATACGCATATCTGAAGGAATTTTATTAACTCCCAACACAACTGGAACATTTCTTGAGCCAGAACCATAAAGAGAGCGATCTTTCTGAACTTTCTCGGCTAATTCTAAAGCAACTTCAACTTGTTCTTCTGTGTAAAGAGGATATTGGTCAAGACAACATATTGCTAGAATTGTATTTGGATTTGGTTTTTCAATTGGAAATACTTGTTGTTGGAACTTGCTTAATGCTGTTTGTCCTTTAGTATCATAACTTACTTTAATTCCTATATTTCTCACAACTCTTACTAGATCTTCTGCTCTTCGTTGTTGATCTTTTTCTTTTAATCTAGTATAATCCGTTGAAATTAAGAGAGAAGCATCAAAACCATACTTTTTAGACATTTCACTAAACCTAGCAATATTCTCTATACCTCTTTCCGTATCAGACAAACTACTTTCGTTGTCAAAATAAGTCCTCTTTCCTACATTAAAACCAACCATTCTATTTTAATTTCTATTTAATATATAAGTTAATTCGAGATTTATTATATTCTTCTTAGAATAGATTATAGATTATAACAATAAATAAATAGCCCTTGAATTTGTTTTTTTAACTATTAAAATGGATGAAAAAATAAGAGTTCCTTACGCTATGGCGGTTCATGGAATTGAAGAGGAAAATGCGGTATTGGATTTGCTGAGAAATAATAAAACAATTCTTGGTGATAAAACTAGAAAATTTGAAGAAGAAATTGCTTCGCTCTTTGGAAAAAAATATGGGATAATGGTAAATTCAGGTTCTTCTGCTAATTTACTTGCGTTAGAAATATTAAACTTACCTAAAGAAAGCGAAGTAATCACACCTGTTCTTACTTTCTCTACCACTCTGTCGCCAATTTTACAGACTGGTCTTAAACCTGTTTTTGTTGATGTTGAACCTGGAATGTATATTCCTAGTATTGAACAGATAAAGAAAAAAATTAGTAAAAAAACTAAAGTTCTTATGATTCCCTCTTTAATTGGAAATGTTCCAGAAATGGAAGAATTGAGAAAATTAGCTAAGGAAAAAAATCTTGTTTTTATTGAAGATTCTTGCGATACTTTGGGGGCACAATATGATAACCTTCCAACCGGAGTTTATTCCCATATCTCTACTACGAGTTTTTATGGTTCTCATGTAATAACTGCTGGAGGTGGTGGAGGAATGATATGTGTTAATTCAGAGGAATTAATGGATAAGTGTAAAATCTTGAGAGGTTGGGGAAGGTCTTCGTCAAGAGATGAAAGTGAAGATTTGCAAAAAAGATTTGGAATTAGTTTGGGAGGCATACCTTACGATTCAAAATTTATATTTGAAAAAGTAGGGTATAATTTTTTACCAATGGAAATTGGTTCAGCTTTTGGTCTTGAGCAAGTTAAGAAATTCAAGAAATTTGAAAACATAAGGCAAGATAACTTCACAAAATTACTTGATTTCTTTTCATCTTATGAAAAATATTTTATCTTACCTAAACAATTAGATAATGTGAAAGCTAACTGGCTTGCTTTTCCATTGACGATAAAGTCAGATGCACCTTTTACTAGACAACTTATAACTACTTATCTTGAGAAAAGTAATGTTCAAACAAGGCCTGTTTTCACAGGAAATGTACTAAGACAGCCAGCATTTGAGCATTTAATAAAAACTACTGGACAGAATCCTGATGATTTTCCAGTTGCTGACAGCGTAATGAGGGGAGGATTCCTTGTTGGATGTCATCAAGGATTGAGTAAAATACAAATGGAATATTTGATTGAAAAATTCAGAAATTTCCTTGATAAGTATTGATTGATTGTGAAAGGTTTAAATTTAATGTTTATTCTATAAATTTATGAAAATACTTGAATTGACTAATTATTCTGCTGGTATATGTGGTGTTTGGGCTAGGGCTAGAGAAGAATCGATAAGACTCTCTAAAAATCATGAAGTAGTTGTTTTCTCATCAAACAGGATTAAAGGTTCTGAAGGTATTGCTGAAAGTGAGGAAATTTTAGGGAAGGTTAAAATTAAGAGATTTAATGCTTCAAAATTTGGAGGTGAAAGTTTTATGAAATGGGATTTTGAGAAAGAAGCTTTGGAATATTCTCCTGATGTTATTATAGCTCATTCTTATAGGCACCCCCATACTACGAAGGCCTTGAAGATAAAAGATAAAATTAATTGTAAAGTTATTTTAGTTACACATGCTCCTTTTTCAAGAGATAATAAAACTCGTAGTTTTTTTTCAAAAATGGCAGTTAATTTCTATGATAAATTTATAGGGCCAAAAACAATAAATAAGTTTGATAAGATATTTAGTATAACAAGATGGGAAAATCCTTACCTTGCTGAAATTGGCGCTGATTTTGATAAAGTTGAATATATTCCAAATGGAATTCCTGAAGAATTTTTCAGTATTAAAAAAGGAAAGGAAGATGATAAAATACTATTTTTAGGCAGAATAGCTCCTGTAAAGGACTTAGAAACTTTGATTAAAGCTTTATCATTAATTAAAGAGGAGAAATTTTATCTTGAACTGGTAGGACCTTACGAAGAAGAATATATGAAAAAGTTAAAGAGTCTTATAGAAGAACTTAACTTAAAGGAAAAAGTCATATTTACAGAGCAAATAAGAGAGATAAAGGAAAAAGTAAAAAAGATAGATTCTGCAAAATTATTTATTCTTCCTAGTATAAGAGAATCAATGCCCCAATCCCTTATAGAAGCAATGGCGCGAGGAAAGGCAGTTATTGGAAGTGCAAATGATGGAGCGAAGGAAATAATTCAGGATGGGAAAAATGGATTATTATTTAAAATAGGAAATGAAGTTGAACTTGCTGAAAAGATAAGATTTCTAATAAGCAAGGATAAAAAAATAAAAGAAATTGGAAAAAATGCTAAGGAATATGTTAGAAAATTCGGATGGGATAAGATAATAATTAAGATTGAGGAAGCTATTAGTTAGTTGCTGTTCTGAAGTCTTTTATTTTTATTTTGTATTTTGTAGGGTCTTTTATATTTGCCCAATAAAAACCTTCCTGCCTAAGCCTACATGAAAGACAGAAACCACAATGATTATTTCCTCCATTGTAACAAGAGTAAGTTTCTTTAAAATTTACATTTAGCTTTTTTCCTAAATTTATAATGTCCTCTTTATCCATTTTAATCAGGGGAGCTAAAACTCTAGGATTCCCTTTTACAAAATAATTTGAGTATTCATTAATTTTTTTGATAAATTTTTCTGAAGCATCTGGATATGAATCTTTACCTTCATTTTTGAAACCCATAAAGATAGAGCTCTTCTCATTATTTTTTATAAATAAAGATTCTGCGTATGATATTGCAATTGAAAGAAAAATGAAATTTCTTGAAGGAACGTACCATTTTTCACTCTCATTTTTTGTAGATTTTAACTCTTTCAAACTTAATTTTTTTGGGATAGATTTTTTATTTAGAAGAGATGTTGAAAACGCTTTAACAAAATTTAAGTCTATTTCTTTAAAGACTGCTCTAATCTCTTTTGCACATTTTTTTGAGGATTTTCTTTCTTCTTTAAAATTTCTTTGCCCATAGTCAAAGAATAATATTGAAATTTTTTTATAATTTAGAGTTTTTTTAACATATTTTGAAAGAACTACGCTATCTAACCCCCCTGAACATAATATTAAAGCATTATCCATATTTTAGTTTCATTAATAAACTTTATAAACTTGATTTTTTGGTATAGATTATGAAGAAGAAAGCTTCTGAACTAAAGAAGGGAAATGTTGTAGTTATTCTTGGGAAAAAATTGATTATTGAAGAAATAGAACATTCTGATATAGGGAAACAAGGTGTTAAAAAATGCCGACTTGTTGTTAAAAATGAGAATGGTGAAAAAAGCACATTAATAAGGCCTTCTGATTATCCTTTTGAAATTGTATAAAATGATAAATATAATAATAACTTCTTATAAAGAACCAAAAGCTACTCTAAGGGCTGTTAGGTCTTTCATGTCTCAAAAGATAAAAGAAGAATATAAGATTATTGTAGTTGACCCTTTCCCAGAAGTTGAAGATTTTTTAAGAAGTAAAATAAAGAGTAATAAGTTTGAATTTTTTCTTGACCCTGGAGAGGGAAAGAGTTCTGCCTTAAATACTTTGATTCAAATGCTATATTCTGAAAATAAAGAAGATATTTTTATCTTTAGTGATGGAGATGTTTATGTTTCAAAAAATTCTGTCTCGGAAATATTAGATTCCTTTAAAGATGAAAAGATTGGTTGTGTAACAGGAAAACCTGTTTCTGTTGATTCGAGAGAAGATAAATATGGTTATTGGGCATCGGTTTTATTTTCTGGGATAGATAAGACTCGGAAGAAATTTTCAAAAAGAGGAGATTTTTTTGAATGTTCGGGATATTTATTTGCAATAAGGAATGGAGTAATAAAAGAATTTCCTCTTGAAACTTCTGAAGATAGCATTATTCCTTATCTTTTCTGGAAAAAAGGGTATAAAATAAAATATGCCGATAAAGCAGAGGTATATGTAAAAAACCCTAATAATTTTGAAGATTGGATAAAACAAAAAGTAAGGAATATAAAAGCACATGAAAATCTTAATAAGATTGCACCAGATATGCCCCGAACGAAATCTTTTTTTAATGAAATAAAAGAAGGGGCTTTTTTTGCAATGAGACAACCAAAAAATTTAAAGGAATTTTGGTGGACAATTGAATTATATTTTGCAAGACTTTATCTTTATTATAGGGCTTTTAGAGAAATTAATAAAAAATCTTATAGGGATGGATGGAGAGAAGAAGAGATAAATTCAACTAAGCCGTTGGATTGATTAAGATTAGCTTATTAAGGTGATCGGAGTGTATTTTGACATATCTCTTTTTGCCCGTTTATGTTGTTCTATAATGCCTTTTGCTTTATCTTCCAACCATTGATTGGAGGGGGTTGTGTTTTGATCAAATAAACCTGGAGCCATTTTAATATCATGAATACTATCCAAGATATCTCTAAACCTACCAAGGAATGAAAAGGGGCGTCCATAAATTCTTTCTGTAGTTAATTTTTCATCAATTGTTTGACTTCCTTCTAAAGAAATATGAAGTTTTCTACATCCTCCAATTGAAATTATAAAATTTGGACCAGAATAAGCTATTGATTTGCTTCTAAGTACTTCTTTTCTACCTGTGGTCTGATTAGGAAGTTTGATATAACCTGCACCGCTCTCTCTTTTTTCTTCAGAGTAAACATAAGAAATATTTCCTTCTCTTGCAACATCCCTGAGCAAACCCTTAAAATATTTTATAAATAGAAGAGGAGTTGCTCTGAGAAATTCATTTACTATAATTAAATCTATGTCTTCTCCTCTTCTCCCTGTTATGTCTTTTAAAGAAGCATTATCTTCTGAGACAAATTTTTCTAATCCATCCCAATAAGAATTTGGAAAAGTAAGTGTTCCTACTCCAAATACTGCGCTTGATGAGTATCTATCAAACTTCTTTAATACTTCCCCGAATAAATAAGCTAAACCATTTCTTTCATCTCTGCTCATATTTCTTAGAAAAGTATCTGGAGAAATCTCATTTGGAGATAAGTCTGATTGCCTTCTTCTTAGGTCGTGCAAATCTCTTCTAAAATGATGTTCTGGCTGTTCAACCATTGAAATTCAGAATAATAATCTTAGATAAATATTTAGGTATTATTCTTTTTAAATTTCTTGAGCATTTTTTCTAGCTCTTTTAGAGAATTTACTAATGGCATTGAGGCAATTAATATCGCACTTAAATATTCTAAGGCGTCTTCTGGAGACTCGTCTGTTTTAATTCCAATTGAAGGAATACCCTTTGCATAAGCATAACCTAACTCCCAAGATGTGCCTGCACCAACGTGTAATCCGTCTAGAACTGCAACAACTAGACTACAATCTTTAAATCCCTCAATTATGTCTCCATTGAAGATTCTTTTAACATCTTTTATCCCCCTCACTAAACCTACATCTCTGTGCGGTAGAAATGTTTTAAATCCTAAATTTTCACATATCCTAGAAACTTCCTCTAAAAATTCTCTTTCGGTTTCTGAGCTTATCTTACCTGCTATGTAAACTTTCATTTAATCATTAAAAAAGTGAAATATAAAGCTTTTTGCATAGACT